>Ga0265340_10000500_pt1 | contig 21481 bp, 23 predicted proteins | sample 4CB225metaG_FD_202082 | JGI IMG/M metagenome (GOLD analysis project Ga0265340, IMG submission 202082) | Rhizosphere microbial communities from Carex aquatilis grown in University of Washington, Seatle, WA, United States - 4-CB2-25 metaG | ecosystem: Host-associated > Plants > Roots >...
GGTATTGCTAACACAGGTACCGGAAAAACTGCGGCATTTCTTATCCCTCTTGTTCATAAAATATTTTCAGATAAAAACGAGCGAGTACTTATCGTGACTCCTACCAGAGAACTCGCAATGCAAATCGCCGATGAACTTCGTTTTTTTGTTAAAGGCATGGATTTGGATATTGTTTTGTGCATAGGGGGTTCTAATATGGAAAGACAGGAGAAAAAACTCCGACACACTCCTCATTTTGTCATTGGCACACCAGGAAGACTCAGAGATTTGATAGAAAGACGAAGACTCAATTTAGATCTTTTTCGCAATGTTGTTCTTGATGAAGTGGATCGAATGGTCGATATTGGTTTTATTCGTGATGTTACCTATTTTATTTCTCTTCTTCCTAAACAAAGACAATCGTTATTCTTTTCCGCAACAATTTCCGATAAAGTCAAAGGAATTCTTCATAGTTTTGTAACAGATCCTGTTACTGTTTCAGTAAAACACCAAAATACATCAGAAAATGTCGATCAAGATATTATTCGAGTAAATGGAAGTAGTAAGATCGATACATTACATGATCTGTTAGCAAATGATGGATTTAATAAAGTACTGATATTTGGGCGGACAAAATGGGGGATTGAAAAACTCACAAGAGATCTCATCACACGAGGTTTTAAGGCAGCGTCAATTCATGGTAATAAGACGCAAGGACAGCGTATGAGAGCGCTTGAGCAGTTCAAACAAAATGATGTTAGTATTTTATTAGCAACAGATGTTGCATCCCGTGGTTTGGATATAGAGAATGTAACCCATGTCATCAACTACGATGCACCTGAGACATATGATGATTACGTCCATCGAATAGGAAGAACCGGTCGCGCTGGTAAAAAAGGTATAGCCCTCACCTTTGTGGAATAAATCATCCCCTTAAAACTTTTTATGCTACACTTTAAAAGATGTCACACCATCCTGTTTATTTTACCTATATTGTCCACTGTGCAGATGGGACATACTATACTGGAAAAACATGGAACTTGGCCAAACGTCTAAGACAACATAACGGGGAATTAAGTGGGGGAGCGCGTTATACAAAAATCCGACGTCCAGTGACATTACACTATTTTGAAGAGCATATATCACACGCAACTGCCGCACAAAGAGAAGGGGAAATTAAAAAACTTTCACACAAAGAAAAAAAACAACTTTGTCAGAAGAGAGATATTTCGATAGGAAAGTTTATATAAGGAGTACTTTTTATTTTAATGCTATTCTTTTTTGGATTTTTTTGGAGCTTTCGTTTTTTTAGGTTTTTTATCAATCGTAGCTTCATTTTCTTCCTGAACTTCTTCTGCAATCTCGTCAATTGTCTCTTCGCTAATTTCAGATTCTAACGGTGCAACTTCTACTGGTTGTGGAGTTAACAGACTGAGAATTTTGTCCATTTTTGCGTTAAGTGCGTCAAATTGTGCTTGATAATTTGGTCTTGATTGATTGTCTTCACGATTAAATTGTGGTCTATCAAATGATCCTCTTTCAGGTCTTCGCGAATCAGACCCTCTACTATTTTGAAAACATTCTCTGCAAAGAACAGGTTTGTTCCCTGTTGGACGGAAAGGTACTTCACATTGCTTGCCACAATTAGCGCACGTTGCACTAAACATTTCTTGACGATCATTATTATTATTAAATCGTGGTCTACTGAAATTGCGATTACCGCCTCCTGATCGATTTCCTCTATTATAGTCAGCCATAGTTGCTATTATAACAGATCTCACTCAGAATAGCTCGTTTTTATACATATTGCTCTTAAATGGTGTACTCTGTCTTACTGCATTTTGTTGCCTTTAGGCACAAAATCAGTTTAGACAGAGTTATACCCTTTCAAAATACAACCAGTTGGGTATACAATACGAGCATGCTTGTAGATAATGTTACTCTTTTAGTAAAAGCAGGGGATGGGGGAAATGGTTCAGCATCACTTCTGCACAATGGTCTTACCTTTAAGGGAGGACCGGATGGGGGAAATGGAGGAAATGGTGGCAACATTTATATTCAAGGCTCTAATAACATTAATGACCTGCGAGAATTCCGTTTTAAGAAAAAAATAAGGGCCCAAGACGGAATAGCAGGAGGGAAACAAAAACTTTTTGGGAAAAATGCGCCACACATGACCATCCTTGTACCATTGGGGACTTCTGTTGTCGATACCAAGTTAGAAAAAAATTATGAAATAACTGACACAAGAAGATTGCTTCTTGTAGCTAAAGGCGGCAAAGGAGGACGAGGGAATAACGAATTTAAGTCAGCGACCAATCAAACACCTGAGTATGCTGAGTATGGAAAACCTGGTGAAGAAAAAAAATTACTTCTTGAGTTGCGGTTGATTGCCGATATTGGACTTATCGGCTTACCAAATGCGGGAAAGAGCAGTCTTCTTTCTGTACTCACCAATGCAACTCCCAAAATTGCTGATTACCCTTTTACAACATTGGAACCCAATATCGGAATGCTGGGAGAGCATCCGATTGCAGATATTCCTGGACTTATCGAAGGGGCGGCAAATGGACGAGGATTGGGCGCAAAATTTCTCAAACACATTGAAAAAACCAAAATACTTATTCACTGTATAGAATTAACTGAAAATAATGTTGAAGAACGATATGAAACAGTGCGTCATGAATTTGAACATTTTAATCAATCTCTTTTAGAAAAACCAGAAATAATTCTTTTAACGAAAACAGATCTTGTTGACGAAAAAACGATAAATAAATATAAAAAAATATTTGAGAAAAAAGGCAAACAGGTGCTCACTTGTTCATTATATGATGAAGGCAGCATCGAATCACTTAAAAAAACACTGGAAACGCTCATTGAGAACTCATAAGCCTGCACCCTTACATGAATCATTTATTCATTCGTTATACTTAAAAAGTGAGTAGGCTATCTCCAACAAAAATTTTTCAGTACATACCAACTGTTGTTAAAAAAACAAGTAATATTAAAGACTTGCTAAAAAGGATAAAAATATTAGAACAAAATTCTGATAATGATTCTCTCGTTAATTCTCCATCTGTAAATCCTTCAGATATAGGAAAGTCTCCAGAAGCAAGGGGATTGGAACAACATGCAAAGAATATAGCAGTTAAGCAGGAAAGTGACAAAAACAAACTTGACGAGCTAATTAGAAAATCCAATAGAAGTATTGTTAGTATTTCTTCTGTTTTTCCATGGAATTTCTTTCCCAATACAATAGATGTAGAAGAAAGTAGAGTCACTTTTATCTTTCGTCAATTATTTGCCTCGCAATCGCACAGCGTTGATATTAAGGATATTTCAAATGTCTTTATTGAATCGGGATTCTTTTTTGCGACACTACAAATTGTATCTAAAACCTATGTCCAAAACGATATCAAAATAGAATATCTTAAGAAGAAGGATGCTTACCATACAAAAGATATCATTGAGGGACTGAGAACATTTATACAAAATGATATTAATTCCTCAAATTACGAAATTGACGATCTTATCACAAAACTAAATGAACTTAATATCCCCAAGATAGTGAATTAATATTCTGCAGCTTGTAATTACCTTCCACCTCAACTACACTCTATTGACCATGAAACAAAAATCGAAAAAAAGTGAAACAAAAATTGATTGGCGTACCAAAACTATCTATCAAATCTATCCGAGAAGTTTTCATGCTCAAGAAAATAAGGATGGAAATGGAGACCTCAAAGGCATAATTAATAAATTAGATTATTTACAAACATTGGGCGTAGATGTGATCTATTTATCGCCGATTTATCCTTCTCCTATGAAAGATAATGGATATGATGTACAAGATTATCAAGATATTAATCCTATGTTTGGGGACAGACAAACTTTTGACAAACTTATAGCGTCTGTGCATGAACGAAATATGTTGATAATGATGGATTTTGTCCCAAATCACACTTCAGATCAACATGAATGGTTTAAACAGTCCCGATCATCTAAAGATAATCCAAAGCGTAATTGGTATCATTGGCGATCTGGCAATGATAATGCGCCACCCAATAATTGGATAAATGTATTTGATAATACACCAGGGAGTGCATGGACCTATGATAAGGAAACAAATGAGTATTACCTGCATAGTTTTCTGAAAGAGCAGCCAGATCTTAATTGGGATAATCCTGAAGTCGTAAAAGCGATGCACACTATTTTACTATTTTGGATGGATCTTGGCATTGACGCGTTTCGTATAGACGCTGGTTTGTATATTATAAAACACCCCAAATACCCTGATGAACCGTTAAATCCAGATTATGTCGCGGGTGTCGATCACCCAAATGAAATATATATCCATACAGTAAGTAAAGATCAACCACGGGGTTTTAAAAAATTAGCGGATATGGGAAATCTTATTAGTGCACGCGGAGGATTTTCTATGCAGGAAGGCTACATTGAACCTGAAGAAAGAGTAATGCTTTACCGACTTTCGGAAGATGGATTAAGCGTTCCTTTGGATTTTGATCTTATTTTAAATACAAATTGGAATGCACAAGAAGTAAAAAAAGTACTATTTGATTATTATGCATTATTGAAAGATGATGATATTATTCCGCTACCATTGGGGAATCATGATCAATCACGAGTTGCAACACGTTTGGGAAGTCAAAAGAATGCTCGATTAGCAGCAATGTTACAGATGACTCTTGACTGTGTACCTGTTATTTTTCAAGGGGAAGAATTAGGTATGGAAGATGTGGAAATTCCAAAGGATAAACAACAAGATCCTTTTACCGCTAAACTTCGTGATCCCTCAAGAACACCTATGCAATGGGATGACGGTCCAAATGCAGGTTTTACGAAAGCACATGCGGAACCGTGGCTGCCTATTGGCACACATTATAAAGAAAGAAATGTTAAAAAAGAACTAAAAGAGCCCCAATCAATGCTTTCTTTGTATATACAATTACTTGCTCTACGAAAAAAAAGATTAATTCCTCAGCGTCCCCATATCGTTGAGATAAATAATAATAATGTCCTTTCCTATACACGGACTACAGCAGATGATAAAAAGATCCTCGTACTGTTAAACTTTTCCGACAACTTTGAATCTACCGATCTGAGTTCATTAATCATGAAATCAGCGAAATTGCTTCTTACGACTTCACTAGATGAAAAAAATGAAGAAATAACTGATTTTAAAAATTTTTTTCTCAAGCCAAAAGAGGGATATATCTATTTACTAGAAAACATTTAGCCTATACTTACAGGATAAACAACTGCATTGTCAATCATAGTCTCATTAATTTTAGGTATAGATTCTGCGAAAAGTTTTTTATAAAGCTTAAGATATTCGTTTGCATTTTTCTTCCAGGAGAAATCAGTAGCCAATGCATTATCAACCATAGCTTCATACGTACCTTTATCATTCGTCCACATTTCAGTTGCTTCTACAACTTTTTCCTCTAATGCTTCGGAGGTATATTTTGAAAACAAAAATCCGTTATATCCTTCTTTAATAGAATCAATTAATCCTCCAGTCCTATGGGCAATAGGTATTGTGCCAAAAAGCATAGCAACCATTTGAATAAGACCGCATGGTTCGTATTTTGAAGGAATAATAATAAAATCGGACGCTGCGTATATTTGATGAGCAAGCGTATCATCATATTTAAAATTACACGAAATAGATTTTGGATAAAAAGTAGAAAGCCATCGGAATCGTTCTTCCCAGGCTTTTTCTCCTGCTCCCATAACGACAAACTGTAATTTGGTTTGATCTATACGTCGTAACATTCTATGGAGTATATCCAAGCCTTTCTGCGCACCAGCAAGCCTTCCAATGAAACAAAACATTGGGATATCTTTTCCTATTTTTAGTCCTAATTTCTTTTGAAGAAATTCTTTATCGAGAGCTTTTCCATCCCGCCAATCATAGTACTCTATCTCTTCACCCACACGTTCTTCTTTGGGACCATAAGGGAATTTGATAGCAGGAATTCTGGAGGTGTGACGCCAATCAATATCTATTCCGTTCAAAATTCCGTAGACTTGTCCGCTTTTTGCTCTAAGAATTTCATGGAGACCGCAACCTAATTCTTCTGTGAGAATTTCTTTTGCATAGGTTGGACTAACAGTAGTGACAATATCTGCATGAATTATTCCTTCCTGCAAGAAATTAATTTGTTTACCTTTAATTTCCCAAGAATCTATTTTACACAAATTTGGGTCTATTCCCATTTTTTGAATAACGCTTAACGATGTTCTTTTCTGGAAGGTAAGATTATGAATTGTTAGAATTGTCTTAATTGGCAACTTTTCTTGTTTTACCAAAAGAGGAATAAGAGCAGCATGACAATCGTTTACATGAAGAACATCTGGTGTCCAATTTAATATTCCGCTCTTTATAAGCTCCACTACTGCTTTATTAAAGAAACCCCACGTTTCAATTACAGAAACTACGTCCAGATATTTTGTATTTTTTAGGAAATAGCCAATAACTTTTGTATATGGATTTAACGCCTGCCAAATTTCTACTTTTACTTTTTTACCGGCGTACAAGAAACTATATTCTCCAATTCTTGTCTTTTTATTTCTTCCCATTTTTACAACTTTGTAATAGGGGATAATGACGCGGATATCAACATCTAATATCTTCAACGCACCTGGTAGAGACCTGGCGACATCACCAAGACCTCCTATTTTAAAAAAAGGATCATTTTCCCAAACAACAAAGAGTACGTTCATAACAAAAGAATTGCCGATTTAATCAATATTTGCAAAGAGATGAACTGAGAATGAAAAGAAGAAGTATTGAAAGCTAGGGAACACGATCTTTACGACTAATCAAAGTCTATTCAAGATTAAGCATGTAATGCACAATCAGATATAATCATCATAACAGAAAAGGGGAACTAAGTCAATAAAACTATAGGATATTTTACGCTAAATTATAGTAATTAATGATTGTCTCTGCTGAGACATCGGGAGCAGATTCAGATGTATTAAGAGAAAGATGTTCAATTCCTTGATACTTATTAAATATGTCATGATTTTCTTTGAATAATTCTTTCAGCATTTCTTTAGATAAAGATTTCCCATGTTCTTTGCGAAAATTATCTTCTACACGATTTAAAAGTGTCTCTTTATTTGCAGTCAAATGAACTAAGCAAATTTCTCCATTGTGCGTATTTACAGTTTTTATAATATCCTCTATATGTTCAAAAGGGTTATTGCCTGCAATACCAAAAGTGTTTATGAGGTTGATATTACTTTTTATGGCTTCTTCTATAATTCTCAAACGAAATTCTCTTGTTAATAATCTATTGGCAGGATTTTCAAAAGGGAAAACTTCTGCAATAGGATTTACAAGTAAGTGGTTGTGCAATAATCTATAATCTATTTTGGATGCAAGTACTTTAGCAATGGTGAGTTTACCAACAGCTGGAGGACCATAAAGAAAAATAATTTTCCTCATACAAATAATTCTATCACACTAAAATATATAACTATAGATATTTCTTCGCAAAATGATCTGCTTCATTTTCCTGTTGTTCAATTTCTGATTGAGTTTGTTCATATCCAATGGAATTTCTATGATCCAAAACTATATGGCCAACCTCATGTAAAATTGTGAATCTAATTTGCGCTTCGTTTTGCGTGAATAATTCATCAGAAAGAATAACAAGGCTTCTATTTTTTATTTCAGATCCACGAAAAGAAAAGGCCCACGCATCTTCAGGAGAAGAGATAAACCATACTGCAGCACATACATTTTCTAAAACATCTTGTGGAAGGAGAATGAGGGTTGTGCATACCATTTCTCTCATAAAAAGTTTCCCAATTAGCTTTCCACCCAGAGCCTTTCTCACATCGGTCACTTTCCATTTCATACATTCATTATACGATAGGTGAGTTATTATGTGCATCTATTAGTAAATTTTGCAAGCTCGCCTTTGGAGGAATTTATGCTGAACCATCTTGGAATTTTGTATTGTTCTCTTATATACTATAAATAAGATATGTTCACTTCTTTTTGGTTTGAATTTAGTATCCTTTTATTTGCTGCAATTTTGGGAAGTATAGCAATCATTCCCTATAGCTTACGACTACTTAAAGAATCAAAAAAAAATATACGACTTAAATTGCCATTTTGGATACTTATTCTTCTGTCAGTTATTCAAAATGGCGTTCTTTTTTCTATAGCCATAAGTATCGGTTTGATTCTGTCTCATCAAATGGGACACGGTGCTCCTCTGATTGAAACTATTAGCACAGGTAAAGGGTGGAATCAAACACTTACATCAAACCTGATAAGCGCTTCAGGCTTGGGCATAATAGGAGGTAGTTTTTTACTACTAGTAGACCTCCTTTTCTTACCATATTTTCCTAAAAAACTGCTCGACATAGCCTTAAAAACTACTTACTGGGAAAATTTATCCGCTTCATTTTACGGCGGCATTAATGAAGAACTTTTTATGCGTCTTTGTGGATTATCCATTGTTGTGTGGCTATTTCCAAAAATTATACCTACAGCAGCTGGTATATCAACAGTAAGTGCCTTTTGGATTGCAAACAGTATTATGGCAATTATCTTCGCTTTGGGACACTTGCCCACACTCAAATCTACACTAGGTGAAATATCTCGTGTTATGTTATTTCGAACAATTCTACTCAACACTCCAATCGGCCTTATCTGCGGCTGGATATTCTGGCACAGCGGAATAGAAGCGGCAATATTGGCACATTTTATGGCAGATATCGTCTATCACGTCGGAGGAACCCGCGTTCTACGTTCTAAATTTAAACAATCCAGCTAGTGAATAGCTCAACTAATTTCTTGAATAGTCCATTAAAAAATAAGACGACCACAGCTAATAGAACTCTCTATTGATTTGATCAATATTAAACAATTCTTTTTCATAGCGTAGTATAAAAAATATTGTTATACTAGGCTAATATCGTATGCATATAAAATCATTTCATTTTAATAATAAAATAATCATTCTGTTTTTTACAATAATTATAATAATTGGTGGTTTATTGCGCTTTGCAGACATCACTGCTGATCCTCCCGGATTGTACATTGATGAGATTTCAATAGGTCTTAATGCTTACGATATTCTCCATACAGGTAAAGATCAGTATGGATATTCCTATCCTTTTGCGTTTAAATCTTTTGGTGACTATAAAATGCCTGTATATATTTATTTAGTTTCGTTTTCAATGATATTGTTTGGCAAAACTGAACTTGCAGTCCGTTTCCCCTCAGCGCTTGCTGGCACACTTACAATTATTGTTATTTTCTTTCTTACTAAAAAACTCGTAGAGAATGAAAACAAAATGAAAAAGCACGCATCGATTTTGGCACTTCTCTCAGCTGGTACTCTCGCAATACTACCATGGCATATACAATTTTCTCGTGGCGGATTTGAAGTAACCGTTGCACTGTTCTTCTATAGCACAGGATTACTTTTAAGCATTATTTTTTTGAAAAGAAATAGGTTAAAATATATATTTTTAGCAGCAATATTTTTCGCGCTTGCTATGTATACATACCATACTTATCGCCTATTATCTCCTTTAATTGTGTTTATTGAACTTTTGTACACAACAAAAAACAAAAAATATTTTAAAAATATGCTTCTTGCATTTGTGTTATTTTGTTTTCTTGCTTATCCAATGATTTCATTTTCACTTACACCAATAGGGCAAACCCGACTACAAGAAACTTCAGCTTTTGTTAATAATCCCTATCCTCAAGGAATAGAAAATAATCTTGCAGATGGAATTATTTTTTTTGATAATTATTTATCTTTTTTCTCTTTATCATATCTATTTCATACTGGAGATCAGATTAATAGACATCAGATAGCTAATTTCGGCTTACTCTATTTATGGCAGTTGCCATTTATAACGGCGGGTATATATTTTCTTATAAAAAAAACACGGAATAATTTACTTCGCTTTAGTATATTTATATTATTATTGATAGCACCAATTCCAGCTGCGTTTGCAGTTCCAAGTCCTCATACACTAAGATTATTGCTAAGTGCTATCCCATTTAGCATCCTTACTGCATTTGGCTTATATCATATTTTTACACTAAAAAAGCCGTGGGGGAAATTTATTATTGCCTTAACAGTTTTTTTTGTAATTGCTGAATCTTGCTATTTTCTTGATTACTATTTTATACATTACCCAAAAACTGCCTTAATTGATTGGGGGGGACAATGCAAACAAGTTGCACAAGACATTCAAACAGAATCTAGTCATTATAAGTATATTGTTGTTGATCGTAATAGTGATTGTATTCCAGAATATTTCATGTTTTATATCCCAACAATTCCTCTTGTGTATGCCGATGCTGAGTGGCGCCAACCTTCAACTTGGAAAAATAAAACTTTTCTCTATGTTCGACCTTTTTATGGGAATATACATCCTAATAATCTGATTTACAATGTATACTTATCAAACACAGATCATGATATTTTTGTACAATTCTTAAGGTTATGAAATTTTTTTTAATCCTTTTAACATGGATCATTGAACTACTTGCATTCAAACGCTGGTTTTCCTGTTGGCTCTTTAACAATTTTTTATACTACACTTCTAACACGCTAACTGCTCGAGTAATTGATGCGATAAATAATGATAGAGGTATGCCTCATTTAGTAACTCATATGCTCCATAATAAAGTCCTCTACTTTTTTTGGGGGAGTTTGCAAACATTACTAGGTTATTGGGATATTCAATTTTTAAGTAGTTTCATAGGTTTCGTTGGTGCATTTGGAGTTGTTATAGCATTATGGTATTTTTTGACAAAAGATTCACATAACAAGCTACTGTGGATTCTTTTTTCTTTGAGCATCATAGTTCCTTTCACCGAAATGGTTTTCCAGCCAAATGTAATCTTTTTTTGGAAACTACTTATCTTTGGTGTAATTTTTCAAGCAATTTCTTTATATGGCTTATCAAGATTCTTAGTTGAAGCAACAACACTTAAATATAGTATTATTATTGCGCTAAGTATCATTTCAATAGTAGCAATCTTTATTTTCCCATTTTCGCAGTACGCCTTTTGCTTAAAAATCTAATGAAACTATAGTAACCCCTCATGGATTCGAACCAATGTAGCTTCAATATTTCGAAAAACGTAAAAATTTTGTATCTGTTTAACCTCATTACTGTCGAGCACTCTGCGGGTATCTTCGCGGTTTAAAAATAGCTCGACCTTAATCTAGATGCCCAAATGGGTACGATCTTGAAACTTTTTACGAATCTCCCAGATAATCCATTAATTCCTGTAAGACATTTTCAACTGGTTTATTTGTAGTTATCACTTTATCAATCATATCTTTATCAAAGATATTTTTCTGATATGCCTCCATCCTATCAAAATGAATGGTTAGGTCATCATATCCTTCATGTTTAATACGATGGTTATTGCGAGATTCCATATCTTCGCGTGGCAATATGAGCTGTATTAATTTAAACCCCCGTTGTCGGGCTGTGATAAGATCTTGATAAGTAAAATAATCAACATTACTAAAGAAGATAATTCTCTTTTGTAGCAATACATCAGCAACCATTTTGGGTGCTAAGACATTACGTTTATAATTATAATCTTTGGGGAATTCTCCTCCGTTCAATGAAATTAATTTATCGTCCGATTCACTTATTGCCAATTGCGTATGTGCTTTTAACTGTTTGAGAAGCGTTGTTTTTCCAACTGTAGATGCACCAATAATTATTGCCTTCGTTATCATACCTTTGTATTATATCAAATTCAAGGCTTTTTGAGGCTAAATTTCATTCGCTGGCAAGCCTTGATCGAAGATGCCCTCAGGTACGATCTTGGAACTTTTTATTCTGGCAGCATTTGAGGATTCCATGCAATCTCCCATAAATAATTATCCGGATCTTGGAAATAGCCAGCATAGCCACCCCAAAAAGTATCTTGTGCTGGTTTGGTAATTTTTGCTCCTGCTTTTTTTGCTTGTTCCATTACTGCATCAACTTCATCTTTACTCATCACATTATGTGCAATACTAATTGATTGCACCTCATTATCATCTACAAAAGTTACATTTGCGTCTTTTGCAAGGGAAGTTTTAGGAAATAATGAAAGTGTTAATCCATTGCGTAATTTAAAAAAAGCAACCGCACCATTTTCAAATTCTTTACCAACTATTCCCTCAGTCGGTAGACCCAATCCATCACGATAAAAAACAACAGATTTTTTTAAATCACTTACGCCTAATGTTAGAAGTGTTATATGAGGTTTCATTACTTCATTTTATCAAGAATTTCTAATGCTGTCGAGCCTTAACGATCTTGGAACTTTTTTTACTTCACCGAATATGGTTACTTATCATTTGATATAAATGTCTGAACAGGACCTAATGAGTTATTTATTTCTTTATACCTATCTTTTGTAAATTCATTAATAACCTTTCTCCAGAACTCTATTGCTTGCAAATTGCCATTTAGCTGGGACACTTCCCATTTACCAGAAAATTGGTTAAATATTTGAAACGCTGCCTCTTTTCCAATACCGATTTTTCTAAATTTTGGAAGAATATAAAACTCTCCAATTGCGTGCAGATTATTATCTTCTGATAAAACTGAGTGATTATTTACAAAAATAAATCCAGCTATTTCATTATCAATCATAATAAAGAAAGGATATCTTTTATTATCTTCCCAATAACTATCAAAATATTGATACTGGTATTCTCCTTTTTCGTTTTTTTTCTGTCTACCAAACTGAGAAAGCTCTTGTAAGTAGTCTTGTAAGATTTTCCAAACTATTTGTTTTTGTTCAAATTTAATGAGTACAAGAGTAATTTTGTCTTTGTCCATATCTGAAGTATAACAGATTAAAATTGAGGCTAAGATTGATCAGTTGCCGAACCTGTACCCCAAGTTCTTCTTCCAAGCGGCGTACCCAAAAGCATCTTCGCTCACTTTGTTCGCTTCGAGATTCGAGCTAAAGCACAGGTCCATTTCACCGGTATCTCACAAAAAAAGACCCTCTTGTGGGTCTTTTTTTATGAGCTGGCTCTAGGCAACACGTTTAAAACCTATGAGTGGCTAGATGACTATCAAGAGATTGAAAAGCAAACGGTTTATTTGCAATTTTTAACGGTTACGGCTTGAAAGTATACCAATTAATTTTTCATGATCTTCCGCTTCCCCCAGTTTATCAATGCCTTCTTCTTTGAGAAGTCCATCCAGCTGCATTATTCTGCCGATCTCTGCTCTAATAATCAATTGCACAATTTCTGGAATATCGGAAACTAGATCAAAAATTGACTCATCTGCCCCTTCCCAAACAATAGCATCAGCAATCATAATGGCAATAGCATAATTTGCAGGACGCCAATAAGCGACAAAATCAATTACTGCTGGTAACTGTCCTTCATGGAATAAAATGTTCCCAGTGAAATCACCATGAATTAATTGATTAGTTACCTGTATTGGACGAAGAAGATTTTCCAGTTTTTCTAATACAGGCATAATCTTTTCATTTACTTTTATCGGTAGCTCTTGCCATGCAATTCTGTCTGCGACTGCATATCGGTTTGTTTCTTTATCTAAATACTCTGGTTTAAGATATGCTGATAATGCTTTATGAAAGGCTTTACAAAGCTCAATTTTTTCATCCCACCGTGCTTTCACGTGTTCACCATCAATACGATTATATGCACACCAATTCTTATATAACCATTTTCCTTCAACAGTCTTAATTGGTCGCGCAACTCTAAAACCATTTTCAACGATACTCTCCATAACATCAGCAACATAAAGAGTTTCAGCAATGTTGCCAACAGGTTTCAAGACAATATCTCCAACAACCCAAGTAGTTCCTTGTCCGCCTGATAATAGAAGGGGTGTTCCTGTTGCAGCAAATGCTTCTAAAACATCGTTTTCAGGTTGTTTATCCATAAATCAAGTATAGCAGGTTCGAATTCAGGAGCGTCTATTCCTATTTTTGAGGCTGTTTTTCTGGGCTGTCGAGCCTGGATTCGAACCAGAATAAACGGATCCAAAGTCCGTTGTCCTACCGTTAGACGACTCGACAATAATTAATATGTGTTCTTTCGAACAACGGATTCAATTTTACTAAAATTCAGCCAAAAAAGCTAATATCAGAAGTAATATGTTGATGACCTGCTATAATTATTGCATGAAATTATTTCTCGCTTCGGAAGCAAAACACCCTGAAACAATTATGAAATTAGATAAATATATTGGCGGATTTACAGGTAAAAAAATAGCTTACCTACCAACAGCAGCAAACGGTGAAGGTTGGGGTTCGTGGAAAAATGGCGGATCATGGAACTTAGTCCAATCTTTAGATGCGAATATCTCTTTGATTCAATTAGAAGATTATCCAACTTCAGAAATACTTGAAAAACTTGAAAATAAAGATATTCTTTGGTTTGCAGGAGGCTTTTGTGGATACCTTATGTACTGGATGAGAAGAAAACAACTAGATAAGCATTTACATTCTCTACTAAAAAAAGGCAAAATTTATGTTGGGTCAAGTGCAGGGAGTATGGTAACAGGTAAATCTTTAGATATCGCAGAGTGGTATCTAACTGATCAAGAATGGGGAGCAAGTTTTATCCCGGCATTAGGACTTGTAGATTTTGATATCTATCCTCATTTTGAAGATGGGCAGTTAAAGAAATTAAAAAGAGTTATAAAGGGAATAAATTATATCTTTTAAAGAATGGCGAAGAGATAATTGTAGAAGATAGTAAAATTACTGTGGTCGGCGAAGAACGAATAGTAATCAACCCCTAGTATAAAAAATCCCAAGATCGTATGCATTAGGGTATTAAAATCAAGGTTTGCAAACAAATGGATTTGTTAATTATTTTGAGGATGTTTGATGTCTTAAATTAGAATATTCTTCTTCATTAATTATTGTAATACAAAAATATAATTCATATTTATTTACTCGTTCGCTTTTTTTCCAATCTGAATAATCATTTTTAATAGTTTTTTTAACAAATTCATATCCATATTTCATATATTCACCCCAACTCTGACCAGGTTCTTTTTCTATTCCAGTTGTTCCTTGATAATCACAATGTCCTGTTTTGCCATCAGCATATTTCCCCCAACCTTCCCATCCAAGAAACGCCCATCTATTTTTAACTATGACATCTAAAGCCTTAAGTGCGTCTTCGTATTTTAAGACAATCTCACGATCTGATAATGATCTCCTCTGCATATCTTCTGGTAGTAATTTGATTGAATCCATAACTACATTTTATCATTTATATTTGACCATAAAAAGTTCCAAGATCGTACCCATTCTGGCATTAAAATCAAAGCTTACCAACTGATAAGTTTTGCCTTTAATTATTTTTCCCTCTCTTCGTAGAATGATTGAGGACGGTTAAATTTCCAAGGTTTTTTGACGTTACATTTATACGTTTCAACTGTTTTCCATACACCACCGATTACATACGGTTCTTTATCAAGCCATTCTTTTAATTCTTTCTCAGAGGAAAAATCCATAACAGCCATGGATCCAATCATCTTGCCATTATCATCTAACATTGCACATCCATACCATCTTTCACCAGTTGCTTCCATTTGATCTTCTAATGTAAGATGAGCATCGCTTACAGCCATCCGACGTTCTTGTGCTTTTTCATCAGTACCATCTTTTCCTATTATAAGAAATTGCATAATTCAAAATAATTATATCAAATCGCTATATAAAAAATTCCTCCATAGCTATTTTGTGATTGAACTGATCGGTATACTATTATAATATAATTACATGCAAGAGCATGAACAACAGGAAGAATTTTCCCTCAAGAATTATTTTGTTCCGCTAACTAACCTCAAAGCAATTCACTTCATTATCTTAATTGGACTAATTGTTTTCATTAACGGTCTTTTTAACGGGTTCGTTGCAGATGATGATTCACAGATTATTCAAAACGCGAATGTTCATACGATTGCAAATATAAGAAGTTTTTTTACAGGTGGTACTTTCTTCAATGGTGGGGGACAATTACTTGGTATTTATTACAAACCGTTAATGGTGACTGTATTTGCATCTATCTATAGTCTCTTTGGTCCCAATGCTTTCATGTTTCATTTTGTTCAAATGGTATTTTATATTGCTAATGCGTGTATTTTGTTTTTCGTTCTCGAGCATTTTTTCAAAAAACCTCTCGCTTTTGTTCTTTCTCTCCTTTTTTTAGTTCATCCTATTAATAGTGAAGTAGCTCTGTATGTATCGAATATGCAGGATGTACTTTTTTTCTTTTTTGGCATCTTATCATTGTTATTTCTCATTAAACTTACATCAAACAAATTTCTTTTCCTCGTACCTTTATGTTTCTTGCTTTCTTTGTTCTCAAAAGAGACGGGAGTACTTTTTATTATCACTAGTCTTCTTTATACATTCATCTTTCAAAGAAAAAGATTTTTGTTACTCCTAAGTTTTACTGCTCCGGTTGTGGCATTGTATGTTCTATTACGGGTGACAGCTATCGGTATTTTTATCAAGCCTTCAGCATCTCCTCTTGATAGTCTTACATTTATACAACGACTTATCAATGTCCCAGCAAACGCGTTTTTTTATCTACAAACATTCTTCTTTCCACTCAATTTATCAGTGCTTCATGATTGGGCGTATAAAAGCATTACCTTCAACAATTTTTTCCTACCACTTATCATCGATATATTATTTGTTATTGGTATTTCTGTTATTGGTATAGTACTTTATAAAAAATCTCGTAAATCTTTTACAACATATCTTTTCTTTTCATTATGGTTTTTATTTGGACTTTTGTTACATCTACAAATTATTCCCCTTGATACAACGGCAGCAGAACGATGGTTTTATTTTCCAATTGTAGGAATGCTGGGGATGATAGGAGTATTAGTAAGTCTTTATAAAGATTTTTTAAGAAATAAATGGAATTTTATAGTGATTGTAATTCTTGTGATACTTTTATCCGTAAGAACAATCATAAGAACTTTTGACTTTAGAGATAACATGACTCTTTACACACATGATCTTACTGTTTCCAAGAATTCTTTTGGACTGGAGAATCAACTAGGGTATGAATATATAAAACAAGGCCAATATGCAAAGGCTAAACCATATATAGAAGACTCTATTAAAATATATCCGCACTTTACCAATTACAATAATTTAGGCATGGTTTATGTTGGGTTGAACAACTATCCTAAGGCAAAGGAAGCATACCTGAAAGCATTACAATTTGGTGATTATTATTTAGTTGATGAAAATTTAGCAGGTCTGGCATTGGTTTATGGGAATCCGAAGGAAAATATACAATTTATTCATTCTGCACTTAACAAATATCCTCACGATCCTAAACTCTGGCTCTATTTAGCGGTATTAGAGTATGTAACGAAAGATACAGCATCAGCAAAAATTTCGATCAGTCAAGCATATATGTATGATCAAAGTGCAGAAGTTATAAATACCTACAACATCATTATGAATAATCAACCTCTTAATCTAAATATTCTCAAAACGCCAAATCATTGAAATCTTGTAGTTAAGCAGCTCGTATTATACTATAGTTACATGCAACAAAATGAAAAAAAAGGAGATGATTATTCTTTCTATGATCTTTTTATTCCTTTAACCACAAAAAAAGCCATTACTTTTATTAGTATCATTGGATTTATCATTTTCTTCAACATGCTTTTTAACAATTTTGTTTGGGATGACAAGTCGTATATTCTATTTAATCCGGATATTCAAACATTTAATCTTTTGGATCTGATTAGGAATAATCTATTTAATGCTGGAGGACAATATCGTCCCATTCCGGGGATTTATTTTGCTTCACTTTTTGGATTCTTTAAATACAGTACATTCTTTTATCATTTCTCTCAATTAATAATTCATATTATAAATACATCTTTATTATTTTTTCTCTTTTCAAAGTTCTTAAACAAAAAATTATCATTTTTTTTATCTCTCATTTTTCTTATACATCCGATCCAGGTAGAATCTGTTTCTTATATCTCAGCTGCTGATAATCCACTTTTTTTTCTTTTTGGATTACTAGCATTACATTTATGTCTTACCAAAACTATTAGTATACGAAGATACAGCATTATTTCTCTTTTACTCTTACTTTCCCTTTTAACAAAAGAAGCAGGTGTACTATTTGTATTTATTATTTCGTTATATTTTTTCCTCTATAAAAGAAGTAATTTCTTTACTCTCTTTGTTTCAGAGTGCATAGCGCTCGCATGTTATTTGTTTATCCGTTTTGTAATAGGTGGGGTATACTTTTCGACATTACCCCTTATTCCAGTTGCCAGATTATCTCTAAGCGATCGTCTTACCAATGTACCTGCAATTTTTTTCTATTACATAAAAACGTTTTTCTTTCCATTCCAGTTAGCAGTAGATCAGCAATGGATAATCCGAGCGGTAGATTTCCAAAGTTTTTATTTCCCGTTGGCAATAGATTTATTATTTTTACTTTGTATTAGCTTTTTAGGAATATACATTTATAAGACTAAGAAGAATTTTTTTAAACTATATCTTTTTTTTCTAAGCTGGTTTATATGCGGAATTGCTCTTTATTTACAAATTTTCCCCTTGGATGGAACCGTTGCAGATCGTTGGTTTTATTTTCCTATGGTTGGATTGATCGGTATATTGGGGATAGGGTTTCAATCAATTAATTTTACAAATAAAAATATAAAGATACTAGGGTACTCACTAATTGCAATAATTCTTGTTCTTTTATCTATTAGAACAATAATACGTAATGCAAACTGGTATGATCCGATAACACTTTATGAAAACGATATACAAATATCTGATAATTTTGATATTGAAAATAATTTAGGAACAGAATATTCAAATATTCGTGATTACAAAAGTGCAATAAAACATTCTACAAAATCTGTGGAATTATTTCCTTATGAAGCAAATATTTATAATCTTGCTAATACCTATGAACAGATAGGGGACATACAAGATGCAAAGAAGTACTATGTAAAGGCACTGACATATCCAAATTATTTGCCAATAAATCATAAACACATCCAGATAACATATATTAGACTCGCATATACGGAATATCTTACAAACGATTTCAAGAATGCAGAAATCGTTTGTAAACAAGGATTACAAGAATATCCTAATTCACCCTATTTATGGATTGAGTTAGCTGCGTCTGAGTATAGATTGGGTGATCAAATAAATGCGCTTGAATCTGCAGGAAATGCAAAATCATTTTTACCGATTGCTCAAATTGCTTCGTTTTATTCACAGATTGAAAATAAAAAACCAATTGAGTTAAAGCTATTTTTTGGCAGTACTTAAAAGAAAGTATTGATAAACAGAGCAACTATTTCTATAACTTTGCCTCAAAATAGCCTCAAAATTTTAATATAAATTGCAGACATAGTGATGATATAATATTCTTATGACTATTAATGAATATATATTAAAAACTTTCAATCCACTATTATCTCAATCAAAATTCACATCAACTTTTTCAGACTCACTAGCTATTAAGACAACAAATGGAGTTTTTGTAGAAATCACAAAAGATAAAATATTATTAGTAAACACAGATTTATTGAAAAAATTAAAGCCAAATACTACTAAAACGGATATTTTGGAGAGTCAAAAAATAAGAGACTTTTTACATGAAATTGATCCATTTTTTATTCGACTTAATCATGTAGGAATTAGCTATTATTGTGAGAATCCTTTACAAGAAATAGGAGCATATAAAGATATTCTAAAAGACACCAAACTTAAAATTTATCAAGAACAATCAGAAAGTAGAGATGAAAAATGGTATTTTATAGGAAATAAAACTAATTATGAAACACCATTATGCGAAATAGTTTTAAATTCTGCTACTAATGACTGGTATAAAGACTGGCTACCTGCATTCCAAATTGATATTGATACTAGTTTATCCATAGAAGAAATAGAAAAAATATCTGAGAAATATTTTGGCAATAATTTTTGGAAATGGAAATTAGATATTCCTGATTATGGTGTAGTATTGGCTATGGCGATAATAGGTGAGATACATGGAATAAAATTAACCTTAGGATTTGGAACTAAGCTTAGAAAGATAAAAAATCAGAGAGAATTAATGGAAGAATTAGCATAAAAAGTTCCAAAATCATACACATTGAGTGTCTAGCAAGGTTAAGTTGTTTTTAAACGGCGACGATACCCGCAGGGTGCTTGATAGCAAACAAATTTGCTATAATAAAACAGTGATAATCACCAAAACCACACCATATACAAAAGAAGAAATTGAAAAATTACAGGAAGTATTTGATACTTACATAAAAACTGTTATTGATATAGAAAAGAAGATTTGCTCCGCAGGATGTGATAGACACTATGAATCTGAAGACGTATTATTAAAAGATGGATCAAATCAAGCAGTTATCTGGGGAGGAGGAATCGATTTAGAAACCAAAGATATTGATTTCAATTCATTCATAAATATTCGACCAAATGATAAAAATAGCAGTAACGAAATTCAGGATCAGGAAATAAGAAAGAAATACGAAGCGCTAACAAAATATTTTTTTAAAGAAGTTTATGAATAATAAAATCATCTTAGAATCGTTATCAATGGATCTACTGAGAGTTGCCAAAGGCCTTTATAGAGGTTCAGACAGAATGGCTGAAAGATTTTTAGAGGAAGCATTGTTGAGAAAGAAGGAAGTGAAACAAAGCGAAATAAAACCTTATTTAAAAAGAATATTAATTGCTATGGAAAAATCATTGAAGAGTACTGATAAAGAAAAGAAAGCTGAAGATGCACTTATGTATAGCACCTTAATCCGTAATTATTCTCAAACATTTTGTGTATAAAAAATTCCAAGATCATACCAATTCATATATCTGGCCGACTTAAAAAATATGACTATAAATACTGTAACGCGATGTGAGTGGGTCGGAGAGGATCCTCTTATGATTTCTTATCATGACAAAGAATGGGGAGTTCCTGCGCATGATGATACGATACTTTTTGAATTTCTCATTCTTGAAGGGGCACAAGCAGGGCTTTCATGGTCGACAATTTTGAGAAAAAAAGAAAATTATGAAAAAGCCTTTGATGCATTTAATCCCAAAAAAATTGCTGCTTATGATGAAGAAAAAGTAAATGCTCTTTTGAATGATTCTGGTATCGTCAGAAATAAACTCAAAATAGCGGCAACTATTCAAAATGCCAAAGCATTTCTTACTGTGCAAAAAGAATTTGGGAACTTTAATAATTATATTTGGCAATTTGTAGAAAACAAACCGATAAAACATAATTTTATAAGTTTGAACGAATATCCGTCCAAAACAAAAGAAGCAGAAATCATGAGTAAAGATCTTTTGAAAAGAGGATTTAAATTTGTTGGACCGACTATTTGTTACGCTTTCATGCAAGCAGTTGGTATGGTAAATGATCACCAAATGCAATGCTTTCGCTACGATGAA
>Ga0265340_10000501_pt1 | contig 21465 bp, 22 predicted proteins | sample 4CB225metaG_FD_202082 | JGI IMG/M metagenome (GOLD analysis project Ga0265340, IMG submission 202082) | Rhizosphere microbial communities from Carex aquatilis grown in University of Washington, Seatle, WA, United States - 4-CB2-25 metaG | ecosystem: Host-associated > Plants > Roots >...
GGACGGGACCATCCCGCCGTTTTCCGGCGAGACGTCGATTTTCATCACGCCCGGCTATCGCTTCCGCGCGGTCGACCTGCTGATGACCAACTTTCACCTGCCGCGCTCGACCCTGTTCATGCTGGTCTCGGCGTTCAGCGGGCGCGAGCGCATGCTTGCCGCTTACCGCGAGGCGATTGCGGCGGGCTATCGTTTCTATTCATACGGGGACGCCAGTTTGCTGTGGCCGGAGGGGGCGCGATGACGGTCGGGGTGGCGTTCGAGGTGGGCTCGACCGACGACGCGGCGCGGACGGGGACGCTCACCCTGCCGCGCGGGACGATCCGCACGCCGGCGTTCATGCCGGTCGGCACCGCGGCGACGGTGAAGGCGATGACCATGGAGACGGTGAAATCGACCGGCGCCGACGTCATCCTCGGCAACACCTATCACTTGATGCTGAGGCCCGGGGCGGAGCGGGTCGCGGCGCTGGGCGGCTTGCACGTGTTTTCCGGGTGGAAGGGGCCGATCCTGACCGACTCCGGCGGCTTCCAGGTGATGTCGCTGGCGCAGCTCAGGAAGCTCGACGTCGACGGCGTGACCTTCCAGTCGCACATCGACGGCTCGACGCATCGGCTGACGCCGGAGCGCTCGCTGGAGATCCAGGCGCTGCTCGATTCCGACATCCGCACGCAGCTCGACGAGTGCGTGGCGCTGCCCGCGGACCGCGCCGTGATGGAGAAGGCGATGCGGCTATCGCTTGCCTGGGCGGAGCGCTCGAAGGTGGCGTTTGCCGGGACGAGCGGGCGGGCGCTGTTCGGCATCGTGCAGGGCGGCGACGACGCCGAGCTGAGACTCGAATCGGCGGCGGGGCTGACGGCGATCGGCTTCGACGGCTACGCCATCGGCGGACTGGCCGTCGGCGAGCCGCAGGCGACGATGCTCGCCATGCTCGACCTCACCGTGCCGGCGCTGCCCGCAGACCGGCCGCGCTACCTGATGGGGGTCGGCACGCCCGACGACATCCTGCAATCGGTGAAGCGCGGGATCGACATGTTCGACTGCGTGATGCCGACGCGCGCCGGCCGCCACGGCGTCGCCTACACGCGCTACGGCAAGCTCAACCTGAAGAACGCGCGGCACGCCGACGACCCGCGGCCGCTGGACGAGACGGCGGCGTGGGCGCCGGCGCGGGACTATTCGCGCGCCTACCTGCACCACCTGGTCAAGGCCGACGAGATCCTCGCCTCGATGCTCCTGTCGTGGAACAACGTCGCCTACTACCAGAACCTGATGGGACAGGTGCGCCGTGCGATCAGCATGGGCTGCTACGACGCGTTCGTGGCCGAGCAGCAGGCGGCATGGGCGATCGGCGACATTGCGGAATTGAGCTGAACAGGGTCAGATCGTCGGGCTGTCGTCCTTCTCGATCAGGACGCTGTTGATCTTCCAGCTGCCGTCGGGGAGCTTCACGAAGGTGTAGCGCGCGATGAACGCCTCGCCGTCCATTCCGGTCACATAGACGGTCTGCACCGGACCCTGATCGCTCATCTCGAGGGTGCCGAAGGCGACCGAGCGCGGACGATAGATCGCGCCATAGCTGTTCTTCACCATCGCCATGAAGGTTTCCGGCGTGGTGAAGACGCCCTGGATATCCGGCGAGGCGTAGCTGTAAGCGGTAGCGGCGTCGTCATGCTGGAAGGCGGCGATCTGGCCGGAGATGATCGCCTGAAGGGTGGCGGCGTCGGGGAGCGCGGCATCGTCGGCACGCACGGGAAACGCCAGCGCGACGAGCGCGACGAACGCGAGCAAGAACGCGCGGAGAGGGGCGGCGATGCCGGTCGCGCGGTGCGGGATGGCGCTGGTCATGGGTCGCGGGTCCTCCCTGTTCCATTCTGGCCTACGCCAGCGCCGGCGAAAAGGTTTCAGGGCGTGGCAGGAACGCTGGCGGCGGAACGCGGCCTGTGGTGATATGCGCGGGCCGATTGTCCATGCGGAGCAACGGGATGCGCGCCGTTTTCGTCCAGATCAAGTGCGAGCTCGGCAGGGCCTACCAGGTGGCCGACGAGATTGCCGATGCCGAGATCGCGTCCGAAATCTACTCGACGGCCGGCGATTTCGACCTTCTGGTGAAGTTCTACGTGCCCGACGACGTCGATACCGGCCACTTCATCACCGAATCGGTGCAGCGCTTCGAGGGTATCCGCGACACCCGCACGATCGTCACCTTCAAGGCGTTTCAGTAGCGGCGGCGGCCCGTGGTTGACCGGCCGCAGCGTGCCGACTAGGTTCCGCCGCACTTCCCCCAAGTCCAGGAAGCCAAGGCGGAAGAGCGCGTAGCTCAGGTGGCAGAGCGGATGACTTTTAATCATCAGGTCATGGGTTCGAGCCCCATCGCGCTCACCAAATAGTCGCACGATCCCGCCGAATTCGCTCGCTGCCGAAGCGAGCGCCACCGCGCGGGTTCACATTTCCGCGCCATTCGACGGGTATCGACAGTGGCGTTGCCAACCGGAGGACGAACCCGATGAATCCTGTCGTTCATTTCGAGATGCCGGCCGATGACTCCCGGCGGATGGTGGACTTCTACACCAAGGCATTCGGCTGGAAGGCCGACGTCATGGGGCCGGAAATGGGAAACTACGTCGTGGTGACCACAACCGAGTCCGACCCAAAGACCGGGCGGCCGACGACGCCGGGCGCGATCAACGGCGGCTTCTATCCCAGACGCAGCGACTGGCCGGCGCAGCACCCTTCGGTCGTCATCGCGGTCGACGACATTCACGCCGCGATGGCGAAGGTGGCGGAGGCCGGCGGCAAGGTGCTGGGCGAGCCGATGGAAATTCCCGGCGTCGGCAAGTACGTGTCGTTCCACGACACCGAGGGAAACCGCGTCAGCCTGCTGCAGCCCCTGCCGATGTAGGAACAAGCCGCCGGCGATGATGCCGCCGGCGTTTGGGCGCTGGACGCCGGCGTCGCTCAGCCCACCGGCAGCATGCGGCGAAGCGTACGGTCGCGAAGCATGACGTGGTGGAAGATGGCAGCGGCGGCGTGCAGGCCCGCGACCCAGATCAGCGTCGTGCCCAGCAGCTGGTGCACGGCGAGGATTTTGCGGCCGATCGCGGCCGAGGTCGTCAGGAACGGGCCGATCGTGCCGATGGCATAGATGGTGAGCGCGTGGCCTTCGAGCCATGAGCCGACAATCGCGGTAAGCGGCACAAGCAGGAGGAGCGCATAGAGCGCAAAATGGGTGAGGCGCGCGACCAGCGCCAGCCGCGGGCTGCCGGGCAGTTCCGGCGGGCGGGTGTCGAGCTGGCGCCAGACGAGGCGGACGATCACCAGCGCAAACACCGTGAGGCCGAGCGTCTCGTGCACTACGCGCATTTCCGGATGGCCGCCGCGCCAGGTGCCGGCAACCAGCCAGGCAGCGAGGACCGCAATCGCGGTCAGCCAGTGGATCGCCTGGGTGATGGCGCCGTAGCGCTGCTGATTGCCAAAGATCGACACGGGCGAACCATTCCTCAACTGCGTTTATCGGGTATCCGGGAGATATACGCCGGACGCGGGCGGTTCCTACGGAGCCCGACCTTGCAGCAGCCTTACCGATTGTTCATGACCGCGTCTTCATCACCGCTCGGCAGGCGTGGCGCTCGGGATGCCGCTTCGGCGGCCATGGCGCGGGCGGTCGCCGGGGTGAGGCGGCGGAAAGCGGCATGGAGCGGGTCGGTGAACCGCGGGTCTTTGGGCAGGTCTTCGCCGAAGACGGAGGCGAGGGCGAGCAGGCTGGCGACGACGGCATCGGGCGCCTCGGCGCGGGCGGCCTCGGCCAGGCGATCGGCGAGCGGATCATTGGCGCGGACGGGCACGCCGGCCTCATCGCGGCGGGTGACGAAGCGCATCCAGGCGGCGACGGCGAGCGCATGGCGCTGAACGGCAAGCCCGGCGGCCAGGCGATCGCGCACGGTGCCGAGCAGGCGCTGCGGCAGCTTCTGGGTGCCGTCCATGGCGATCTGGATCAGCCGGTGCTTCAGCGCGGGATTGGCGAAGCGATCCATCAGCGCCCTGGCGTAGGCGGTGCGCACGGACTGCGGCGTGGTCAGCGTGTCGGCGGCGTCGCGCATGATCGCGGACGCGAACGCGGAGAGGCTTGGGTCGGCGACGGCATCGGCGACAAACTCCACTCCGGCAATGCTGCCGAGGTAGGCCAGCGTGGAGTGGGCCCCGTTCAACATGCGCAACTTCATCTTCTCGTAGGGCGCGACGTCGCTGACGAATTCGACGCCGACGGTCTCAAACGCGGGGCGCCCGGCGGGGAAGCGATCCTCGATCACCCACTGGCTGAACGGCTCGGTCACGATCGGCCAGGCGTCATCGAGGCCGAGCGCTGCGGAAGCCGTGGCGCGATCGGTGTCGGTGGTGGCCGGGACGATGCGATCGATCATGGTGGAGGGCGTGGCGACCTCTGCGGCGACGTAGCGACCGAGATCGGAATCGCGCAGCGTGGCGAAGCGGGTGAGCACGCGGCGCACCGTCTCGCCGTTGGACGGAAGGTTGTCGCAGGTCAGCACCGTGAAGGGCGCGACGCCGGCTCGGCGGCGGCGATGAAGCGCCTCGACGAGATAGCCGAGCGCGGACTGCGGCGCTCCGGGATTGGCGAGATCGGCGCGCACCTCGGGGCGGCTCTCGTCGAGCTCGCCGGTCGCGGGACTGTGGCAGTAACCTTTCTCGGTGACGGTGAGCGAGACGATGGCGGTTGCCGGGTGTGCCATCAGCGCCAGCACGCGTTCGCGCTCGGTCGGGCCGTAGAGCACCTCACGGACGGAGCCGATCACGCGCGCCGGCGCGTCGTTGCCACGAACGAGGAGAGTGTAGAGCCCATCCTGCGGGGCGAGGGCGTCGCGCGTTTCGGCGCCGCGCAGGCTGACGCCGGCGATGCCCCAGCGGCGATCGCCGGCGGCAAGCACGTCATCGACGTAGACCGCCTGGTGGGCGCGGTGGAAGGCGCCGATGCCCAGGTGGACGATGCCGGTCGCGACGCGGCTGCGGTCGTAGGCCGGGCGCTGGACCGATGCCAAGGCGGTCTGCAGCGTGCGCGCGGACAGGCGCGCACGGCCGCCGCTTTCGGCCGGCACGCTATCCCTGAGGTGTGGGGGCGGGCGGCGCCTTGATCGGCAGGGTCGACTGCTGTGCCTTCATGATGTCCTCAAGCGACTGGGAACCATCGGCAGCGAGCACGATGACCTTGGTGCCGAGCGGCACCCGCTCGTAGAGATCGATGACATCCTGATCGAGCATGCGCACGCAGCCGCTCGATGCCGCCTTGCCGATCGACAGCGGGTCATTGGTGCCGTGGATGCGATAGAGCGTATCGACGTTACCCGACCAGAGATACATGGCGCGAGCGCCGAGCGGGTTTTCCGGGCCGCCGTCCTCGCCCTTGGCGAATTTCTTAAGCCGCGGATCGCGCACGATCATGTCGTCGGGCGGGAACCACTTCGGCCAGTGTTGCTTGTCCTTGACCTGCGCCTCGCCGGCCCAGGCAAAGCCTTCCTTGCCGACGCCGATGCCGTAGCGCATTGCCTTGCCGCCGCCGAGGATGAGGTAGAGGAATTTGTCAGCGGGATCGACGACCACCGTGCCTTCATCGGCATCGCCGGGGATGTTAGCGGGCGTATCGACGACCTGACGCAAAAACTGCGGCGGGATTTTCTTGATCGGCGGCGCCGGCACATTGAACCCGTCGTCGGTCACCGCGGCATAGAGCGCCTTGGGCGGATCGAGCCGCGGCAGCGGGGTCGATGCCGTGTCGGCACAGGCGCCAAGCCCCATGATCGCCGCGACCGCGGCGAGGCCGGCAGCCGATTTCGACAATCTTTTCAATGCGCTGCTTTGCGGCCAGTTCATTTTCAGACGACTCCGGAGGTAGTCTCGTTTCTGGCCGCTTTTTGGCAGAGGTTGCGCCGCGGCGAAAGTGCTTCCGATTACATGCTCAATTCTGCTGCCCGTAGTAGTAGTTAGGACCGACTATCCTCACTTTTCTGGGGGCATCGCTGGCAGTTTGCGCCGCCGGCTCCGTCATTTTTGTGACGGGGGCGGGTACCAGACCGACTGCGCGGTCGTCGACCGTGGCCGGATCTTCGTCCGGATCACGAGGCCGCAGGTGAGGCGCCGGTGGCGCTGTGGCAGTGGTGGCGGGCGCACCGAGCGGCGGTGGATTAATGCCGTACAGAGCGCTGCCGTCGGTAGGGAATTCCGTGAAATTGACGGGCCCGCCGGCCGCAATGGATGCAGGCGCCGCCGCATGGCAGGTGCAGGCCTTGTCATACGACGAACGGTATTTGAACGCGGCGGGCAGCGCCGTGTACGGCTGGCCGTCCAGCGAAACCATCTGGGACACATCGCCGCCGGGATTGCGGTAGGTGTAGAGGGATACCTCGGCGCCCGGGCACATCTGCTGGCAGGTGGCGGCATCGGTATTGAACTGTCCGGGCACGGTCGAGAAGCTGATCGGGAAATAGTAGCCGTCGCAGGTGCGCACACACAGCGTGCGATAGGTGCCGTAGGCGCTGGCGTCGGGTGCTTGAGGCTGGAAGACGCCGCCGCCGAAAAGCTGGCGGAGGAAGCTGCCGCCGCTGTCCTCGACCACGGGCCCCGTCGGCTGACCGGCGGCAGCGCAGCGATTGTACGACAGCTGGCGCAGCAATTCGTCGCGCCGCTGGCCGAGCGCAAACGAGTCACCGCCGCCGACCGCGATCTGGGCCTGCAGGAGGCGCTGCATATTAGCCTGCATTTTCGAGATGGACGCCATTAGCCCGCCGCACTCGGGCGCCGGATCGCGCCGGAAGAAAAGGAAGCCGCCCATGCAGCCGGCCTGATGCGCCTCGTCGGTGGCGCGGTCGATCTGGTCCTGCTGCCGGGCGATCGGCTCGTCGTACTGGTGCGGGTCCTGCCCCGGAGCAGGGCCGCGGTCGATCTGCGCGAGCTGGGATTCCAGCGTCACGCAGACGCCGGTGTTGTCGTCGGCAAGGGCAGCGGCAGTCGAGACGATGAGCGCCGCGGCCGTCAGGCCTGCGCAGAGATTCCACATCGCCAATTCCGTCAACGGATGCCCGCAGCCTCAGCGGGCCGCGCGGGATCCTTCGTTTCGCTCCCCACGCGCGAGTATGGGGAGGCCAGAGAGCGGCGTCAAACCGGGACGGCGCGGGGCAGTGCGTCAGTTTGTAATTCATTGCTGTTGCAGGCCGTCTCAAGCAGGCCAATCAGTGCTATGCTTAGCGCCATGAACTGGAAAAATTGGGTCCTTGCTGGCACAGGTGTGGCTGCCTTCGGCACGGGGCTTTTGGAACTCCACAGGCTCTATGCCGGTCACGGAAGCACCCTGACTGTCGTCAGCGTGATCTTGTGCTGGTTGGCGGCCCTCGGAATGCTGATTGCAGTTGTCCAGGCCGTGCGGAGGCCACCAGATTCCACGCGGCCCTAAAGGCGAGAAGCGCCCCCGCCGATGTGGTCGGCAATGCCGTCCACGTCATGCGCATTGCGACGGGCGAGATTGATGACACCGTTCCCGACGGCGGCAAGGACAGGGCGGCACAGGCTCTAGGCCGCAAGGGCGGACAGGCGCGGGTTGCCAACTCGTCGAAGAAGCAGCGCGCCTTTTGAAACCCCGTGGCTTCGTCGACCAATTCAAACTGACGCACTACCCGGCGCGGCGTGGCAGCGCAATCGCGGCGAAGTAGACCAGCGCGGAAAGGGCGGAAATGCAGAAGCTTGTGGGCCAATCCGTATAGAAGGCGACGGTGATGCCGACCCAGGCTTCGACAAGCGCGAGGAGCGCGGCCAGCGCCAGCGTGGCGCGGAGCGTGGTGGTGACTCGCTCGGCGGCCGCGGCGGGGCCGACCATCAGCGCGAAGACCAGAAGGACGCCGACGATCTGGACCGACGCCGATACGGCAAGCGCGACGATCGCCATGAAGGCGATGCCGACGCCACGGACCGGAACGCCCCTGGCCTCGGCAAGTTCGGGCTGCAGCGTGGCAAACAGGAGCGGGCGGCTGACCAGCGCGAGCGCAACCAGGCTGATTACGGCAAGGACGGCGAGAAGGACGACGGTGGCGGGGCGCACCGCGAGCACGTTGCCGAAGAGGAGCGCCGTCGCCTGCGTGGCGAACTGCGTATAGAAATGCAGGAAGAGCAGGCCGAAGCCCAGCGACAGCGACAGCACGACGCCGATGGCGACGTCGCGGCCGCTCAGACGCTCGCCGAGCGCGCCCATGCCGATGCCGGCAACCATCGTGAATGCGATCATGCCCCAGATCGGATCGATGCCGATCAGCGCCGTCGCGGTGGCGCCGGCAAAGCCGACGTGGGAGAGGGCATGGCCGGCGAAGGTCTGGCTGCGGCCGACCATGAAGACGCCGACGATGCCGGCCAGAACGGCGACGATGCCGCTGGCCAGAAACGCGGTACGCATGAAATCGTAATCAAGGATGCCCATGCGCATGCCCGTCGTGGTCGTGATCGTGCAGGTGGGCATCGCTCTCGAGCGAACCGGACTCGGAGAGGACGAAGATGTGGCGGCCGGTGCGGACCACCTCAACCGGCGCGCCGTAAAGACGCGACAGGACGGGTTCGGTGATGACCTCATCGACGGTGCCGAGCGCGGCCTGACCGCTGCCGAGATAAAGCACGCGGTCGATCGCGCCGAGAAGCTGGTTCAGCTCATGGGCGCTAAACAGCACGGTCATCTTCAGCTCGCGGCAAAGGCGGGCGGCAAGCTCGATCACCTCCGTCTGGCGGCGGGGGTCGAGGCTGATCAGCGGCTCATCAAGGAGGAGAAGGCGGGGATGGCCGATGAGGGCCTGAGCGAAGAGCAGACGCTGGCGCTCGCCGCCGGACATTTCCGAAATGGGCTTGCGGGCAATGGCTTCGGCGCCCACGACGGCGAGGCAGCGGGCGATTTCCCGGCGGTCGGCGGCGGCGAGCCACGGCAGGCCGAAGCGTTGGCCGTGCACGGAACTCGCGACGAACTCGAAGCCGGTGAGGCGCAGGTCCGGCACGAAGGTGCGAACCTGCGGCAGGTAGCCGATGGGCACGGCGCCGCGCTCGGCCGCCCGCCCGAAAACCTCGATGCGACCGGGCGCCGGAGGAACGAGGCCGAGGATCGCGCGCATAAGCGTGGTCTTGCCCGACCCGTTCGATCCGAGCACGCCGACGAACTCGCCCTCGGCAACGGCGAACGTGACATCGCGAAGGATGTCACGCGCGCCGAGCGACAGCGTTACATTGTCGAAGGCAACTGCCGTCACGAATTGGGGCCTGCCAGCGCTTTTTCGGTCGCGTCCAGTTCGGACAGCATCCAGTTGGCGAACGTCTTGCCGGCGGGCCCGGTCTCGGTGACGCCGACGACCGGCACGTTCGCCTTGTGGGCGATGGAGAGCAGGCGGTCGGTGAGCGGATCGGTCACCTGGCTGTTGTAGAAGAACACCTTCACCGTGCGGCTCTTGAGGTCGCTTTCCATCGCGGCGGTGTCTTTCGCGCTGGGCTCGGTGTCGTTCATGACGGAAAGCTGGAAGCTCTCGTTGCGCATGACGAGGCCGAGCGCGGCGGCCATGTAGCCGAACACGGGTTCGGTAGCGGTGACCTCGGCGCCGGCAAATTTCGCCTTGATGGCGGCGGCCTTGTCGGCGATCTTTTTCAGGTCGGCATCGACCTTGGCGAGATTGGCCTCGTAGTCAGCCTTATCGGCCGGATCGATCGCCTCGAGCCTGGCGGCGACAGCGGCGGCGACGGCCGGCATGGTGGGCGGATCATACCAGAGGTGCGGATTGTCGCCCGCCTTGTGGCCGACGATGTCGCCGGCAACGATGACCTGACGGTCCGGGTTGCTGCTCGCGGCGAGGAGCTTTTCCACCCACGGGTCGTAGTCGACGCCGTTGTAGACGACCAGGCGCGCGGCGGAGAGGTTGCGCGCGACCGAGGGGCTCGCCTCGAACAGGTGCGGGTCTTCGTCCGGATTGGACATGATTGCGGTGACGACGACGTGGCTGCCGCCGATCGCCTTGACGATATCGGCGTAGAAATTCTCGGCGCCCACGACCGGAACGGGGGCGGCGGCGTGCGCAGGGAGGATGATTGCACCGGCGACGGCAAGCGCGGCGAGGAATGGTTTCATGGGAAGGTCCGTGTTCGTGCGGTGAAAACTGCTTTGGTGCCGCCCAGCACGAAACGTTATAACATTACATTTTGCGGGTGTGCAACGGGAGCCGGTGCGGCGATTGCGTCATCGCCGCACCGCTATCCCCGCGAAAGTGTGAATCCCGCGCCGGCGCGTCCGCGGATTGCGTTACGTCGCGGACGTCCGACGAAATGGCTCCGATGCCGAGGGCGCGCCGCTCAGGCTGCGGCCGCGCTTGCCAGGCCGTCCAGCTCCCTCAGCGTTTCATCCGACAACACATAGTCGGCGGCAGCGAGGTTCTCGCGCAGATGCGTGACAGATGAGGTGCCCGGAATGAGGAGGATGTTCGGCGCGCGATGAAGCAGCCAGGACAGGGCGATCTGCATCGGCGTGGCGTCGAGGCGGCGGGCGACATCCGACAGTGTCGACGATTGCAGGGGCGTGAAGCCGCCAAGCGGGAAGAACGGCACGTAGGCGATGCCGTCACGGGCAAGATCGTCGATCAGGGTGTCGTCACCCCGGTGCGCGAGATTGTACTGGTTCTGCACACAGACGATTTCGGCGATGCGCCGCCCCTCGGCGACCTGTTTGGCGGTCACGTTGCTCAGCCCGATGTGGCGCACCAGACCCTGCCGCTGGAGGTCGGCCAGAACGGTCAGTGTCGGTTCGATCGAACCCTCCGCCGGTCCGTGCACGTCGAACATGAGGCGAAGATTGACCACGTCGATAACATCGAGGCCGAGGTTGCGCAGATTGTCGTGGACGGCCTGGGTCAGTTCCGCCGAGGAGAAAGCGGGAATCCACGATCGATCCGCGCCGCGCCGGGCGCCGATCTTGGTGACGATGACGAGATCGTCGACGTAAGGATGAAGCGCCTCGCGGATGATGCGGTTGGTGACGTGCGGGCCGTAGTAGTCGCTGGTGTCGATGTGGTTCACCCCGGAGGCGACGGCCTCGCGAAGCACAGACACGGCGGCGCCGGGATCCCTGGGCGGGCCGAATACGCCGGGCCCGGCGAGCTGCATGGCGCCGTAGCCCAGCCGCTTCACGGAACGGGTGCCGAGCGCAAATGTGCCCGTGCGGTCAATTTTGGACATGGGAGGTCTCCTTCATCGAGGAGAGGGAGATAGACATCACCTCGGTCCGCGATAATCGGGTACATTCCGCATGGGCTGTGCGGAGTGGCGAACAATGAAGATCGACCTGCGGGATCTGAGCGCTTTCGTGGCGGTGGCGCGCGCCAAGGGTTTTCGCGACGCCGCGCGGCTGAGCGGCAGCAGCGCCTCCTGGGTGAGCGAGTCCGTGCGCCGCCTCGAAACGCAACTTGGCGTCAGGCTGCTCAACCGGACGACGCGCAGCATGGCACCGACGGAGGCCGGCGAGCGCCTGCTGCAGCGGCTTGGCCCGGCGCTGGCCGAGGTCGAAGCCGCCGTCGACGTCGTGAACAGCTTCCGCGACCGGCCCACGGGCACGCTCAAACTCAACGTTCCGGTGAGCGCGGCGCGGCTGGTGCTGCCCGCGATCGTGCCGGGATTCCTCGCGGCCTATCCGGACGTGCGGCTTGAGGTTACCGCCGAGGAGAATTTCGTCGACGTGCTGGCGGCCGGCTGCGACGCGGGCATCCGCTACGGCGAACGGCTGGAGCAGGACATGATCGCGGTGCCGATCGGGCCGCGGCGGCAGCGGTTTGCTCTGGGTGCCGCGCCCGCTTACCTCGACGCCCACGGCCGGCCGGAACATCCGCGCGAGCTGCTTGACCATAGCTGCCTGCAGGGGCGATTCCCGAGCGGGGCGATGATGTCGTGGGAGTTCGAGCGCGACGGCGAAAGCGTAGAGGTCGAACCCAGCGGGCCGTTGATCGTCAGCATTGGCGGGGCCACCGATCTGCTCGCCGATGCGGCGATTGCCGGCGCCGGCATCGTTGCCTTGTTCGAGGACTGGCTGCGCCCGCACTTCGACAGTGGCGCTCTCGAGCCTGTGCTGAAGCCATGGTGGCTGAGCTTCCCGGGCCCGTTCCTCTACTACCCTGGCCGGCGGCTGGTGCCCGCGCCGCTCAGGGCGTTCGTGGATTTCGTCAAGGCTACGGCCGACCGCGCCTGATGCTCAGCGCACCACGGCAATGCGCTGCGCGGCGCGGGTGATGCCGGCGCGTTGCACGCTGTTTGAATTCAGACCTGCTTCCGGTCGCTCAGATTCGGCGCGGCACGCGTGGTGCGAAATTCGCGACCTATCACTCGCAGGTCATCCGCCGGCGGCTTGGACGAGCCGGCCCGCAATCGCGCCGAGTTGTCCGACGAGTCTCCGGCTAAGGGAAGCGGACAGCCAGGCCTACCGTGACCGTATCGAAAGCCGCGGTGTCGACGATTGACGCCTTGACCGGGTGTGAGATCGACGCGACCGTACCCGATCCGAGATCGACGTGATCGTACTCCATTCTGACACTGAGGCTCTTGTTTATCGCCAGGGCGGCGCCCGCGCCGGCGGTCCAGCCATAACGAATGTCCGAACTGCTCACGTTAAACAGCGGGCCAAAGCTACTGGTCCCGGCAACGGTGCCTTCCACCTGGCCATAAGCGAAGCCACCGGTGCCATACAACAGGAGTTGGCCGATCGCCTGGCCTACTGTTCCGCGAACGGTGCCGTACCAGTCGACCTTGGTGGTTGTCTGCCCGGCACACACGTAAAAGCGGCCACTACAGGACCGGCCAATTGCAAAGAGAGGATCAGACGTCGCAGACATTTGCGACCAATTGAAATCGGCGAGGCCGCCAAAAACCAACCCCTGACTCGTCTGGAAGTTATAGCCCCCAAAGACACCGACATCGGCGGCCTGGCTACCGTTACCGTAGGATTGGCTGGCCGAATACTTGCCAAAAATCCCCAAGTCGAGATTGCCGGTCGTTGAGAACGACGGGTCAGCAATGCCACCTTGAACTCCGATATAGGGGCCCGCCCAGTTATAGGTCGGCGGAGCCGCCTGCACGGCGGCGACGGAGACGAGCAACCCTGCCAATGCCGCGGCCAGCGACACGCCACGGGTACGCAACACGCTACGCATACGACTTGCCCCCACAAAACACGGTTTCAACAGCGGCTAAGCATCAACTCGTGATTGACTTTAACGATTTGTTAAGACTCTCCCATCCCGAATCGGCGGAGGAACGTCGGTTCCGCCACCTGTGTTGCCCACTCGCCACAGGGTAGTCAGGCCTTGGCCGGGGGGTCGCGTGGTTGCTGAACACGAGGGCCAATTGGGGTGACTTGGGAACGCCTGGATCTGTTTTCCGTGCGGCGCGGCGGAGAGCCCGCCGCTACCGCACCACGGTAATGCGCTGCGCGGCGCGGGTGATGCCGGTGTAGAGCCAGCGGGCGCGGTTTTCACGGAAGGCGAAGCTCTCGTCGAACAGCACGATGTCGTCCCACTGCGACCCTTGCGCCTTGTGAACGGTGAGGACGTAGCCGAAATCGAACTCGTCGGAACGCTTGCGCTCGGGCCATGACAGCGCCTCGGCGGTGCCATCGAAGAAGGCGGGGTTGATCGTGACCTTGGTCGGCTTGCCGGCTTCGCCTTCGCCCGGCGTGAGGGCGTAGCGCAGCAGGCCCTTCCGCGGCCGCTTGACGCTGTCGACGCTCCACAGGCTGCCGTTGAGGAGGCCGCGTTTGCGGTCGTTGCGGAGGCACACAAGCGTGTCCCCCGCCACCGGCACGGGGCCGGGACGGCCGAGCAGCTCGCGGATGCGCGCGTTGTAACCGCGGCGCGTGGCATTGCGGCCGACCAGCACCTGGTCGGCGGCGAGCACGGCCTCGTGGTCGATGTCGTCGCGGCCGATTACGCGGCTTTCGCCGTAGGTGCCGGCGGCAAGGCTGCCGCCCTCGCGCACCGTCATCGCCATGCGCACGATCGGGTTCTCCGCCGCCTGGCGATGGACTTCGGTGAGCATGATGTCGGGCTCGGCGGCCGTAAAGAACCCGCCGCCCGAGATCGGCGGGAGCTGCGCGGGATCGCCCAGCACCAGCACCGGCGTGCCGAAAGAAAGGAGGTCGCGGCCGATCTCCTCGTCGACCATGGAACACTCGTCGATGACGATGAGGCCGACCTTGCCGGCGGTGCTGTCATCGTTCAGCGTAAACGTCGGGCCGTTCTCGTCCTCGCCGCGCGAACGATAGATGAGGCTGTGAATCGTCGAGGCGCCGGCGCAGCCCTTGCCGCGCATGACGTGCGCCGCCTTGCCGGTGAAGGCGGCAAAGGCAACGCCGCGGCCGACGCCCTCGGCGACGTGGCGGGCAAGGGTGGTCTTGCCCGTACCGGCGTAGCCGAACAGGCGGAACACCGGCTGGTCGCGCGCCTTCAGCCACGCGGCGACGGCGGCAAGCGCGGCATCCTGTTGCGGCGACCAGTTCAGAGCAGGCAAACACAGCCTCGTGAGGGAGCCAGGCGGGATGGAAAGGAGCAGAAGCGGCGCTGGCGCTGATGGCCGGTCTAATGCCTGAGGGTGGCGAGCGGAAGCTTCATCGCAACAGCCACGCCCTCCGGACGCCAGTCGTAATCCAGCGTGCCGCCGAACTGGCCGACGACTGTCGAGTGCGCGAGCCGCGTTCCGAACCCGGTCGTCTGCGGCGCTCCGGCGACCGGCGGACCGCCGCGCTCGGACCATTCAACGCCGAGTGTGTCGCCCTCGATACGCCAGGCAAGCGCGACGGCGCCATCTTCCGAGTTCAGCGCGCCGTACTTCGCCGCGTTGGTGGCGAGTTCGTGCAGCACCAGCGCCAGACCATTCGTCGCGCGCTCGCCCAGCACGACCTCTGGCCCGACCGCGGTAAAGTGGTCCTGCCTTTCATGCCGCGCGTGCGGGAGCATGATCTTGTCCACGAGTTCGGCAAGATTGACCGGAGTAGGGCGGGCGTCCTCTACGAAATAACGGCGCACGAGCGAGTTGGCCTGCGCCAGCGCCTGGATGCGACCGGAAAGCATCTCTGCCATTTCGGCGGGCGTTGACGCCCCTTTTTGGCTGACCCGAACCATGCCGGCAACCACCGTCAGCAGGTTCTTCATGCGGTGACTCATTTCCCTGGTCAGCGTCTCCTGCTGATCCAGTGCTTCCTGCAACAGGCGCTCCGAATTCAGCATGCGCAGCGCGATGCCGACGAAGCTCGCGAGTTCGGCAAGCACGCGGGCGTGACCGCTGTCGAAATGGCCCTCCTTGTCGGAGACGATCCACAATGTTCCGAGCTGCGCGCCGCCGTCGATGACCAGCGGCACGAGGAGCACTTCCGGAACGACGATGTTGGCATCGGCAATCCAGTCGTAGACCCGCTCGGGATGCCGCGACAGAACCGGCGCGTTGCGATCCAGCGTAACGCCGCACGGGCTGAAGTCTCTGCGGGTCGTCGTGTTCTCGAAGGGGGCCAGGAGGCCGCGCAGGTAGCGCCAGCGGAACACGCCGGGCGATGGCTCCGGCTCATAAAGGCTGAGACCGCCGGAGACACCGCCGACTATCTGCATAGCGAGATCCACGAAGCGCGGGAGCACCTTTTCGGGGCTGTGCGCCATGCGCCCGGCGAGCTCCTGCAGCGCGAGCTTTTCCTGCAGATAATCGACTTTCGCCGGTGTGCGCCGGTCGAGTTCGGCCGTGATGTACACGTCAGATACGGACCAGTTATGGCGGGGTTCGACCTGCATCGCGCATTTTCCCGGAATTCGGCACGGTACGCCGTTCAGCCCGCCCTGGCCACTCAGGTAGGCCGGAAACGCTGTGATTCAATTGACGCGCTTCACCAGGGCGGCATCAGGCCAGCACGTGGGAGCGAGGCCGTGCCTGGCCTGCCAAAGGCCGACGGCGATGCGGGTCTTGTAGCCGACGAGGCCATCGGCCTTGCCGACATCGTAGCCCGCCGCGACCAGCCGGTCCTGCATCGCCTTCACCGCGGCGCGGGTGAAGCCACCGGGCGCCGACCATGTGCTGAGAAACGGCATGTCGTCGTCAGCGATGCGGTCGGCGAGGTGGCCGATGTAAAGGGCGTAGAGGTCGGAGTTGTTGTAGGTCTTCAGGACATAGAAATTGTCGGTGACGATGAAGGCCGGACCGTAGCGGCCGGCGGGCATGAGCAGATAGTTGGTTCTCCCCGTGCCTCCCTTGTCGGCGGGTAACGGCTTGCCATCGACGCGGGTGACGCCGAGCTTCCGCCACTCCGCCATCGGCTTGCCCTGGTCCGGGCCTTCCAGCGTGCAGGCGACGGCGGCCGGCACGCGCGCCTCCACCCCCCAGCCGCGGTTCGCCTGCCAGCCGTGCGCGGCGATGACGCTGGCGGTGGTGGCGAGGCTGTCGGGCACCGAGCGCCAGATATCGGCGCGGCCGTCGCCATCGAAATCGACGGCCGAGGCGAGATACTCGGACGGCATGATCTGCGATTGGCCCATGGCCCCGGCCCATGAGGCGCGCATTTCGTCCGGGGTGATTTCGCCGCGCTGGAGGATTTTCAGCGCCGCGATCAGTTCGCCGCGGAAATACTCCTTGCGCAGGCCGATGAAGGCTTCGGTGGCGAGCGCCGGGATGGCGCGCTTCGGCAGAATCTCGGCGCCGAAGCCGGACTCCTTGCCCCAGATCGCGACGAGCATGGGCGCGGAGATACCGTAGCGGGCGGCGATTGCCGCGAGCGGCTTCTGCCACGCGGCGAGCTTCTGGCGGCCGGCGGTGACCAGGCGCTTCAGGATCGGTTCGCGGAAGTAGGCGCCGGGATTCTGAAACTCGGCCTGGGCCGTGTTGGGCGGCAGCGTCGGCGGCGCGCCCGGTGGCTGGAGCTCGGGCATCGTCCAGTCGAGCGCGACGCTGGCGAAGGCGCGGTCGAAGGTGGCGCGGGAGACGCCCGCAGCTTTCGCCTCGGGCCAGAGGTCGTGGTCGATCCACGTGGCGAAGGCGACCTCGATGGCGGGCCTGTCGACCGCGGCGAAGGCGGGGAGGGCGACGATGAGCGCGAGGGCGACGAGGAGGGCGCGGAGCATGGCGGGAGGGTTTAGCATGGCGAGGTCCATCCGCTCATTCCCGTGAAAGCGGGAATCCAGTGCTTGCCGCCGGGCTGACCTGGACGGTTGATGCACAGCGCCCGGCCCCTGGATTCCCGGTTGCCGGCTCCGCCGGCCCCGGGAATGAGCGGTTTGGTAGCTTGACCTTTCGCCGGAAATCGGCCATTTGAGCCGCCATGACGGCTGTGACGCGCCTTGGCGCGACCTGCATTATCGGAATTATTACCGGCTAGCGTCCCCGCTGGCTGAGGCCGTCTTCTCTTTGCCCCTTGTATAAAGACGAGACGACCGCCGGCCGGCGGGCGTACGTTTTTGCGCATATGAGGGTGAACGCGAGATGACCTTGCGGCTGCACAACACGCTGACCCGCACGAAGCAGGACTTCGTGCCGATCGACGCGAACAACGTGCGCATGTACGTGTGCGGGCCGACGGTCTACGACTTCGCGCACATCGGCAACGCGCGCCCGCTGATCGTGTTTGACGTGCTGTTCCGGCTGCTCCGCCATCTCTACGGCGAGAAGCACGTCACCTACGTGCGCAACATCACGGACGTCGACGACAAGATCAACGCGCGGGCGGCGCAGGAATATCCCGACCTGGCACTGAACGACGCCATCCGCGCCGTGACCGAGAAGACGACGGCGCAGTTCCACGCCGACGTCGATGCGCTTGGTTGTCTCAGGCCGACCCACGAGCCGCGCGCGACGGAGTACGTCGAGCGCGCGGCGGCGCCCACCGACATGATCCGGCTGATCGCCGACCTGATCGCCAACAAGCATGCCTACGTGGCGGAGGGGCACGTGCTCTTCGACGTGCCCTCGATGCCGGACTACGGCAAGCTCTCCAACCGCACGCTCGACGACATGATCGCCGGCGCGCGCGTGGAAGTCGCGCCCTACAAGAAGGACCCGATGGACTTCGTGCTATGGAAGCCGTCGAAGCCGGGCGAGCCGGCGTGGCAGTCGCCGTGGTCGAATGGTCGCCCGGGCTGGCACATCGAATGCTCGGCGATGGCGGGCGCGCTCCTCGGCGACACGTTCGACATCCACGGCGGCGGCATCGATTTGATCTTCCCGCACCACGAAAACGAGATCGCGCAATCGCGCTGCGCGCACGGCACCAGCGCCATGGCGAACTACTGGCTGCACAACGGCTTCCTCCAGGTGGAGGGCGAGAAGATGAGCAAGTCCGCCGGGAATTTTGTGACGATACGGGAGTTGCTGGGGACCGACAAGTTTGGAGGTCGAAGATGGCCGGGCTCGGTTCTGCGGCTCGCGATGCTGATGACGCATTATCGGCAGCCGATCGACTGGAAAGTCGATGCTTTGACGGAGGCCGAACGGACGATCAAGGAGTGGACGGCGGTCGTGGACCAAACCGCGCCTGCGGATTTTGTGCCGTCGGAATTTCTTGATGCCCTGTCGGATGATCTCAATTCGCCGTTGGCGATATCCACGATGCACGCATTTCGTAAAGCGGGCGATGCTGCCGCTCTGGGAGCGTGCCTGAGCGCGCTTGGGATCGGGCGTATTTTTGCGGGCGAGGTAAGTGCTGAGATAAAGGCAAGTGCGAAAGTACTCGTGGAGGCCCGCTTGGTCGCCCGCGCCGCGAAGAACTTCGCCGAGGCGGACCGCATTCGCGCCAAGCTCGACGCGATGGGAATTGCGCTGAAGGATGCGAAGGACCCGAAGACGGGTGAACTCGTGACAACCTGGGAGGTGAAGCGATGAGCATCGAGATCGATCACATCAGCCTGAGCGTCGGCGACTACGACAAGGCGAAGGCATTTTACGCGGCGGCGCTGAAGCCGCTGCGCGGCGGCGTGCTGATGGAATTTCCGATGGACGACGGCAACAAGGTGATGGGCCTCGGTTCCGACGGAAAGCCGTTCCTGTGGGTGAGCGGCGGCGGCAAGGTTCCGCACCAGCACATCGCGCTCCGCGCCGAGACGCGGGAGCAGGTGGACGCGTTCTATGCGGCGGCGATGGCCGCGGGTGGCAGCGACAACGGACCCCCGGGCCTTCGTCCACACTACCGCAAGGACTACTACGCAGCATTCGTGCTCGATCCGGAGGGGCACAACATCGAGGCGATGACGCTATCGGCGCCTGCCGCGGCCAAGCGCGTGTCTTCACGCGGAACGGCCAAGAAAGCCTCCGCGAAGCGCGCTAGCGCGGCGAAGAAGCCGGCGAAGCGGGCTGTCGCGAAGCCGGCGCGGAAAACGGCCAAGAAGCCCGCCGCTCGCCGGACATCCGGACGCAAAGCCGGGGGGAAGAAGTCAAGACGATGAGCGGCGCGGCGATCACCGGCGGTTGCCAGTGCGGTGCGGTGCGCTTCCGGGCTGAAGGGCTCGGACGCGCCTCGATCTGCCATTGCCGCATGTGCCAGAAGCAGTTCGGCTCGTTCTACGGCCCGTTCGTGACCGGTATCGGTGTGACGTGGACGCGCGGCGCGCCGAAACACTTCCGCTCCTCCAACATGGGTCGGCGCGGCTTCTGCGCCGATTGCGGGACGCCGCTGACGTTTGAAATGGACGGCGGTGTCGAACTGGCGATTGGCGCGCTGGACGCCCCGACGCTGGCGGCGCCGGTCATCCAGGTCAACCCGAACGACAAGCTGCCGTTTGTCGACGGGCTGCACGGACTGCCGACGCGGCCCGCATCGGAAAAGACGCCGCTCGACGCGCGGGTTTCCGGGTTCGTCAACTACCAGCACCCCGACCACGACACCGCCGCGTGGCCGGCGACGGTGAGCCCGTCATGACCGCGATCCGGATCACCGGCGGCTGCCAGTGCGGCGCGGTGCGCTATGCGCTGCATGAGATGCCGGCCAAGCCACAGATCTGCCACTGCCGGATGTGCCAGAAGGCGTTCGGCTCGTTCTTCGCGCCGCTCGCCGAGGTGCCGGTCGACAAGTTCGAACTGACGCGCGGCCATCTTGCGATTTTCATGAGCTCCGGCGACACCGAACGCGGCTTCTGTCGCGATTGCGGCACGCCGCTGACCCTGCACGATGTAGGTTCGTCGATCATCGAATTCTCGATCGGCTCGCTCGACACGCCGGAAGCCGTGCGGCCGCAAAGCCAGTTCGGCATCGAAGGCCGCTTGTCGTGGTTCGCGGACCTGGCGGGGCTGCCGGATGAAGGAACCACCGAAGGACACGACCCGGAACGCGCCGCGCAAATTGCGGTGAGCAACCACCAGCACCCCGATCACGATACGCCGGACTGGCCGGCGAGATGAGTTCGAGACGATGAGCAAGGAACGTTTGTACCTTTTCGACACGACGCTGCGCGATGGTGCGCAGACCAGCGGCGTCGACTTCACGCTGGAGGACAAGCTGGCGGTCGCGGCGATGCTGGACAAGCTCGGCGTCGACTACGTCGAGGGCGGCTATCCGGGCGCGAACCCGACCGATACGGCGTTCTTCGAGAAGAAGCGGACGGCCCACGCGAAATTCACCGCCTTCGGCATGACCAAGCGGCCGGGGGTGAGCGTCTCCAACGATCCGGGTCTGAGGGCGCTGATCGATGCGAAAGCCGACGCGATCTGCTTCGTCGCCAAGACGTGGGACTACCACGTGCGGGTGGCGCTGCAGACGACGGAATCGGAGAACCTCGACGGCATCCGCCAGTCGGTGACGGCGGCGAAAGAGGCCGGGCGCGAGGTGCTGGTCGACTGCGAGCATTTCTTCGACGGCTACAAGGCAAACCCGGCCTACGCGCTGGCATGCGCCGTGGCGGCTTATGAATCCGGCGCGCGCTGGGTGGTGCTCTGCGACACCAACGGCGGCACTTTGCCCGAGGAGCTCGAGGCGATCGTGCGCGACGTGGCGCGCACCATGCCGGGCGACCATCTCGGCATCCATGCGCACAACGATACGGAACAGGCGGTGGCCAATTCGCTGGCCGCGGTGCGCGCCGGCGTGCGCCAGATTCAGGGGACACTGAACGGTATCGGCGAGCGCACCGGAAACGCCAACCTCACCTCGCTCATCCCGACGCTGCTGCTCAAGCCGGCCTACGCCGACCGTTTCGACATCGGCGTGAGCGCGGAGGGGCTGAAGCAACTCACCGCGATCTCGCGGCGCTTCGACGAGATGGTGAACCGCGCGCCGAACCGGCAGGCGGCCTATGTCGGTGCGAGCGCCTTCACGACGAAAGCCGGCATCCATGCCTCGGCGATCGCGCGCGACCCCAGGACCTACGAGCACATCGAGCCGGAGAAGGTGGGCAACCGCCGGCACGTGCTGGTGTCCGATCAGGGCGGCAAGGCAAACCTCGTGGCGGA
>Ga0265340_10000502_pt1 | contig 21463 bp, 17 predicted proteins | sample 4CB225metaG_FD_202082 | JGI IMG/M metagenome (GOLD analysis project Ga0265340, IMG submission 202082) | Rhizosphere microbial communities from Carex aquatilis grown in University of Washington, Seatle, WA, United States - 4-CB2-25 metaG | ecosystem: Host-associated > Plants > Roots >...
CGGCGCCTCGTCCCGCCAGGACCGCCACAGCGCGGCGTACGAACCGTCCCGTTCGATCAGCTCGTCATGAGTTCCGAGTTCGGTGATCCGCCCGTCCTCGACGACCGCGACCCGGTCGGCGTCGTGGGCGGTGTGCAGCCGGTGGGCGACCGCCACCACGGTCCGGCCGGCCAGCACCGCCGACAGCGAGCGCTCGAGATGCCGGGCCGCCCGGGGATCGAGCAACGACGTCGCCTCGTCCAGGACCAGCGTGTGCGGGTCGGCGAGCACCAGCCGGGCCAGCGCCAGTTGCTGGGCCCGGGCCGGCTCGACCGGGTGGCCGCCGGAGCCGACCACGGTGTCCAGACCGGCCGGCAGCGTTCGCACCCAGGCGTCGGCGTCCACGCAGGCCAAGGCCCGCATCAACTGCTCGTCATCGGCCTGGGGCCGGGCCAGCCGCAGGTTCTGGGCCAGGGTGCCGACGAAGACGTGCTGTTCCTGGGTGACCAGGGCGACATGCCCACGCAGTTCCTCCAGCGGTAGCTCCACCAGCGGCACGGCCCGGCCGAGCCGGGCCGAGCCGACGGTCACCGTCCCGGCCCCGGGCGGATGGATTCCGGCCAGCAGCCGGCCCAGGGTGGACTTGCCGGCGCCGCTCGGCCCGACCACGGCCAGCCGTTCACCCGGTCGCAACACCAGATCGATGTCGTGCAGCACGTCGTGGCCGGGCCGGTAGGCGTAACGCAGCCGGCTGGCGGTGATCTGGCCGGCGCTGTCCTCGTCCGGTCGGGCGGTCCCGGCGCTCCGGTCGTCCGGGACCAACCCGACCCCGAGGATCCGGGCCAGTGAGGCCCCGCCGATCTGCAGTTCGTCCAGCCAGTTCAGCAACTCGTCGAGCGGGAACATCAACTGGACGACGTACAGCGTCGACGTCGTGAGCTGACCCACCTCGGCCCGGCCGTGCAGAGCCAGCCAGCCGCCCCAGCCGAGGACGGCGGCCACCGGCAGGGCATAGCTCAGCTCACAGACCGGATACCAGATCGTCCGTAGCCACAGGGTGTACCGCTCGGTGCGGTAGATCCGGGCCAGATCATCGTCCACCTGATGGCGCCGGCGTGGACCGAGCCGCAGCGCCGCCACCGTCCGGGCGCCGTCCATGGTCTCGGCGACCGTTCCGTTCAGGGCCGCGTCCGCGGCCATCTCGGCCAGGTAACCGGTCCGGGCCCGGGCCAGGTACCAGCGGGTGGCCGCAATCAGCGGCGGCACCGCGACCAGGACCGCCACCGCGATCAGCGGACCGCTGAACAGCAGGGCGATCGTGGTGATCACGAGGCTGACCAGGGCGACGATCACACTCGGCACCGCGTACCGGACCGAATGGCTGACCGATTCGACGTCGTTCGTGGTCCGGGACACCAGATCGCCGCTGCCGGCCCGCTCCACGATCGACAGCGGCAGCCGGGTGACCCGCTCCAGAAACTGCTCCCGCAGTCGCGCGAACACCTCCTCGCCGAGCACGAGCGAGGAGCGGTGCGCGCCCCAGGTCAGCCCGGCCTGGACCAGCAGCGACAGAGCCAGCAGGCCGAGCGCCCGGTTGATCCCGGCCGAGCTGATGGTGCCGGCGCTGACGGCCTGCACCAGCCGTCCCAGCAGAAGCGGTCCGGCCAGCCCGGTCACCGCGGCGGCGGTGTGCAGGCCGACGGTGAGGGCGAGCCGGCGGCGGTGCCGGTTCAGCAGGTCGGAGGTCTCACGCCGGACCCGGCCGGGCCCGGCGATCGGCAGGATGGTGCTCACGATGTCTCCTCGCCGTCGTCATCGTCGTCGTCGGACCGCAGCACGACCCGCCGGTAGCCGGGTCGCTCGCGCAGCAGCCGCCGGTGCGATCCGACGGCGACGACCCGGCCCTCGACCAGGAAGGCCACCTGGTCGCACAGGTCGAGCAGGAGCGGGCTGGTGGTGATCACCAGCGTGGTGCGCCCGATCCGGGCCTCCCGCAACCGTCGCGCCACCCGGGACTCGGTATGGGCGTCGACCGCCGAGGTCGGTTCCACCAGCACCAGCACCTCCGGTTCGGTCAGCACGGCGCGAGCCAGGGTCAGCCGCTGCCGCTGCCCGCCGGAGAACTCCCGCCCGCGTTCCTCCACCCGGGTGTCCAGGCCGTCCGGCAGGGCCCCGAGCACGTCGGTGGCGTCGGCGACCGCCACCGCAGCCAGCACTTCGGCGTCCGAACGCTCGCCGGAGGGATCGATCTGGGCCCGCAGGGTGCCGGTGAACAGCCGCGGTTCGGCCTCGCTGACCAGGATCCGCCCGCGGACGGCCTCCACCGGTAACCGGTCCAGGGCCACGGCGCCGATCTGCGGTCGGGGCCGCGCTGCCGGAACGGGGCCCGGCCGGTGGGGTGGGCCCGGCGGCGCAGCGGGACGCTCGAGCCGGCCCAGCCGGTCGGCGATCAGGACGGACTGCTCGGGCCGCGCCGACACCAGGGCGGTCAGCCGTCCCGGGGTCAGGATCAGGCCGGACCCCGGATCCTGCACCACCGATCCGGCCGGGGGAAGATCCAGTTGGTCGTGGTCGGCCACCGGGTCGGCATCGGACCGGTTCAGGACGGCGAGCACCCGGCCGGCCGCAACCCGGGCCAGGATCCCCCGGGACAGCAGTTCGGTAGCCGTCTCCAGCGGTAACCGCAGGAACGCGGCGTAGCCGTAAACCGTCACCAGCTCACCGGCGCTCAGCCGGCCCGACACCGTGGCCTGGGCGCCGAGCCAGGTCAGCGCGACCACGAAGATCCCCGGCAGGAACACATGAGCGGCGTCCAGCCCGGCCTGCAGCCCGGCCACCTTGACCCCGGCCCGGCGGACCTGCTGGCTGCGCTCGCGGTAACGCTCCAGGAACTGGGCCTCCCCGCCGATGCCGCGCAGCACCCGCAGCCCGGCGACGGTGTCGGCGCCCAGCGCGGTCAGCTCACCCTCGCGGGCGCGGTGCTGTTTCTGCCGTCGTTGCAGCGGCCGGACGATGATCGTCAAAGTGGTGCTCAGGACCGGGACCCCGATCGCCACCCAGGCGCCGATCAGCGGGTCCATCCGCAGCAGCAGGATCGTCACCACGAAGTAGGCGATCACCGCGCCGGAGCCGCGGCCGACGATGTCGTAGAGATCGGCGATCCGGGGGGCGTCCGTGCTGGTGGTCTCGACCACCTCGCCGGTGGTGGTCACGGCGCCGACGCCAAGGCCCGCAGCGGCGACGTGATGACCGACGAGCTGCTTGGTCCGCAGCGCGGCCTGCAGCCAGTTTGAGACCGCCAGCCGGTGCCGCAGCACGCCGGCCACGGCGGTGCCCAGGCCCAGCGCGGTCAGCACCAGGGCGCCGGTGAGCAGGGCGCCGCCGTCCCGGCGCACCACCCCGGCGTCCAGAGTTCGCCCGACCACCAGCGGGACCATCGCCTGGGTCAGCATCCAGGCGATACCGGCCAGCGCCACCCCGGCCAGGGACCAGCGCTGCCGGGTGGCCAGACTGAGCAGGAACCGCCCGGGTGAGCGCAGATCGTAGGCGCCTGGTACCGGATCCGGGAGGGTGATCACATCTGACCACGGTACGTAGTCCGGTGATTGCGCGCACCCGAGTTATTTGCCGCCCGGCTGACCGTTACGGTTGGGGCGTGCTGCGAACCGCGCTGCGGCCGCGCTGGCTGGCCCTTCTCGTGGTCGTGCTGCTGGCCGCCTCGGCGATGGTCCTGCTGGGCCGCTGGCAACTCGATCGCGCCCGTGAACACGGCCGGCAGCCGGTCGAGCGGGCCGAAAGAGCCCAGGCCCGGGCCACCCCGAAGCCCCTGGATCAGGTGCTCGCCGCCCGGCAGACCTTTCCCAAGGGCGCGGTCAACACCCGGGTGACCGCGACCGGACATTGGGACGGCGCCCACCGGCTGCTGATCACCGACCGGAAACGGGCGGGCCGGGCCGGTTTCTGGGTGCTGGTCCCGCTGCGGCTGCCCGACGGCTCCGCGGTGCCGGTGGTGCGGGGCTGGGTCGCCTCGGCCTCGGATCCGGCGGCCGCCGTGACCGCCGTGACCGGCTCGGCCGAGGTCCAGGTGATCGGGTTCCTGGAGCCGACCGAACCGCCGATTCAGCTCGCGCCCGGCCAGGCCAGCGGGCTGCCGGCCGATCAGCTCAGCCGGATCTCCGCCACCGACCTGGTGAACCGCTGGCCCTATCCGCTGGTCACCGGATTCGTCGTCCAGCAGTCCCAGGCCCCGGCCACCGGCCCGGCCCCGGCCGTGGTCGCGCCCCCGGTCGAAAGTGCGGGCCTGGACCTGCTGAACGTCTTCTACGCGCTGCAGTGGTGGTTGTTCGCCGCGATCGCGGTGTTCTTCTGGGGACGGCTGGTCCGGGACGACCAGCTCGGCCGGCTCGGTGCCGCTGCCGACCTCCCGCTCACAGCCGAGGTCAGTAAAGTTGCCCGCGCAGCCGGGGAACAATCGTGATCAAATCAATCATGATCAGCGAGGCGGACGACGTGCGAGGCAGCCAATCATGACCGAACCCGCAATCCTGACCGAACCCGTTCGGGCCCGGCCGCTGAGCCGGTCGCTGACCCGGTACCGGCTGCTGGCCTACTCGACCGGGGTGTTCCTGCTGGTGCTCACCCTGCACGTGATCGTTCAGTGGCGGCAGTCGGTCAACCAGGACATCCCCTTCTCCCAGGCCGACGGGCTGGGCCAGTGGCTGCCCGGCGGCCAGTTCTGGATCCCGGCCGGGCACGGCTGGCTCTACCTGGCCTACGTGGTCTCCTCCCTGGACCTGTGGATGCGGACCCGGTTGCCGTTCTTCCGGATGGTGCTGGTCGTGCTGGCCGGGACCGTCCCGGGGATGTCATTCGTGGCCGAGCACTGGGTGCACGGCCGGGTGCAGCCGATGGTCGCCGCCGTGATCGAACTCCCGGCCCCGAGCGTCCACAGCGCCGGCGGATAGGTTCACGGTCGGGCGGATGGGTCGTGGTCCGGACACCAGTACGCTTTGGCAGGTGAGTCAGCAGCCCACCCTTCAGCCCGTGCCTCCGCCGTCGAACCCGGAACCTTCACCGGCAACGGCCCGACCGGGAAGCGACCGTGCCCCCGAGCGCCAGCATCGGCCGGTGCTGGTCATCGACTTCGGCGCGCAGTACGCCCAGTTGATCGCCCGGCGGGTGCGGGAGGCGAACGTCTACTCCGAGATCGTGCCGCACACCATGCCGCTGGCCCAGCTGCTGGCCCGCGACCCGGCCGCGATCGTGCTCTCCGGCGGCCCGAGCAGCGTGTACGAGCAGGGCGCGCCCCAGGTCGACCCGGCGCTGTTCGAGGCCGGCGTCCCGGTGCTCGGAATCTGTTACGGCTTCCAGGCGATGGCGCTGGCCCTCGGCGGCGAAGTGGCCCGGACCGGGCTTCGGGAGTACGGCGGTACCCGGGTGTTGTCCGGCGACGAGGATTCCACCCTGCTGCACGGAATGCCGGAGGAGCAGTCGGTCTGGATGAGTCACGGCGATGCCGTGCAGGCCGCGCCCCCCGGCTTCAGCGTGCTCGCCGAATCGTCCGGGGCACCGGTGGCCGCGTTCGAGAACCCGGCCCGGGCGCTGTACGGCGTCCAATGGCACCCGGAGGTCCGGCACTCCACCTTCGGCCAGCAGGTGCTGACCAACTTCCTCTACCGGGGAGCCGGTCTGCCCGGTGACTGGACCACCGGGAACGTGATCGAGGAACAGGTACAGAAGATCCGGGCCCAGGTCGGGTCCGGCCGGGTGATCTGCGGGCTGTCCGGCGGGGTCGACTCCGCGGTCGCCGCGGCGCTCGTCCAGCGGGCCGTGGGCGACCAGTTGACCTGTGTCTTCGTCGACCACGGGCTGCTGCGGGCGGGCGAGGCCGAGCAGGTCGAGCGCGACTTCGTGGCCGCCACCGGCGTCCAGCTCAAGGTGGTCGCGGTGGCGGACCGGTTCCTGGCCGCGCTGGCCGGCCTGACCGATCCGGAGGTCAAGCGCAAGACGATCGGCCGCGAGTTCATCCGGGTGTTCGAGGATGCCGCCCGCGAGGTGGTGGCGCAAGCCGCGCAGGCCGCCGGGCAGGGGGCCGGCGATCCGGTGAAGTTCCTGGTCCAGGGCACGTTGTACCCGGATGTGGTGGAGTCCGGTGGGGGCGAGGGCGCGGCCAACATCAAGAGTCACCACAACGTCGGCGGGCTACCGGACGACCTGCAGTTCGAGTTGGTCGAGCCGCTGCGCACGTTGTTCAAGGACGAGGTCCGTGCGGTCGGTCTCGAGCTGGGTCTGCCCGAGGAGATCGTCCAGCGCCAGCCCTTCCCGGGTCCCGGGCTCGGAATCCGGATCATCGGTGAGGTCACCGGGCCGCGTCTGGACATGCTCCGCGCGGCCGACCTGATCGTCCGGGAGGAACTCACCGCCGCCGGCCTGGACCGGGAGATCTGGCAGTGCCCGGTGGTGCTGCTGGCCGATATTCGCTCGGTCGGGGTCCAGGGCGACGGGCGTACCTACGGTCACCCGATCGTGCTGCGCCCGGTGTCGTCCGAGGATGCGATGACGGCGGACTGGACCCGGGTTCCGTACGAGCTGCTGGCCCGGATCTCGACCCGGATCACGAACGAAGTGGCCGACGTGAACCGGGTGGTGCTGGACATCACCAGCAAGCCACCGGGCACCATCGAATGGGAGTAGGCCGCAATAAACTTGGCGGCAACATTGCGGTAATGGTTTCTTTGCAATATTGCTGGGGGATTAACCCAATTACTCCACGGTAGGAGCCCGGTTTCAGCGACCCATTATGGGGGGGTTGAATGATCCCCGGTCCGGCAGGAGACTTATCGGCGGGCAGGACCGGCGGCCACCCGTATTGCCTTACCGGTCCTGCCTCTTCGGCAGGCGGTGCCACACCCGACTTGGGAGTCACAGGAATGAAGCCCATTCTGCTGGGTTACCAGACCGTCCATATCGATACCTCGGCCTATCAGGTGCGGACTGCGCGCCGTGAGCTGGCCGCGTTCGCCCAGCGGGAAGGGTATGCCCTGACCGATGTCTTCCTGGAAAGTGCCGAGGAGAACTCCTTCGCCGCCCTGACCGCGGTGATCGAGTCGGCCCGCAATCCCGAGGTGGCCGCTATCGCGGTCCCGACCTCGACCGATCTCGGGCCGATGCCCCGGGCCCAGCAGGAGACCCGGCAGCGCCTGGAGCGCGAGTCCGGGGTGCCCGTGATGGTCGTGGACCCGAACCACTGACCCCTCAAAGTCCCGGTCGGCTTACCCGTGCTCGCCGCCTGGGGGCGTGGCCGGCAGGAAGAACCGGGCCAGCCCGCCCAGCGGAATCGAGGTGAACGCTCCGCCGACCCGTTCGGGGGCCGGCGGCGGCAGCACCCCGGTCCGCGGCCGGCGGCCGCTGCCTTCGGCCGGCATCAAGTCCTCGAAGACCTCCGCGTCGTCCTTGGGCTGATACCCGAACGCCTTCGCGGTCGAGAGGTCCCACCAGCCCCGGCTGTTCGCCGAGATGCCGTAGGCGATCACGTGACCGTGCACCTCTCCGCTCAGGCTGGCGTCGAACAGCCGCCCGGCGTCGTCCGGGCTCAGCCAGGTGGCCAGTTCCCGGCGGTTGCGCGGCTGTTCCCGGCAGGTGCCGATCCGCAGCGAAACCACCTCCAGCCCGAACCGGTCCGCGTAGAGCTGGCCGAGGGCCTCCGCGGCCACCTTGGCGACACCGTAGAAGGTGTCGGGCCGGGGCCGGATGTCGACCTCGAGTTTCTCCTCACCGCAGCGTTCCCACATACCCACCGCGTGGGTGCTGCTGGCCAGCACGACCCGGCGGATCCCGCGGCGCAGGGCGGCGTCGAGCACGGCCTGGGTGCCCTGCACGTTCGCCTTGAGGATGTCGGCCAACGGGGCCTCGACGGGGATACCGGCCAGATGGACCACGGCGCCACAGCCGACGGTCGCCGCATCCAGGGCCTCGGCATCCAGGACGTCGATCGACATCACCTCGGGGTCACCGTTCGGCTCCCGATCGAGGCAGTGCAATTCCCAGCCGAGACCGGCCAGGCGCGGCCGGATCATCTGACCGATCAGCCCTGAGGCACCGGTGACAAGCACCGGTGACTGCACGGAGGTCGGATTCGTGGTCACTGTGGCGACCCTAGTCGGGCCCGCGCCACTTGGCATCCCTCAAAACTGTACCGACCATGTACAAATCTGTGACCGTTGGTGGCCGAGGTAGGGCTGGGAGAGCGCCAGCCGGGTGCGCTGGGCTATTCGTCCCCTCCGGGCGGTGCTTTCGGCCCCGCCGGAGCGGCTTCGAAGTGGCGGTGATCACAGTGCCGTTGGCGTCGCGCTGGTCAGCCGTTAGCCCGCTTCATCCCGAATAAGGGGCCTCTTCGCCCCGCTGACCGCGGTTTACCTCTGCCCTGGAAAGTTCAGGTGGTTAGGCTAGAGTCGCGCGGTGTCCTCCGGTTTCGTCGACGCCGCACCCGTCCCGATCGCCAGCTCGAGCCATCGCCCCGCGGCCGAGGGCAAGGCCGGGCGGCCGGATGGACGGCGCCCGGCCCTGGACGGGCTCCGGGCTCTGGCGGTGACCTCCGTGATGGTCTACCACTTCGGTGGTGGTTCCACGGCCTGGTTGCCCGGCGGGTTTCTCGGCGTCGATGTCTTCTTCGTGCTCTCCGGTTATCTGATCTCCGGGCTGCTGCTTCGTGAGTTCGCCCGCAGCGGGCGGATCGACCTGCTGGGTTTCTGGGCCCGGCGGGCCCGGCGACTGATTCCGGCGCTGGTACTGATGCTGCTCGGGGTCTGCGCCTGGGTCTGGTGGGCCGCGCCCCTGGAAAGCTATCCGGCTCGTCGTTCCGACGTCTTCTGGACGCTCGGATATCTGGCGAACTGGCATCTCATCAATGGTCCGGATGGTTACTTTACCGCCTATACCGTGGCTTCGCCGCTTCGGCACACCTGGTCGCTGGCCATCGAGGAGCAGTTCTATCTGGTCTGGCCGCTGCTGATAATCGCCCTGCTGTGGCTGGGGGGCCGGGTGAGCCGCCGTCTGAACGGCCGGTACCGAATGCTCCTGGTGGTGCTGGCGGCCGGGATCGGCGCCCTGCTGTCGGTTCGGGAAATGGCCGGCAGCTACGTCTCGGACGGTTCCTCGACCGCGTATTACCAGACCCAGGACCGGGTGCAGGAACTCTTCGTCGGGGTCCTGCTGGCGGTGTTCGTGTCCTACTGGCGTGTCGGTCCGAACGCGGTGATTCGCCGGCTGGTGCGGGGGCTTTCCCGGAACGGGACGGTACTGGGGGGAGTGGCCCTCGCCGGGCTGCTGACGGCCTTTGCCCTGATGTCGGACGCCGCACCGTTCTATTACCGTGGCGGGGCCCTCCTGGTCTGCGTGCTGGTGGCGATCGTGATCGCGGTCTTCGAGTCGCGTCCGGCGGGGCCGCTGGCCCGACTCTTCTCCTGGCGCCCGGCCGTCGCGCTGGGACGGATCTCTTACGGGGTCTACCTGTGGCACTGGCCCCTGGTGCTGATGATCCCGGTGCTGGCCAGCCAGTCGATCGGGGATCAGATCGGTCGCCAGGCGGAACGGCTGATCTTGGCCCTGCTGCTGGCCGGGCTGTCCTTTCGGTTCGTCGAGCAGCCGGTACAGCGGGACCGTCGGTGGCTCAAATCGAAGCGCTGGGTCCTGACGGCTGTGCTGGCCTCCTCGGCGCTGGTGGCCGGCCTGGCGGTGCCGGCTACCGCGTTACCGGGAACGCTGGCCGAACAGATCACCCCGCAGAGTGATCGGGCCTGCCCCGGCGGTGAGCGGGTCGACTTTCTGATCAGCTGCACGGCCCCGCAGGGGGCCGACGCCACCACGTCCCGGCCGGCGCTGGCCCTACTGGGTGATTCGACCGCCCGGGCCCTCGGCACCGGGCTGGACGACTGGGCCCGGAGCACGGGTAACACCTGGATCGAGGCGGCCTGGCGGCGTTGCACCCCGACCGGGCTGATCGTGCTGCCCACGTACGGTCTGGAGCCCGATCTTTCCGCGAAGACCTGTTCTCAGCAGTCGCCGGGGCTGATCCGGAAGGAGCTCAGTACCTACCGCCCGCCGGTGGTGATGATCGCCGAAACGTGGAGCGCCGAGCACGCGCTGCTGGTCGGCGGGACCCGGCTGGAGCCCGGGACGCAGGCGCACGATGCGGCCGTGGTCAGCGCGTACGTGCGGTTGGTGGACGAGATCGGCGAATTCGGAGGGCGGGCGGTGTTCGTCGAGTTGCCGCCGGTGGGTGACACCATCGGGGCCCAGCTCGCGGCCGGCCGGCCGGCGGGCAAGCACCGGCCCGAGAGCAACGACCGGAAGATCTCAAACCGTTACAACACGGTGCTGCGGCGGGTGGCCGCCCAGCGCCCCGGCCACGCCGACGTGGTCTCGGTGACCGATCTGATCTGTCCGGCCAACCGCTGCCCGGCCGTGGTCAACGGCGTTCTGGTCCGGGCCGACGGCACGCACTACACGACGGAATTCTCCCGTCGGCTGGTTCCGGTTCTGCTGCGGCGCAGCGGGGTGGCCGGGCGCTGATCAGCCCCGGACGGTCACCGGACGACGTCGGTCCCCGGCCCGGATCGCCTTGATCAGGACCTCGTCCGGGCCGACCCAGGCGCCGTCCCAGACGACCGAGCCTTCCAGCCGCCCGAGCACGGTCGCCCCCGCCCCGATCACGCTGCGGCCCCCCGAGGCGTGCAGGTTCGCGGCCAGATAGTCGGCCGGGGTACCGCAGTCGATCGCCGTCGTGGCCGGCGGCAGGCAGACCAGATCCAGGGCATCGGCGGCGAGGTCGTCGCGCCACAGCATCTCGTAAAGGCCGCTCGGCGTCACCGGAAGGTTCCGGACCCGGTGCCAGGGCAGCAGACAGGCACCGACGTAACCCAGCGCGGTTCCGTCGGCGGTGGTGAAGTCCGCGCGGCCGCTGGTGGGCCGGCAGAGCAGCCGGCAGCGCCGGCCGTCCCAGCCGTCGGTGAACCCGGCCAGCCCGGCGGGCAGGTAGCTGTCCGCGTTGGTGACCAGCACCGCCCGGCCGTCCAGCCAGCGCCGCGCCGCGGCCAGAGCCCCCGCCGTCCCGAGCGCCTCGCCGTCCTCGACCTGTACCCGCACCCGGTCCGAGCCGGCGAAACGGGCCACGATCTGGGCGGCGTGGTGGTGGGCGTTGACGGTGATCTGCTCGGGGCCGGTCCCGGTCAGGGGCGCGAGCCGATCCAGGGCCAGGTCCAGCAGCGGCCGGCCCCCGACCGGGCACAGGGCCTTCGGCCGCAGATCGGTGAGCGGGCGCAGACGGCTACCGGCTCCGGCGGCCAGCACGAAGCCGGCCGGGGTCGCGGCCGTCACGGCCGCGGTGCCGTCATCACGACTCGAGCAGCTCACCCTGATGCGAGGCATCGGAGCGGAACCGGGCGAACTCGCCCAGCGCCTGGGCGGTCGGATCGTCGACGTCACCCATCTCGGCCTGCGTCAGCCAGCGGGCGACCAGCGCCTCGCCGGCCGCCTCAACCTCGGGCGCCCGATCGGTCTGGACCCAGAACAGGATGTCGACTCGCCGGGAGGACGGCTCGACCACGATGGCGAAAGGCAACCCCACCCGGACCAGCAGGCCGGTCTCTTCCTCGACTTCCCGGACCACGGCGTCCGAGGCGTTCTCGCCCCGGTTGAGCAGTCCGCCGGGGAAGGTCCAGCCCGAACGATGCCGCTGGCTCAGCATCAGCATCCGCCCCTCGTGCTCGATCAGGCAGAGCGCGCCGACGGTGTGGCCGGGGGCCACCCGCCGGATGATGAACAGGCGCATGAATCGGGGCAGCCTTCGGTAAAGACTGAGAGCCATCGCGTAGGGACGGCGAATTACCTGGCGGCCGGGCATTACTGCAGCCTAGGGGAATTCCTGTCCGGGGCGTGGGGCCGGTACCGTCGTGCGGGTGCTCCCAACCGATTCGCAGGACCGCGAACCCCTGCGGCGGGTGCAGCGGACGGCGGCTTACGCCGTCGTCACCGATGCCGATGCCCGGCTGCTGCTGGTCCGGGCCTCGGCCCGGTCCGATCTGCGGGGGCGCTGGTTCCTGCCCGGGGGAGGGCTGCGGCACGGAGAGCATCCCTATGACGGCGTGCTGCGCGAGCTGACCGAGGAAACCGGGTTGAAGGTCTCGCTGGCCACCGCCCGGGACGCCACCTCCGACGTGATCGACCTGCCGCACCGGGGGGTCAGCCTCCACACACTGCGACTGATCTACGACGTCGAGTTGCCACCGGGCCTGGCCGTGGGAGCGGCCTCACAACTTCGGCCGGAACTGGACGGGACCAGTGACCTGGCTCGATTCGTCAGCCGGGAGGAGGCGGCCGGGCTGCCGCTGATGCCGTTCGTCGCGCAACTCCTGGGCCTGCCCGCCCCGCCCCCGCTGCGGCCGTCCCCGCCGGACCGGCCCGAACCGCTGGGGATCGTCGGCGACCCGGAACCCGATCCGGACGACGTCCCGGAACCGATCTCCGCCTCCGGGACGCCGGTCGGGGAACCGGTTCCGGTGCAGCGGCCGGCCGCTTACGCCGTACTGATCGACCGGCCCGAGGCCGAACCGGCCGGGCAGCGGATTCTGCTGACCCGGCTGGCCGGGAGCAAGAACGTCTGGACCCTGCCCGGTGGGGGAATCGACCACGGCGAGTCCCCACTGGTGGCGCTGGAACGCGAACTGCACGAGGAAACCGGCCTGCCGTACACGGCCGGGCCACTGATCGACATCGGCAGCCGGCACTTCGTCGGCCGGGCGCCGAACGGTCAGTTGGAGGACTTCCACGGCCTGCGACTGGTCTACGCCGGTTCGGTGCCGATCGACCTGGCCCCGCGGGTGATCGAGGTCGACGGATCGACCGATCTGGCCGCCTGGATGCCGGTCACCGAACTGGACCGGTCCGGTGCGGTCTCGGCCGTCCGGGAGTCGTTCGCGATCTGGACCCGGTATCGCCGGCGTCAGGCGGGCCGGCCCGCCGGATCGGACCGGATGCCCGAATGAGGGCCCGCCCCCAGCGGGCCGACCAGCCGGCGGCCCTGCTGCTCGCGGCGGCGGCCGAGGTGCCGGCGAATTCCGATCCGCATCGGTGGCGTGACGATGCCGTCGAGCGCGCCGTGGTCAAGGCCTGGGCGGCAGGCGACCTGGCCGCGGTCAGAACGCTGGCCACCGGGTACGACGCGCTGCTGCTGCAGGTTCCGGCCCACCAGGACCACCGGCTCGTGCTGCATCCGGTCGGGAACGCCGAGCGCCGGTTCCGGGGTGCCTTCAGCACTCCACCGGTGTTCGCGGCCTCGCTCGCGTCCCGGGCGCTGGCCGGCTGGCCGGCCGGTCTCGTCCCGGCCGTCGTCGACCCGGCCTGCGGGGCCGGCGCGCTGCTGCGCGCGGCCCTGGCCCGGCTGCTCGGTAGTGGTCTGCCGCCGGGCCGGGCCGTCGGGGCCCTGCACGGTGTGGACGCCGATCCGGTCGCCGTCCTGCTTTGCCGGGCGGTGCTGGCGGCCGACCTGACCCTGGCCGGCCATGCTTGCGACCCGGCCGACCTGGCTGACCGGATCGTCGCCGGGGACGCCCTGATCGGGGCCACCCCGAATCGGCCGGCTGCCGGGGCCGGGGCCGGGGTGATCTGGGACGAGGTGTTTCCCGGTGTGCTGGCCCGGCCGGGGGCGAGCCCGGAACCGGTCACCGGCTGGCGGGGCGGGTTCGACGTGGTGATCGCCAACCCGCCCTGGGAGCGACTCAAGGTGCATGCCCGGGACTGGGACGGCGTCCCCCCGCCGGGACTGCGGGGCCACCGGGCCGGCACCGCCCGGGCCCTGCGGGACGCCGGCCGGCATCCCCTCACCGGGGCCGGTGAACTGAATGCCTACCTGCCCTTCGTCGAGACCTGCTGGCGGTTGCTGGCCCCGCAGGGGCGGGCGGCCATCCTGGTGCCGGCCGGGATCGCCTCGGACCGCTCGGCCGCGCGGTTGCTGGAGGCCCTGACCGGGGCCGGGGCCCTGGACCGGCTGCATCTCATCGAGCCGGCGGGCCCGATCTTCGTCGGGGTCAGCGGCCGGGTCGGGGTGGCCGTGATCGAACTGGCCGGCGGTCCTCAGGAACCCGCCGCCGGGTCCGTCACCGAGCCCGAGGCCGAGGCGGCCACCGAGCCCGAGGCCGAGGTCGCCGTCGGGCTGGTCGCTCCGGACGATCTGCCCGGTGAGCGGGCCTGGCCGCTGACCGCGAGTTTGCTGCGGGTGCTGAATCCGAACACCGGCACCGCCCCGCTGTTCGGATCAGCGACCGATGCCCGGATCGTCACCGCCGTGCATCGTCACACTCCGGTGCTCGTGCGCCGTGATCCCGAGTCCAAACTGGTACTGGACGACGCCTGGGAACTCAGGCTGATCACACCCTTCCACATGACCCGGGACGTCCCGCATTTCCGGACCGCGCCGGGGGAGGGCCTGCTGCCGTTGTGGGAGGCCAAGCACTGCGCCCTGCTCGATCCGTACGGTGGCAGCGTTTCCGAGCAGCGGTACTGGGTACCGGAGGAACTGGTCCGGGAGCGTTACGGGGACCTGTGCGATCGAGGCTGGCTGGCCGGCTACCGGAATGTGTCGACCACCAGCGCACCGCGCACGCTGCTGCCGTCCCCGCTGCCGGTGGCCGGCGTCGGCAACTCGCTGCCGCTGATCTCGGCCACCCGCTTGCCGTTGCTGCTGGCCGCCCTGGCCACCCTGCCGATCGACTACCTGCTGCGGCAGAAGCATGCCGGGGCGAACGTCAACTTCTTCAAACTGGAACAGGTTCCGGTGCCGCCGCCGGCCGCCTACGACGGGGCGTCGCCCTGGGGCGGGGGGACGATCGGGGACTGGGTGCTGGCGCGGTTCGCGCGGGCTGTGGTCTGGGCCCCCGACTTGAATGGGCTGGCCGACGAACTGCGCCGCGACGGGGTCGAACTGCCTTCCGTGGCGCCACCGGCCCGGGCTACGGATCGGGTGCCGAGCAGCCAGGATCGAACCGAGGAGACGGCCGAGGAGACGGCCGAGGATCGAGCCGAGGCCCGGGCCGAACTCGACGCCGCGCACGCTGTCCTGCTCGGGCTGTCTCGCGCCGAACTGGATCACCTGCTCGCCACCTTCGGCCTGCTGCGGGAGCGGGAGATCCGGCACCGGGGCCGGTTCGTCACCGGGGAGCGCGTGCTGGCGGCCTACGACCGTCTGACCTGACCTGACTTACAGTCAAGCCTGGCCGACGATCCAGGAAGGTCCAGGGCTCAACGGGTGGAGCGCCGATCGGCCGGGAGCGCCCCGCCCCTATCGTCAGGACGTGAATCTTGCCCTTCTGCTGATCATCCTGGTCCTGCTCCTGGTCGCTCTGGCTCTGACCGGGTACGGAACGGTGTACACCTACCGCGCGGTTCTGACCGCGTTGACCGCGCAGAGCGGGTCATCGGCCCCGGCGTTGGCGATGATCGCGACCGTGCTGGTTTTCGTTACCGGGATCGCCCCGGTGGTCGGTCTTGTTGCCCTGGCGATGCGGGTGTTCACCGGTCGCCCGCAGTTGATCTCACCTTCGAGCTAGGGCCGCCCTTCGCACCTGGGGTTGAGCGAGTCATTCCGGGTAACCAGGTGTGACGCTGGGTGGAGGTGGGTCGTACCTGGCGCTCACCTAGGACGCCCCCCAACAAGAGAGGTCGGGCGGGCGCGGGGAGTGAGGCCACGGGGGCAACGGTGGCTTACGACCGAAGGCTCACCGCTGTTCATCCAGTGGTCGGGTCGGGGTCACGTGCCGTGTTGCCATGGGTCGGGTGTTATCGCTTTCCTTGTCCGGGGCGTCGACCGGCGAAGGTCGCCACTGGTGCTCCTGGAGGAACTCGATGGACCGTCGAACCGTGATCACCGGTTTCGCACTCAGTCCGATAGTCGCCATAACCGCCCCCACCCTCAGTGGGTCCGCGCTCGCCGCGCCGCTGCCGCCAGCCGCTCGCTCGCGCCGGTCGCGGCCCGTTCGGCCCCGCCCGCTGGTGATCGGCCACCGCGGGGCGGCCGGTTATCGTCCCGAGCACACCCTGGCGTCTTACGAGCTGGCCGCCCGGCTGGGGGCCGATTTCATGGAACCGGACGTTGTGATCACCAAGGACGGCGTGCTGGTCTGCCGGCACGAGCCCGAGATCGGCGGAACCACGAACGTGGCCGACCACCCGGAGTTCGCCGACCGGCGCACCACCAAACAACTCGACGGGGTCGCGACCACGGGCTGGTTCGCCGAGGACTTCACCCTGGCCGAACTGCGGACCCTGCGGGCGGTCGAACGGCTCCCCGCCGTCCGGCAGGAAAACACCATGTACGACGGGCGCTTTCCGATTCCCACCCTCCAGGAAGCGCTCAACCTGAGAAAGGATCTCTCCCAGCAGCTCGGACGTGAAATCGGGGTGTATCCCGAGACCAAGCATCCGACGTACTTTCAGAAGGCGGGCCTGCCGCTGGAGGCCCGGCTGCTCGCCATCCTGCGCCGTAACGGCCTCAACCGGCCGGATGCGCCGGTTTACGTCCAGTCGTTCGAGATCACCAACCTGCAGCAATTGCGGGCACTGGGGTTGCGTACCCCGGTGGTCCAGTTGCTGAGCGCCACCGGTGCCCCCTACGACCTGGTGGTCGCGGGCGACTCGCGGACCTACGCGGACTTGATCACGCCGGCGGGACTGCGCACGATCGCCGGATACAGTAACGGGATCGGCCCGGACAAGAGCCTGGTGATCCCCCGCCACAGCGACGGATCGCTGGGAGACCCGACCCCCCTGGTGGACGATTCGCACGCCGCCGACCTGGTGGTGCACCCCTTCACCTTCCGGGCCGAGAACACCTTCCTGCCGGCGGACCTGCGGCGCGGAAGCGTGGCCTCCGACTTCGGCAAGGCCTTCGACGAGCAGGTCGCCTTTCTGAAGGCCGGGATCGACGGCATGTTCACCGATCAGGCCGACATCACCGTGATCGCGCGCGCTGACGCCGCCGTGGCCGCCTGAGCCTGATCCGTCGGGGCATCGGCCGCCGGGGCATCGGGGCGGTCAGGGGGCGGTTCCGGCCGGGACTCGCCGGTCAGGGCCGGCGCGCCCCGGCGATCAGTAGCACGCCGCCACCGATCATCACGGCCAGGAAGACCGCGCCGGCATCGACCGTGATATCCGTGAGCTGGTCGATCAGTATCGAGACGGCGATCACGAGCAGCACCAGACCGAACACCACGGTCCGCATCCGGAGCCGGCGCGGGACCGTGGTGCCGGTGCCGGTGCCGGTGCCGGTGCCAGAGCCGGTGCCAGAGCCGGCGCCAGAGCCGGCGCCGGTGGCCACGTTCGGCTCGGCGGGTGGTTCGGTCGGTGCTGGTGAGGTCAGTTCTGGTGGTGCTGGTGCTGGTGCTGGTTCGGTTGGTTCTGGTCTGGCTGATGGTTCTGGTGTGGCTGATCCGAACGGGCTGGTTGCCGGTTCGGCCTCCCCCAGAATCGAATCGGCGGGATGGTAGGGCGGGTACGGGGGGTAGAGGTCGCCGTCGGTGGCCGGGTCCTGAGGAAAGCTCAAGGTCGAGCTGACGGGCGCTTCAGTGGTCGGTTTCGGGTCGCTGGGGAGCCCGGAGTCGCTGGGGAGCCCGGAGTCGCTGGGGAAACCCGGGTCGCTGGGAAAGCTGGGAGTGGACATCTCGGCGTCCTTACTTCTTCGTGGCGGTCGGGGTGGGGGCGGACGTCGGCGCCGGGCTGGAGCCGGTCGCGGTGGGGGTGGGCGAGGCCGGGGTGGCAGTCGCGGGGCCGAGGCTCTGGCTCGCGGTCTTGATCTCGAGCCGGCCCACGCCCTGCTGGATCTCGACGATCAGGCGCGGCCGGGTGCTGGGGCCGGTGCTCAGGTTCTCCACCTGGGCGCCCCGGTTCCGTTTCCCCTCCACCTGGGTGGTGGTGCCGTTGGGGTCAGTGATCTCACCGGCACCCAGCTGGATCTCCAGCCGGGTGGCGACGCCGTCCGGGACGATCACCGTCAGGTGGCCCGCGCCGACCCGGGCGGCGACCCGCAGCGGCTTCGCCAGGGTCGCGTTGGTCAGGATCGCCGGATCGGTCAGCCACAGGCTGGCTTCGCCGACTCCGAGGTTGAACTCGGTTCCGGAGCGATCGGCGGTGCTCGGGTGCCAGTCCCGGGATCCGACCACCGACACGTTCTGGCCCGAGTGCACGCCGACATTGTGAGCCCCGGCCCCGGCCAGGGAACCGAGGGCCAGGATGATGCCGAGGCTGATCAGCCCCGGGGCCCGGCGGCCGGTCAGCCCGCTGGCGATCACACCGCTGGCGATCACCACCAGGGCGAGGGCGGCGGCGACCACTCCGGTGGGGGTGGACCAGTCATGGTGACGGCCCACGATCAAGGTGACCGCCGCGACGAGCACGGCGATCCCCAGGGTCAGCCGGACGATTCTGGGGGACGGCGTGGATCGTTCCCGGGACAGCGCCCGCGGCGAGCGGGACGGTGCCGGAGCGGCGGTCCAGCCGGCCGGAGCAGCGGTGCCGTAGGCGGGGCTGCCGTACACCGGGGTACCCGTGCTCGAGCCGCCGTACGCGGGAGCGGCGTAGGAACCGGTGGACGCCGGGGAGCCTGGTCGGGCCGAGAAACCAGCCGCCGGGGAGCCCGGGCCGGTCGCATCAGCGGTACGGCTGCCCGCCGAGGAGCTGAGGCCGGTCGAGACCCAGCCATGACCGGCGGACCACCAGAGCACGACGATCAGGCCTACCCCCAGTACCAGCCCGGCCGGGAATCCCCAGCTGAACCAGAGGCCGTGGTGCCAGAGTCCCGGTCCGCCACTGCCCCCGATCGCGGCCAGGCAGACCAGCGCGGCCCCGACGAAACCGGCGCTGAAATCGCCCCGGATCGCTTGCTGGAGGTGGATCCGGCCGTCCTGCTGCGGGAGCAGCATCCAGGCCAGACCGTAGGCCACCAGGCCGAGGCCGCCGAAAATGCTGAGCGCCACGAATCCGCCCCGGATCAGGATGACGTCGATGTTCCAGCGCCGGGACAGGCCGGCGGCCACCCCGGGCCCCCAGCGTCCCTCGTCCGGACGGACCACGTTCAAGGCGCGGATCCGGTCGAAGAAGTCGTCGAGCTGGTGCCGGGGGGGCGAGCCCGGCCCGGTGGCCGGGGGAGGCGGAGGCTGGGGCGGGGACTCTTGATCCCCGGTCGGAGGCAGGTCACTGGTCATGCCATCGATAGTGCTGCGAGGGGCCGGTCGGCCACATCCGTGATCGCCCCGAGTGGACCCCGGAGCAGACCCTGACCGCCACCGGTTCGCAGTCCGGGCAAGTGGGGGTCCGGTCCCTGACGGAACCAGCTCCCAACCGTGTGACGATTGCCCGGTGAGTACCTCATCCGGCCTGATCAGCCCGGCCGGTGGTCCGCCCCGGCCGCCTTTGGTCCGGCCCCGGACCGACCGCGCGATCGGTGGGGTCGCGGCCGCGGTGGCCCGGCACCTGGGTCTGCCGGTGCGCGCCGTCCAGGCCGGGTTCGTGGTCGCCACCCTGTTCGGCGCCTCCGGGATCGTGCTCTACGCCTGGCTCTGGGCTCTGGTCCCGGAGGAGGCTCCGCTTCCCCCGGCCGGTGGGCCGACCGGGCTGGGTGCGGTCCCCGACCCGGCCACGGACGAGGCGGTGGCCTTTGGCAGCCGGATCCGCGTGGATCTGCTGGCCGGTGCGTTCCTGGTCACCGCCGGCGGGGTGCTGGCCGCCTCCCGGCTGGGCTGGGCGGTCCGGGCCGGGCTGGTGCTTCCGCTACTGATCATGGCGGCGGGTGCGGTGATCGCTTACGCCCAGTTCGACGAGGTGGACCGGGCTCGGTGGTTCGCCCGCACCGGGGTCGCCAACCGATCGGCCGTGCTCCGGCTCGCCCTCGGGGTGCTGCTCGTCGTCCTCGGCGTGCTGCTGCTCGTCCTGCAGCAGAGCGACCTGCTGGTGCTCGGCCGGACCCTGCTGGCGGCGATTGCCGTCCTGGCCGGCGTCGGTGTGGTGCTGGCTCCCTGGGGAGTGCGCCTGTGGCGCGATCTGGACGCCGAGCGGGCCGCCCGGGCGCGCGAGTCCGAGCGCGCCGACATCGCCGCTCACCTGCACGATTCGGTTCTGCAGACGCTGGCGCTGATCCAGCGTCACAGCCAGGACGGGGCCGAGGTGGTCCGGCTGGCCCGGGCTCAGGAACGGGACCTGCGCGGCTGGCTCTACGCCGCCGTGGATGCCGACCCGACCACGATGGCCGCCCGGGTGGCAGCGCTGACGGCCGAGGCCGAGGACGTGCACGGCGCCGTCGTCGAGGTGGTTACGGTGGGGGACCGGCCGGTGGACGAGCGGACCGCGGCCCTGCTGGCCGCCCTGCGCGAAGCGGTGGTGAACGCGGCCCGGCATGCCGACAGCCCGATCCGGGTGTACGTCGAATCGGGCCCGGACGGGGTGGAGGCGTTCGTCCGCGACCGGGGTCCGGGGTTCGACCTGGACGCCGTGCCGGAGGATCGGCTCGGCGTCCGGGAATCGATCATCGGACGGATGGAACGGCATGGGGGCTCGGCCCGGGTGCGCAGTGCTCCCGGTGAGGGCACCGAGGTGCGGCTGCTGCTGCCCGAGCGCAAGGAGGAATCGTGACCGTGGAAGTCAAGCCGGTGCGGGTGGTCATCGTGGACGACCACCGGGTGTTCCGCAGTGGGGTGCGGGCCGAACTGGCGCCGGCGGTCGCCGACGGTCGGCTCGAGATCGCCGGGGAGGCCGGGGATGTCGAGGAGGCGGTGACGGTGGTTGCCCACACCCGCCCGGACGTCGTCCTGCTCGACGTCCACCTGCCCGGTGGCACGATCCGTCCCGGCGGCCGGGAGGTGCTGACCCGTTCGGCCGGCCTGCCGGTCCGGTTCCTGGCCCTGAGCGTGTCCGACGCCGCCGAGGACGTGATCGCGGTGATCCGGGCCGGGGCGCGTGGTTACGTGACCAAGTCGATCTCGGGTGAGGAGCTCATCGCCGCGGTGCTGAAGGTGGCCGACGGGGACGCGGTGTTCTCGCCCCGGCTGGCCGGTTTCGTGCTCGACGCCTTCGGTACCAGTGCCGGCGAGGTGGCGGTCGTGGACGACGAACTGGACCGGCTGTCGGCCCGCGAGCGCGAGGTGATGCGCCTGATCGCCCGGGGCTACGCGTACAAGGAGGTGGCCCGGGAACTGTTCATCTCGGTCAAGACCGTGGAGACGCACGTGTCCGCCGTGCTGCGCAAGCTCCAGTTGTCCAGCCGGCACGAGCTGACCCGCTGGGCCGCCGACCGCCGTTTGTTGTGATGCCCAGCAGTCGTCTAGTCCTCGATGATGTCCAGTCCCTGTTGCCGGAGCACCACCAGGCGGTCCAGCATGCCCTTCAGTACCGCGGGGGCGTGGCCTTCCCAGCTCTCCACCTCGCCGACGACCCGCAGCGGTTGGCG
>Ga0265340_10000504_pt1 | contig 21438 bp, 26 predicted proteins | sample 4CB225metaG_FD_202082 | JGI IMG/M metagenome (GOLD analysis project Ga0265340, IMG submission 202082) | Rhizosphere microbial communities from Carex aquatilis grown in University of Washington, Seatle, WA, United States - 4-CB2-25 metaG | ecosystem: Host-associated > Plants > Roots >...
CCTGTTCGAACTGGCTGAGAATCTTGTCCGCGCCGGGAAATCCGCCGGCGCGCGCGCCGCCCTTGCGGCGGCTCTTCTGAATCGACCATTCCAGCGCGCCTTCGACCGGTGTCGTCGAGGTGTCGATGTCATGGCCGTAGAGGCAAAGCCCGGCCTCCAGCCGCAGGCTGTCGCGGGCCCCTAGCCCGATCGGCAGCACGTCGCTGTTCGCCAGCAGGGTTTTCGCCAGCCGCTCCGCCTGTTCTGCCGGAACCGAAATCTCGAACCCGTCCTCACCGGTATAGCCGGAGCGCGAGACGAAGCAGTCGATGCCATCGACCCGGTGCGGCCCGGCGTCCATGAAGCGCATCGCAGGTACTTCTGCGCAAAGCCTTGCCAGCGCCGATTCCGCCCTCGGTCCCTGCAGCGCCAGCAGCGCACGCTCGGGGAGCGGCTCGATCACGCAAATATCCGACAGGCGAGCGCGCAGATGCGCCTCGTCTTCGGCTTTGCAGGCGGCATTGACCACCAGGAACAAATGGCTGCCGAAATTCGCGACCATCAGGTCGTCGAGAATCCCGCCGGATTCATTGGTGAACTGGGCGTAGCGTTGTCGTCCTGGTGCAATGCTGAGTATGTCCTGCGGCACCAGCCGTTCCAGCGCCAGCGCTGCATCCTCGAGCTTGCCGGATTTCGGGCGCAGGGCGATCTGGCCCATATGCGAGACGTCGAACAGGCCCGCGGCCTCGCGGGTATGCAGGTGTTCCCGGAGCACGCCGGTCCCGAATTGCACCGGCATGTCATAGCCGGCAAACGGCACCATTTTGCCGCCGCTGGACATGTGGAGGGCGTGCAAAGGGGTGGTTTTCAGTGGAGAATTGTCGTCGCGCGCAAGCATCGCTGGGCCCTCGCGGTTCCCAAGGAAAATCCCTCGGAAAACCTGTCGAAGCCCCATCTGTCGCTGTGCCTGAGAGTATTATCCCGTCGGCGGACACGTCGGGACCGAAGCCCTTGGGTGTCTCTTTCCAGATGCTAGCCAGTCACGAGGGTCCGTTTGCCTGAGAGTTTCCGGGGCGGTTGCTCCTTCGGCGCCGGCGCTTAAGCCGATCTCTCCCGACGTGACGTCTTGAACAGATAGGAGGAAAACACGCCCGCACCAAGGCTGTCAACGCACTCGCAGCATCTATCAACGGCTGTGCGGCAAGCCCCTGATCTCCTGCACACTTTCTGGACAGCGCCGGCCCCCTTGTCTAAAAGCGGGTCGCGGGACACATGCCTTTTGCGGGCGAATCCCTGTTGTTTCTTGCGATTGGACCAAAATGAGCGGCGTTAACGAGATCAGGTCGACATTCCTAAAGTTCTTTGCCGACAACGGCCACGAGATCGTGCCGTCGTCGCCATTGGTGCCGCGTAACGATCCGACGCTGATGTTCACCAATGCCGGCATGGTGCAGTTCAAGAACGTCTTCACCGGCGTGGAGAAGCGGCCCTATCAGCGGGCCACCACCTCGCAGAAATGCGTGCGCGCCGGCGGCAAGCACAACGACCTCGACAATGTCGGCTACACCGCGCGGCATCACACCTTTTTCGAGATGCTCGGCAATTTCTCGTTCGGCGATTACTTCAAGGATCGGGCCATCGAGCTCGCCTGGAATCTGGTAACCAAGGAATTCGGCCTGCCGAAGGATAAACTGACCGCGACGGTCTATATCGATGACGACGAGGCGTTCGGGCTCTGGAAGAAGATCGCGGGCCTGCCGGATTCCCGCATCATCCGCATCGCGGGTTCCGACAATTTCTGGCAGATGGGCGACACCGGTCCGTGCGGGCCGTGTTCGGAAATCTTCTACGACCATGGTGACAAGATCTGGGGCGGCCCGCCGGGTTCGGCCGAGCAGGATGGCGACCGCTTCATCGAGATCTGGAATCTCGTGTTCATGCAGTTCGAGCAGCTCGAGGGCGGGGTGCGCAATCCGCTGCCGAAGCCTTCGATCGACACCGGCGCGGGGCTGGAACGCGTCGCCGCAGTTTTGCAGGGCAAGCACGACAATTACGACATCGACCTGTTCGTCGCGCTGATCCGCGCTATTTCCGAGCTGACCGGCGCCGATCCGCAAGGGCAGCAGAAGGCCTCGCTGCGCGTGATCGCCGATCATCTGCGCGCGTCGTCGTTCCTGATCGCCGACGGCGTGCTGCCGTCGAACGAGGGCCGCGGCTATGTGTTGCGCCGGATCATGCGCCGCGCGATGCGCCATGCGCAGTTGCTCGGCGCCCGCGATCCGCTGATGCACCGCCTGGTGTGGGCGCTGGTGCGCGAGATGGGCCAAGCCTATCCCGAGTTGGTGCGCGCGGAAAACCTGATCGAGGAAACGTTGCGGCTGGAAGAGACACGCTTCCGCAAGACGCTGGAGCGGGGGCTCTCGATCCTCGACGAGAAGAGCGCAAGCCTGAAGAAGGGCGACATGTTCGACGGCGATACCGCGTTTACGCTGTACGACACCTACGGCTTTCCGCTCGATCTCACCCAGGACGCGCTGAAGTCGCGTGGCATCGGCGTCGATATCGCGTCCTTTACCGACGCGATGGACCGCCAGCGCGAAAAGGCACGCGCGGCCTGGGCCGGCTCCGGCGATACCGCCACCGAGAACATCTGGTTTCCGTTGCGCGAGAAGCTCGGCGCCACCGAATTCCTGGGCTACGAGACCGAGACCGCCGAGGGCGTGGTCGGCGCGATGGTGAAGGACGGCAAGGATGTAGAGAGCCTCAAGGCGGGCGAGACTGGCGCGATCGTCCTGAACCAGACGCCGTTTTATGCGGAGTCCGGCGGCCAGGTCGGCGACACCGGCGTGTTGAGCGGCGAGGGCGTCCGCTTCCGCGTCACCGACACCCAGAAGAAGGCCGGCGATCTCTTCGTGCATCTCGGTACCGTGGAGCAGGGGACCTTGAAGCCCGGCACCGCGCTGCAGCTCGATGTCGATCATTTGCGGCGCTCGTCGATCCGCGCCAATCATTCGGCGACGCATCTGCTGCATGAGGCTTTGCGGCAGGTGCTCGGCGACCACATCGCCCAACGCGGCTCGCTGGTGGCGCCGGACCGCCTGCGCTTCGACTTCGTTCATCCGAAGCCGATCACGCCGGAAGAGCTTTCCCGGATCGAGGATATCGCCAACGATGTGGTGCTGGAGAATGACGAAGTCACCACGCGGCTGATGGCGGTGGACGATGCGCGCGAGGCCGGCGCCCGCGCGCTGTTCGGCGAGAAATACGGCGACGAGGTGCGGGTGGTGTCGATGGGCAAGACCGCCCGCGAGCACGGGGTCAACGCGTTCGGCTGGTCGGTGGAATTGTGCGGCGGCACGCATGTCAGGCGGACCGGCGATATCGGCCTGATCTCGGTGACCGGCGAAAGCGCGGTTGCCTCGGGCGTTCGGCGCATCGAGGCCCTGACCGGACGTCATGCGCGCAAGCACGCCAATGACACCATGGCGCTGGCCAGGACCGCCGCCATGGAGCTGCGCACCACGATCGACGAGGTGCCGGCGCGCATCGCCTCGCTGATGGAAGAGCGCAAGCGGCTCGAGCGGGATCTATCGGAGGCGCGCAAGAAGCTGGCCATGGGCGGCGGCGCAACGGCGTCGAACGGCTCGGGAGCCAATGCTGTGGGCGTCCGTGAGGTCGGCGACGTCAAGCTTTTGGCGCGCGCGGTCGAAGGCATCGAGATGAAGGATCTCAAGAGCCTTGCCGACGATGGCAAGAAGCAGATCGGCTCCGGCGTCGTCGCGATCGTCGGCGTCACCGGCGACGGCAAGGCCGGCGTGGTCGTCGGCGTCACCTCCGATCTCACCTCGCGCTACAACGCGGTCGATCTGGCGCGCGTCGCCTCGGTGGTGCTCGGCGGCAAGGGCGGCGGCGGCCGGCCCGACATGGCGCAGGCCGGCGGGCCCGACGGCGCCAAGGCGGATGCCGCGCTTTCGGCGATCGAAAAGGCGATGGCCGGCGCCTAGACCTGCAATCGGCGGGTAAATCCTTGAGGAACATCAAGTCCACCGCCGCCCGAGGGGCTATATAGAATGCCCTTCTGATTCCACGGTTCGCATCGGGGGCACGTGGTGACACGCGAACTCCGGAAAGCAGGACACTGGCAGTGGCGATCCCTCCGCGCAAAAAGCGGCTGAACGATCCTGATTTGAGGGATCGCCTCTACGAACTGCTCGAACACGATCATTTGCCCTATTCGATCGGCTCGCGCTTCGTGCGGCTGATCGTCTGCATCGTCATCCTCGACGTGCTGGCGATGATCCTGGCGTCGGTTCCGGAATACGATGCGCGCTTCGGCGGAGTGTTCACCGCGATCAAGATCGGCGCCGTGATCGTGTTCGCGCTGGAATATCTGGCCCGGCTCTGGAGCGTGGCCGGCCACTCGCCGCGGAAATTGTCGCCGGCGCAGGACCGGCTTGAATATGCGTTCTCGAGCCTTGGCCTCATCGACCTCATGGCGTTCCTGCCGGCGTCGGTGGCGCTGATCGTCGGCGACCGCACCATGCTGGTGCTGCTCGGCGTGCTGCCGTTCTTCAAGCTGGTGCGCTATTCGCCGGCGATGCGTTCGCTGCTCGCCGCACTTCACGCCGAGCGGCGCACACTGGTCGGCTGCCTCGTGATTCTCCTCGGCGCGGTGCTGGTATTTGCATCACTGCTCTATGCCATCGAGCACGACGTGCAGCCCGACAAGTTCGGCACCATTCCGCAGGCGATGTGGTGGGCGATCGTGACGCTCGGCACGGTCGGCTATGGAGACGTGGTTCCGGTCACGCCCCTGGGCAAGCTGGTGTCGGTGTTCGCCATTGTCGGCGGCCTGGCCATGATCGCGCTGCCGGTGGCGATCATATCGACGGCCTTTGCCGACGAGATCAGGCGGCGGGATTTCGTCGTCACCTGGGGCATGCTGGCGCGGGTGCCGCTGTTCTCTCATCTTTCCGCTACCGAGATCGCCGACATCATGCGCCTGTTGCAGGCCCGCACCATCGAGAGCGGTGAAATCCTGGTACGGCGTGGCGATGCCGCATCCTCGATGTATTTCATCACTGCGGGTGAGGTCGAGATCGAACTGCCGAGCCAGCGTGTGCGGCTTGCCGATGGCACCTTCTTCGGCGAAATCGCGCTGCTGCACCGGACCAAGCGCAGCGGCACGGTGACGGCGACGCGCAAGACCAAGCTGCTCGCGCTTGATGCCCAGGATTTCCATGCGCTGATTGAACGCATGCCGGCGCTCGCCGCCCATGTGCACAAGACCGCCAGGGCGCGGATCGCGGACACCGCGGAAGCCGCGAAGGGCGATCTCGCCGCCGCCGAAATCGCCCAGGCACACGACGACCAGCCGGCCAAGGACTAGTCCGGCTCGGTAGCTGCCTATTGTGCAAGCGTCGGGGTCGAGGAACGGGCCTGATCGTCACCTGCCGCAAGCCGACGAACCCCGGCCTCCGTCAGCCCAAGCACCCCTAGTCGCCTCAATGCATAACCCAGGGCAACCAGGCGTTCCCAGTGCAGCTGGGGAATGTCGCGCTGGGCATCGCCCTTGCCGACTTCAACCAACGAACCGAATTCTTCGGCGCTAAGCGGGGCAGGGGAATCCTGAACCATCTACGCGCTGACCCGAAAATCGATGCTGCGCAAGATGATGCCGGGCGGCGTGCCCTCGAACTCGCGGGCCAGAAACTTGCGAGCAGCCTGCTCCTCGATCCGGTCGCGCAGCCTCAGGAATTGCGCTTCGCGCTGCTCTGGCTTGGTCCGCTCCGGCTTTTCCAGGTCGTCCATGGCGGAGGTGCTGACGGCACAGTTTATCTCCCGTTGACCGTCGACCATCAGAAATTTGACCACCATCCGGTCGAATTCGTAACCGACCAGACTGCCGCGTGTCAGTGCCATTTTAACTGCCTCCTGCAGGACGTTCCTGCCTTCGTGCGATGGTATTGTACGACGGCGCGCTAACGCCGCCGTTGTTTCGATCGTTACGCGACGACGGGCGCGACCTTTGCGCGCTTTACCGGCGGCGGATTGATCTCTGCGATCTTGCGAAGGCAATCGGCTTCGGAATCATGGGGGCCGGAGACAAACGTGCCGCTTACCTTCGTGCTGTACCAGCCCGATGCGACGTGGAGCCAAAGCGCTTCTTCTGCCTTGACGTGGCGCGGTGAAAGATTTTGCATGGATTGTGCCTTCCGATGGGCGTTCGATCTTGCATCGAACGCGGGGTGAAGCTTGGTTTCGAACAACAATTCGCTCAACTCTCGTTCGAGAGCCGGTCAAAGTCCGCAAGCACGGCCGTGACCAGGTCGCGATGATGGGTGTCGTGCGCCGCCAGGCCGGCGACGTATGAATTCAGAATGTGGCGCGCCTTGGCAGCGGCTTCCGGCCAAGAGGCTGCCGGCGTCGACAGGAGCTGGCTCTCGACGGCCGCCTCCCGATCGCGCAAATCCCTTGCATTGCTCTCGACATCCGCCAGAACGCGGCGAATGCCGGTCGCCTTTTGCGCGGCCATGCCGCGGTGCTTGTCGAGATCGAGCGGCTTGTCGGTCACGAGGTGCACGCATCGATGCGCTGCGCGTCGGACAGGTCGACCGAGCCGATGGAAATCATCTCCATCGTTGAACCGCGCGGCGGTGCTGCCGGCACCATGATCATGGTGGCAACCCGGCGAAAGGAAGCGAACGACAATCCTTCGATCATCTCCTCATCGGTGATGACATCATAAGCTCCCGGAGGCAGGACGCGATCGATGCCCTTGATCCGGAATGGGTGCTGGAAGGTGATGACTTCTCGCCGCGAGCGCGTGGTCATAGCCCGCCGTCCTTCCCGGACTGGTCGGCGCCGACGCTGGTGTTGTGCATCGCTTTACAGTGCGCTCTTTTGGACCGATTAGCTATCGCTTTCTCGCAGAAAGGGCGTTATCGGCCGAATAACCGCTGACTTGCCTTGTATTCGGCCGGATTCGTCGCCATTTGTGCAGTGCGCCGGAAACAATTTCGAAATTATCAGGCCGGAGGCCAATACCCGGCCGGTATCTGCGGTTACGCGTTCAATCGTCGCTTCAATTGAGCCGCGCTGTTTTGGCCGGTGAAGCAGCACGCGATTGTGGAATGGTGCCAACAGTTTGAGTGGGGTGTTTCGCATGAAGCTTCGGGTCGGCTACGAGATGATCTACGACTTTCCGCAGCCGACGCCGTTGATTGCCGTGCTGGGCATGCATTTTACGCGGGCATCCGACGTCATCGTGCCCGATTACCTCACCACGAACCCCTCCGTTCCCATCACGCCCTACCGCGACGGCTTCGGCAACTGGTGCAGCCGGTTCGTCGCGCCTGCCGGTCGCATGCGCCTGGCCGCCGACGGCACGGTACGCGACAGCGGTCTGCCCGATGTGATTGTTCCGTCGGCAGCGCAGCTTGCGGTCGAGGATCTCCCAGCTGAGGCCATCGTCTATCTGCTCGGCAGCCGCTACTGCGAGACCGATCGGCTTTCCGACATCGCATGGCAGCTGTTCCAGAGGACGCCGCCGGGCTGGGCGCGGGTCCAGGCGATTTGCGACTTCGTGCACAATCACATCACGTTCGGCTACGAGCACGCGCGCGCAACCATGACGGCGTGGGAAGTGTTCAACGAAAGCAGGGGAGTCTGCCGCGACTACGCGCACCTTGCCATCACGTTCTGCCGCTGCATGAATATTCCGGCGCGATATTGCACCGGCTATCTCGGCGACATCGGGATGCCTCCGCCATACGGCGTGGGAGATTTCGCCGGCTGGTTCGAGGCCTATCTCGGCGGCCACTGGTACACCTTCGATGCCCGCAACAACATTCCGCGAATCGGCCGCGTCTTGATCGCGCAGGGCCGGGATGCCGCGGACGTACCGATCACCCAAACCTTCGGGCCGAACACGCTCGTCAGCTTCAAAGTGTGGACTGACGAGATCGTGTGAGGCGGCCGGACGGCGCCGATCGCTTCCGCCTGCTGCGATTAGCCTCGCTATTCGGCGAGTCGGCTGCTACATCCCTGACATCACCGCGCGCCCCCTGGCTGTTATCGGTGACTGAGAGCGTTGCGCTCCCGCCTCAACCAGTGAAGGCGGTCGTATGTCCGACGTAAGCAGATTCGATCTCCGTGAGTGGCTCATACCCCCGGTATTGATGCCGATCTTTTTTGTGCTGCTGATCGCTGCCGCCGCCATTATCCAGCGGTAAGCCGGATTCAGCGGTAGTCCGGCCGCCGGCACGGAAACGGCGAACATCCCGGGCGCTTGAAGGAAAGTAGAGCTGGAATGGCAAACACGGCAACCGTCAGGGACGCATACGGAGTTCCCGCAATGTTCGTCGGTTCAAAAACCGGCCAGGATGATGCGCCCTTCGTCTTTATCAGGGTCGGCGATGAAGAGCGCCGGATGCGGTGGGCGGAATGGGATGCGCTTCCCGCCTGGACTGGCGTCCGTCCTTCCTGGGCGAGCAAGCGTTGATTCATGACGGGTGCTGCTTCCTGGATCGCCATCGGTGCCGCGCTGATGTCGGCATGTGTTGGCCTATACGCTGCCGCAGGCAGCGACCTTCGCGACAGAATCGAAAAGTTTGTTCCGCAATTGCGCGGCCAGGCGCCATGGGCGGCATGGGCGGCGATCGCGGCTGCCGTGTCGGTTGTAGCGCAGGCAATGGAAAAGCTGCCGGTATAAGGCGGAGCGGCGTCGCACCGGCCCGACGGCGCGTAATTCCAGCACACGCAGCTCGGTGATCCAGCTAAGGGCTGTTCAGACGTTATCGCCGCCAAGAGATGCCAAGGGCACGTCGAGGAGGTAGGTGAAGCCACTGGGCTCGTACCCCAGGTGGACGTCGCCTTTCAGTTGTCTGCCGAGCGTCTCGATCAGGCGCGTGCCGAAACTGCGCTTTTCCGGAGCAAGAACCGCCGGACCGTTCCGCTCAGCCCATGTCAGATGCAGACGCTGCGTCTTCGGATCGAGCGTCCAGGCGATGTCGACGCGGCCGGCGGGCACCGACAACGCGCCGAACTTCGTGGTGTTGGTGCAGAGTTCGTTGAGGGTCATCGCAATGGCGATGACAGCTCCCGAGGTCATCCGGACATCAGGTCCAGCAATGGTGAATTTAGGCACATCCGGATTGTCGAAAGCTTCGGTGGCGCCGCGAACGATCTTCGCGAGATCCGCGCTGGTCCATCTCGCCTGCAATAAGAGGTCGTGAGCCCGCCCCAGCGCCAGCAGCCGGCCTGCGATGGCGTCCTGCGCATGTTCGGCGCCCGGCACGCCGCGCAGGCTTTGGGAGGCGATGGCGCCGACGGTCGCCAGCGTATTCTTGATGCGGTGGTGCAGTTCCTCGAGGATCAGCTTCTGAAGCCTGTCCGCCGCCTCGCGCTCCCTGGCCTCGATGCCGGCCTGGGCAAGCAGGCCCCTTGCATCAATCTCGGCCTGCGCCAGCAGCAGCCGAAGGCTGACATTCTCGGCCGCGAGAAACTCCGGAGGGGGCGGCGCCTCGGTACCCAAACGGCGGTCGTCCTGATGATCGTCGATTTCAAACATCGTTGATAGTATCACCCCATGTCGGCTTCCGCACGGACCATCTGAGGCCTGGTTACCGCAAAGTGGCGTGATTATCGGCGGTTCCGCGGGATAATTGGCGGCTTCAGGCGTGACCGATCATGCTCTGCATTTCGGCGATCATTTCCTGGGCTTCGAGCGGCTTGCCGAAAAACCGGCTATCGGCAGGAATTTCGATGTTCCCAAGCTTCAAGCCGTCCATGCTGCCGGGCATCTGGATGTCGGTGAGCAGCAACGCGATATCGGACCTGGATTCCAGAATTGCGACGGCTTCTTCGGCATCCACGGCCTCGACCGGGGTGTAACCAGCATCGTCCACCATATCGACCGCGCGCATCCGCAGCAGTCTTCGACGACGAGAACGACGGCGGCAACCGGGTGATCCCCAGCGAAATCGTGCAAGTCTCTGACCGTATGCGCAAAGAGGCCGCCAATTAAGGCGGCCCCGAGCGGTTTGGTCCGGTCTGCCGTTATCACCAACCGCGATGGTGGCCTCTGCCCCAGCCATAGTGGTGCCCGCGTCCGCCATGGCGCATGTGGCCGTGCCAGTGTCCGTGGCCTCCATGAACGAGAATAACCGAATTATCGGCATCGCCAACCAGCGTATCCGCTGTGGCGCGGGGCATCGCCGAAGCGGATAGCGTTGACATTGCCGCGAATGCGCAGGCGGCGACGCCTATCAGCAATAGACGTTTCATTTCGTTATCTCCCTGGCGCCGCGTTATCGCGGCGATGATGCAATGTTCCTGAAACCGATCGGTTCCGCTTTCAAACCGGCGCCAGCTGATTCAGGCCGGCGGGAGGCGCGGTTACAGCCAATTGATTCCCGCCAACGGCAACACCCGCTGAAGGATCGCCGCCAGGCAGATCAGGACGACTAACAACTTGAGGAGGCCGGCCAAGCGGGATTCATTGACGAACTTGTCGATGGCCCAGAAGCAAATCGCGCCGACGACGCAAATAATCAAGATCCCGATGATGAGTGAAAGCATGAAGGCCCCCTGTGTTGCCGCGGTAAACGACACGCGTGTGCCGTTCCGGATGAAAGGAAAGATCAGCTTTGGCTCGTGCGCAGGCCGCAGCTTCGCGAAGTCTCCAGTAAGAAATTAAGTCTGTCCAATCGCTGCAGGCTCTCGTTGAGCTAGATCAAATGGAAGGAACTCGTTCGGGATCATGGTTCTGCTTCCAAATACGATGGTTTCCGTTCCGCTGCAGATGGCGGCACTGTTCAAAGGACATCCGGAGAGTTTGTCATGAAAAAATCGTACCGAGTCATGCTTTTTGCACTAACGGTCGCCACGGCGCCGTGGCTGGTCGCGCCCGTCGTCGCAGCACCGATAACATCGCCGCTGATGCTGCGAAGCACGGTGAGTCCATCGGTAGAGATCGTGCGATACCGGCATGGCTTTGGCGGCGCAGCCGTTGGCCTTGGCATCGCGGGCGCGCTGATCGGTGGCGCGATCATTGGTGCAACGCAGCCCTATGGCTATTACCCGCCGGGCTATTACGGTCCGGTCTACGTCGCTCCGGCTCCCTATGTTGGGGACGATGCAGTCAGCTATTGTATGCAGCGCTTCAGGTCTTACGACCCGTATTCCGGCACGTATGTTGGCTACGACGGCCTGCGACATCCGTGCCCATGATGAGCGGAAGCAAAGCTCCGGTCGCCTGCCTTGGAGCGGCACTCTAGCTGGCATGGCAGGCGCGGTCGCCATCGCCGCGTCGAAAATTGCACGATTACGGCCTCAGCATGTACCTTCATGCTGGGGCGTTTCTTTTGGCAATTCATCTAAGGCATCGGCAACCTTCGCCGTGCCGAACCTCGGCCGACGTCGGCGGCGGGCTCTTTGCCGAAATGCGCGACGCAGGCGGCGCGTTGAAAAGGTGGAACGACAAAAGGAATGCCGGAGCTGGCGATCCAGCTCCGGCATTCGGGTTTTTTAAAGCCGACGTGCAGGACTACGCGGCCTTGCTCGGTGCGGCGGGTTTGTTCGGTACAGGGTTCGGGCTTGGCGGAGCGCCGGTCTTGATATCAATAGTCTTGGTCGTTTTCACGGCTTTGGCGGGCTTCTTGATCGTGAGATGCAATACGCCCTTGTCGAAATGGGCTTCGACGGCTCCGTCTTCCGGCTCGAAGGGCAGCAACATCGATCGATAGAACGAGCCGTAGCTCCGCTCTTCGACGTGCCAGTTCTTCTCTTCCTTGGTGCTCTCCGCCTTCTTTTCTCCGGAAATGACCAACTGGTTGTCGTCAAGGCTGACCTTGATGTCCTTCTCGTCCACGCCGGGAAGCTCGGCGGTCACTTCGAACGCGTCATTGGTTTCCGCTACATTGATTGCCGGCGCGCCAGCCCCAATCTCGGGAGTTGTTGGTTTCTGATCGAAAGCACGAAATGCGTTTTCCATTTCGCGTCGCATGACCCGGAACGGGTCTAACTCCTGGCTCCTGGTCCATAATCTCGGAAGGGTCATCTGTTTTCTCCATCCGTTAAAATGTTCGGATAGTTTGGGCGCCCACGACCCTGGTGGACTTGATTTGGCTCAAAACGTAGAACTATTTCGAGGCGGGAAGGCGGCCGCGATATTTTTACGGCGATTTCTCCTCTGTCATGGCTCGTAAACGCGAAGTGACGGCCTATCTATCAAACAGGCGCTCAACGAAGTACGTAAGAGCATGTCAGCGAGGTTGACCTAATGAGCCGCAAACACCAGTTGTCGCTGAAGCGAATCCATGGGCGGATCGTCGCGGTCCTCGAGCGGGAGCTTCGCCGTCTGTTCAGCGATGAGGGTTCGCTGATTCCGATCCCGATACCAACAGTCGTGGACCAGCGACGGCTTGACCAACGTCGATCGCGTGATTGATTTTCCCAATCATAGTCGTTCCTACGACCAGACGCGGCGCGCCGTGCGATTCTGGGGGCACGACAGCGCCATCGAGGCGTCATTCTTCATAGCGGAAGATGCATTGAGGCGAATTCAACCGGATGCCTGCGCCGATGAGACGGGGCTTTTGAATGCGTTCGATTGCAACCGTGACCTGATCTGTGCCGCTGCCGCAAGGATGTATGTTCGCGGAAGCAGAGGTTCGTACGATCTGGTCGCCGCGAATTTTTAGAGCAACTTGCCAGGGCTCATTGCGCTGCGCTGTTCGATTGCGCAAACGCCCATGGCCGTCGCTAACGATCCGGCAAGTGACGCCGTTCGCGCGCATCGCAGCGGTTCTCGGCTGCGTGGCATCTCAATTGGATCATTGATGACAGACCGCCTCATCGGATGATTTCGAGATCCGTTACGGATTCTTCCGACACTCGGTTGCCCCGTGCCCGCCACGACTTCCACACCTTTCGAATGCAACACCACCGCGCCGACCGCCAGCCTTTGGGGGACACTATGACCATTGTGAAGCTCTGCGCGTCCACGATTCTTACCGTGCTCGGAGACGTGCAATCCGAACTCGTCGGAAAAGCCGTCGTTCTCACCGACGGAAAAGCCGGCACGGTTGAGAGCGTTTGGCTCGATGAACTTCACGGTCTGCGAATCTCCATCAGGGGGCACGATGGAAGATGGCCGATCTCAACGATAAAAATGCAGCAGGGATGTGAAAAATCCGAGCCAGCCTAACTCAGGGCGGCGCATCGCAGTGGCGTGAATAGGATCTGCGCAGCCGACGCAATCTCCGGACGATGACAAAAAAACAAATCCCCATTGCGGGAACCTTTGTCGGACCGTTCCATTTGCTCTGTGTTCAAATACCGAACGCACGACAACCGGTAGACACCATGAAGAAAATTCTTTTAGCGGCCGTCGCTACTCTGGCATTCGCAGCACCATCTTTTGCGGCTGAACCGGCCAAGACCGTCGGTCAAGCGCCGTCATCGGCTGCGGCCTCGTTCTACCTGGCTCAAGATACGGCGACGATGAAATGTCAAATCGTCGAGGCCCGGCCTGCTGCCGGCGGCAGCACGAAGGTAGTCGGTGCTGCTCACGCGACAAAGGCATCAGCTGAGACGGCTCTGAAGGCTGACAAGACCTGTACGCAATAATCCACCGACCGCGCTAATACAGGGGGCGGGTCCAATTCGACCCGCCCTGCGATGGCGTTGCCGGGGTGGTGGCGAAGGGCGGTCTCGATCCTGGTCGCGCCACACGGAAATCAATCAACGAGATCGAGGGCGCTGCGCCGCCAGACGCCACCGTTCGATTGCGTCCGCGACAGCCAAATTGTGGTACCTGAGATCGGCGACCCGCAAGTCGTCAGCAGGCCACGGGGCCGGGCAGTCGCGGCTTCATTGTCGAGCCCCACATAGCGCTGCTCAAGGATGCCGAGGACTGCGATTTTCGCGCTTGATTCGTCGCGCATCAGGCGTCTTAGTAAAGCCGCACTAAGAGCTTATTCATTGCTGCATCCCAACAACCCGGCGTTACCAGCGCTTAGTACCGGCGTTTCCAACGCTTCGTAAAGGAACAGCGCATGCGGAAAATTACCAAGCCGACCGAGCAGGAGGTCCGCGAAGGACCGCAAGCGGTCTCGTTTCAGATAGCGAATGGAAACATGCGGCAACGCTGCGTTCTGCAAACCATGCTGCCCACGAAGGCAGAGGCGCAGAAGTACCTTCTTTCAAACTGGCTGATGATCGAAAAGATGGCGCGTGCCGCGCTTGCGGCTGGAACCATCGAAGATGGCGAGATCAAGCTCGTGATGGCCTAAACGGCTCATTCAAGAGTGAAGTCCGGCTTACCTGGATTGCGAGGGAATAGTCATGCTGAATGATCGAGAAAACATCCTGAGCTCGCTTCGCCAGAACGCGCTTAAGGTGAGAGACATCATGAAACGCGCCAACGTCGCCAATGAGGAGGTATGTCAGGCCCTGCTGTTGAAAATGCGCGATGAGGGCGTCGTGAAATTCGATATTCACACTGGACGATGGCTCATCGCGTGAATGGCGTCACGTGCGGCGAAACGAGTTTCCTGCCGCGCAAAGGCGGGAAGTCCGCCGTTTTGAATCTGAGGTCGGTACGCCTCACGCCAAGCTGGGCGCCTTGGGCGGATGTGCGGTTCTCGGATGGTGGTCATGAAGAAATACAGCGAAGCTGTATCTCAGGAGCGGATTGTCGGGAACGGCAGCCTCAAAGAGTCTTTCCTGCATCTCGCGCGGCAAGTCCGGCCACAGCTTAAATGTTGCGTGACCCAGCAACAGTTCGAATCCGTTGGACAGATCATTCATGTGCCACCTTTGGCTGCTTGTCAGGTCAATAGGGTGCGGACCTTTGTTGCGGCGTCATAGATCTCGATCTGGAGCATCGGGTAGGTCGACTTGAGTTTTCGGCCCGATGCCTCGGCCGCCTCGGCTGTGTCGAACTCCGACTTGAAGTGCCCGTCGACAGCCACCACGAAGCCCTCGGCAGGAGGCCTGTCGGCTCGTGCGATCTTCCCGGGCTCGGAATCTGGCTCGTCAGTGACGCGGACTGGTTTTTTCATCGGAGGCCTCATCAAATGGCTTCCAATCCATTGTTGGGAATTCTAGGACAAGCGCGACAGCGTTTGCGTTGATCTAGATCACGCTCATAGCAAGAATCTTCGTAGACCCAGTAACCTAGCACGAGCTAGCCGGAACCTTTTTTGGCCGTCGGCGGCTGTTTCGCGCCATCGGCCATATCCGCTTGGGTATTTCGAACCGCCTCGGTCAGCATCTCACGCAGCTGAGCCTTGGTCTTCGGGGGTGCCCGCGTGATCGATGCTTGCCATTGTGCCATGGTCATCATGTGGGGACGCCTGGGGGCGAATTAAAGCCCGCTGGACGCTGGAGACGAAAGAAACACGCCAGCATGACCGGTTACGTGAAGATGACCCGCTCCCGCTATGGCGCGGTTCCGACCCAAGTCGGACGTAGCGTTGAAGCCGGCAAGAGTGCCTGCCGAAAGCGCCCAAGGGCATGCGCCGAAGACAACGGGCCGTTAGGAACGAGGGCGGCTTGTTATCGGGTTCCGGAGTAGCCATCTAACGAGATAGCGCAATTGGATCGCTGCAACAGCGCGCATCCAGCGAAACGCGACGCCTTAGCCACGCCAGATCTTATGAACGGTAGCGACCAGCGGCATATCCCCGATATGCGCTTAACGGGTCAGGACATCGCATGGCCATCGAACACGCCTCCGTGCAGGTCGCACGCAAGCCTTGGGGCGTTGCTCATCTCCGTCCGTGGAGCGGCATTGACGGCTCAGGCGATGCCGTCGGGGAGCTTTGGTTCCAGCGGCCCGACAAGAGCGCACCAGACCCGGCGTTGTTGCTGAAGTTGCTGTTCACAAGCGAGCCGTTGTCGATCCAGGTTCATCCGGACGACGCATTCGCGCGCTCGATCGGCTTGCCGAATGGCAAGACCGAAGCCTGGTATATCCTTGCGGCAACACCGGATGCGCGGGTTGCGGTGGGTCTGAAGCGGCATCTCACGACAGAGGAATTGCGTGCAGCGATCAGGGACGGCTCGATCGCCGCTCTCGCTCAATGGCGCTCCGTTGCGAAAGACGACATCATTTTCGTTCCCGCCGGTACGATTCACGCTATCGGAGCGGGTATCGTGCTCGCGGAAATTCAGCAGCACAGCGATGCGACATTCCGATTGTTCGACTACGGCCGGCACCGTCAACTGCACGAAGAGAGCGCTGTCGCCGTTTCCGATGCGGGGCCGGCCCAAGCCCAAGCCGGTCTGCGACGTCTGACCGATGCGCGGACGGTCCTGACCGCAAATCCGCATTTCGTGCTGGAGCGGATCGAACTTCCGGCGAACTCCCGTTGGCTGCTGAACGCGAAGCGGGAAACCTGGATATTGGTGATCGACGGACACGCAACGATCGGCTCGATCGGTGCGTCGATCGGCGACGCCGTCTTTGCCGAGGCGGATCGCGCCGACATTGACGTCGGACCCGCCGGCGTGAGCGGCCTGGTCGCGTATCCCGGACCGGATCCAACCCTGGCGTTGCTGGAGGAAACTGGAGAACACATGACCAAATGCGCCGGCGCGTCCGCTGCACGCGAGCCGAACCAAAAAGAGATTGTCGAGGCCCGGACATGACGCCGCTTCGCCGCATCGCCTTTATCGGCAATTCGCTGCCCCGCCATTGCGGAATTGCCACCTTCACCACCGATCTGCAGCAGGCGATATCGTCTTCCCGCCCGGACCTCGATACCGTCATCGTCGCGATGACCGACCGTGGTCAGGCCTATGACTATCCTGCCTCGGTCGCCCTGCAGATCAGGGACGACAACGTCGACGACTACATACGTGCGGCCGAATTCCTGAACGCCGGGCGGTTCGACACCGTCTGTCTGCAGCACGAATTCGGCATTTTTGGCGGCGAAGCCGGCGCCCACATCCTCGTGCTGTTGTCGCGCCTGACCATGCCTGTCGTGACAACGCTCCATACCGTGCTGGCCAAACCAACGGCGGCGCAGCGCGGGGTGATGGACCGCATTGTCGAGGCTTCGGCGAAGGTCGTGGTCATGGCCGAGAAGGGCCGCGAACTGCTGCGCAGCGTCTATCAGGTGGCGGACGACAAGATCGAGGTCATCGCCCACGGTATTCCCGACGTGCCATTCGGCACGTCTGATGCCGCGAAGGCCAAGCTCGGGTTTGCCGGCAAGTCGGTCATTCTGACATTCGGCCTGCTGTCACCCAACAAGGGCATCGAAGTCGTGATCGACGCCATGCCGTCGATTCTGGAGCGCCGCGCGGATGCGGTTTACGTCGTGCTCGGCGCAACGCATCCCAATCTGGTTCGCGACCAGGGTGAAAGCTACCGCGAAAGCCTGATCGCGCGGGTGCGCGAACTCAACATCGAGGATCACGTCGTATTCCTCGACCAGTTCGTCGATCAGGCCAAGCTGCTCGAATTCATTTCAATGTGCGATGTCTATGTCACGCCCTATCTTGACGAAGCGCAGATGACGTCGGGAACGTTGGCCTACAGCTTCGGACTGGGCAAGGCGGTCGTTTCGACGCGCTACTGGCACGCGAACGAACTTCTGTCTGACGGGCGCGGGGTCCTGGTTCCTTTCGGCGCCGCCGCCGCTACCGGCCACGAAATCGCGGAACTGCTTACCGACGACGCCCGCCGGGAGGCGATCTGCAAGCGCGCTTATGCGGTCAGCCGCTCGATGACATGGGAACGCACCGCCGATCGTTACACGACCGCCTTCGAGCATGCGCGGCAGGGGCAGTGGCTCAGGGCCTTTGCGCGGCCCGTCAGGGCGGCTGAACCGCACAGCCCGACGCCGCCTGCCATGCACATCGGTCATTTCCTGTCGATGTGCGACGATACCGGCCTGTTTCAGCACGCGGTGCATTCGGTGCCGGATCGATCGCATGGCTATTGCGTCGACGACAATGCCCGTGCGCTACTGCTGGCCTGCGCCCTCAACAACCCGGGCGAACAGCCGCTGTCGGAAGTGTTGACGGCGCGCTTTGCGGCCTTCGTGCAGCACGCCTGGAATCCCGACACCGGTCGATTTCGCAACTTCATGGGCTTTGATCGAACTTGGCTTGAAGACAGCGGCTCCGAAGACAGTCACGGGCGGACGCTTTGGGCGTTGGGCGAGGCCGCGCAAAGCGACGCAAGCCCGTCGCGGCGCCGCTGGGCTGCCACGTTGTTCGCCAAGGCGTTGCCGGCCGCAGAGACTTTTCGCTCACCCCGGGCGTGGGCATTCACGCTGCTGGGACTTGGCGCCTATTGCGCCGTGGCTCCGGATGATCTCCACGCCAGGGAAGTCCGGCATTCTCTCGCCGACAGGCTGATGTCCGCTCTCGCGTCGGTCGAGACGCCGGACTGGGTATGGTTCGAGGAAGGCCTGGCTTACGAGAACGCGCGCTTGCCGCAGGCCTTGATCGTAACGGGCATGGCGACGCAAACGCATGATTACGTCGATGGCGGATTGAGGTCGTTGCGCTGGCTGATGACGCAACAGACGAATTCGGTGGGCGATTTCCGCCCCGTCGGCACCGCCGGCTTCAGCGACGTGCGGCAACATCCCCGCGCTTTCGACCAGCAGCCCGTGGAGGCAACGGCGACGATCGCGGCCTGCCTTACGGCATGGCGGGCGGATAGTGACGTCGAGTGGAAAGCCATCGCCAACCGCGCTTTCGCTTGGTTTCTGGGCGGCAACGATCTATCCGTGGCGCTGGTCGATCTGCGCACCGGCAGTTGCCGCGACGGACTGCACCCCGATCGCGCCAACGAAAATCGCGGCGGCGAGTCGGTTGTGTGCTATCTGCTTGGACTCGCGGAGATTCGTCAGCTTGCGCGCGTCAACACCGGCCTGACGAAACCTGCGGCATTGCGCGCCGTGGGCGCCTGAATCCCACCTCCTGCCCGAAAGACCGAGGACACTTTGTCACAAGCCACCTTCCTGAACCGGCAGGCGTATTTTCTGCGCCCAGACCCCGCGCGGGTGATCGTGCGCCCGTTCAAACCGGCGACCGAACCACGCGATCTCAACCCAACCGACAAGACGCGCGCCAACCATATCGTCGACCGGGTTCTGGCACTGGATACCGAAGCCGTCGCCGACCAGCTTGCCGATGTGCTGGAGAATTTCCAGGGCCGGCACCGCAATCTGCTGGAGACGTTTGAGGCCAGGGCCGAAGTCATGGAACAGGCCCTGGCGGCCCATGGCACCTTTTCCAAGGACCAGCGCCAACTGATCGGCGCCTATTTCCTCAGCGAATACTCGTTCGAAGCCTCGGCCTTGTTCAACCCCAGCATCGTGCCGCACCCCGACCAGTCGGGCGCGCCGAAAGGCGGCATGCGCTTCATTCTCAGCCTGCGTGCCATCGGCGAAGGGCATGTGTCATCGCTGACGTTTCGCGCCGGCACGATAGCCGCCGACGGCAGCCTGAGCGTCGATCCGACCGCCCGGCTTGCCTCGAGCCCCCGGATCAGCCGCCGGCTGGTCGCCCCGGATGGCGACCATATCGAGCTGACTTTCAATCCCGACGAAGAGCTCAGCGAGCGCGTCATTTTTCCGATTACCGATTCTCAGTCGAACGGCATCGAGGATGCGCGCTTTGTCGAGTTTAGCGACGAGGGCCGGAAAACCTACTACGCTACCTATACCGCCTATAGCGGGCGGGCGATCCGTTCGGAACTGATCGCGACCCACGATTTCATGTCGTTCTGGCTGGCACCGCTGCGCGGCGACGCAGCGCAAAACAAGGGCATGGCGCTGTTTCCGCGCAAGATCAACGGCAAATACGCCATGATCGCGCGACAGGACAACGAGAACCTCTATCTGATCTATTCGGATGACCTGTACACATGGAACGGTGGCCAGGCCATCCTGAAGCCGGAATTTCCCTGGGAATTCGTTCAGATCGGCAATTGCGGGTCGCCGATCGAACTCGATGAAGGCTGGCTGCTGCTGACGCACGGCGTCGGCCCGGTCCGCAAATACTCGATTGGCGCGGCGCTGCTCGACAAGGCCGATCCCTCCAAGGTGCTGGCGCGCTCGCGCGAGCCCTTGTTGCGGCCCGAGCCATCCGAGCGCGAAGGGTATGTTCCCAACGTGGTCTATACCTGCGGGGCGATGCGTCACAACGACCAGATCATATTGCCATACGCGGTGTCGGACACTTTCTCCAATTTCGCGACGATCAAGATCGCTGCGCTGATGCAATCCATGAAGACTTGATCGCCATACGTCGATGACCAACGGCAGCCGGAATTGCCTCGAGCGCCGCTGGTAACAATGGCGTCCGTGTGCCGCCGCGTCAGGTTCGAAACCTCTGCCGCGCGTAAGGCGCCGTGGTCCGAGCAGGTCGAGACGACCTCAACTAATGCGTAGCTATTCGCGGACAAAAGGCGCACAATATCTAGATGCAGGTCATGTCACGCCGGGTGCCTGTTCAAGCCGCTGTTTCGGGTGCCCAACGAAGCCGATTGGTGCAGTGATGCTGACGCTATCCGCGCTGTTTCTTGAGAACGGGCTGCCCAATCTTCCGGTGTTGCTGATCGAGCCGCATCGCAACCCTGGCGGAGTGTGGCGCATCAAATTCAGCTACGAAACCGGCGAACCGCTCTCCATGAGCGCGGACCAGGCGTCGACGATGGCCGCCGTTCTTCACGAAATCGGGGAAGCCGAACTGGCAGACGAGGTCGACGGCGCGGTCAAGAGTGCGGTGCGCTACGCGTCAATGTGACATTCACTATTCAACAGCAGCGTCATCAGCAAACGTGAGGAGGCATTCATGGCCAAGGGCGAACAAAAGGGTAATCGGGAAACCAAGAAACCCAAGAAAGAGAAGATCAAGACCATTGCCGCAGCCCCCAGCCAGAAGACCGCGGGATGGCAGCCGACCTTCGGTTCGGGCAAAAAGAAGTAGCGGCCGGAATAGCTGGTGTCGGCATCCGGCGAGCGATCGGGCTTGAGCCCGTCGGCGCCGGCGGTTCGTTGTTGCCGGGTGCTGCGCGATCAGTGGAACTGATTGGCCCGTTCTCGTGGATGCCGCCTGATTCGATTGCGGAGAGGTGTCGGGTGATGTCGCCCGCAAAGGAAATCAGATGAGAACGACTCTCGCACTATTGGCGCTCTGCGCATTCACGCACAGCGCGTTCGCCAAGGGACCGGAATGCCGGGCCATCGAAAGCACCAGCGGGCGGCTCGCTTGTTACGATGCGGCGTCTCCTCCGAAAATGGCAAAGCCCGCGCTTGTTGAAAACGACGCTACGCGGGCTGGGTACAAAGACCCGTTCCTGGAGGAAGAAGCCCGGACCACCGCCAAGCTGAAGAACATCTGTCGCGGCTGTTGAAATCCGCGAAAGGCGCGGTCACGAGACCTTCGGCTCGGCGGTGATCTCGCGGCGGGAAAGACACCAGCCGT
>Ga0265340_10000505_pt1 | contig 21431 bp, 16 predicted proteins | sample 4CB225metaG_FD_202082 | JGI IMG/M metagenome (GOLD analysis project Ga0265340, IMG submission 202082) | Rhizosphere microbial communities from Carex aquatilis grown in University of Washington, Seatle, WA, United States - 4-CB2-25 metaG | ecosystem: Host-associated > Plants > Roots >...
CAGCCCGGTCGGCGACGTACTCGACCAGCACCCCACCCGGGCCGACCACGAGCAGCAGGCCGAGACTCGGGTCGCGCACCGCCCCGACCAGCACCTCGACGCCCGGCGCGACCTGCCGGCACACAATCACCCGCGGACCAAGCCGGCTGGCCAGCTCCCGGTAGGTCTCCACCAGCTCCTGATCGTCTCCGATCCCGACGACTACCCCGCCGACGTCCGTCTTGTGCGCGATGTCCTCGTCGGTCTTGAGAACGACTGGGTAACCGAGCTCCGACGCGGCGGCGAGCAGGGCGCCTTCGTGGTCGGCCGGACGGATCTCGGCCACCTCGAGCCCGTAGTCGGCCAACAACCGGAAGCCCTCCGCCGCGGGCAACGGACCGTCGGCCAGACGCGCGCGCCAGCGATCCCGGCGCGCGGTGTCGACCGCAGGGCCTGGCACCGGCGGTAGCCGGTCGGCGTGCCGGAGGAGATGTCCGAGCGCCCGCAGGCCGCTTCGGGTGCCCTCGAGCACCGGTACGCCTGCCCCCCGAAGCGCCGCGGCCGCGCCGAGGTCGAGCGCCGACGGCAGGTGACTGAGGACGACGACCGGGAGATCGGTCGCCGTCGCGCAGCGGCGGACCGCATTGCGGTAGGAGTCGTCACCGTCGAGCTCCTCGACCAGGTCGACCGCGAGGGCGACCGCCTGGACCGCCGGATCGCGGGCCAGGTCGATCAGCACATCGCCGAACAGGCCCTCGGTGTCGGCGCCGTTGCCCCAGACGTCGAGCGGGTTGGTCGCGACCAGGCCGGGATCGAGCCGCTGCGCGATGCGCGACGTTGTCTCAGCCGAGATCTCGGCGAACGGCACCTCGGTCGCCGCCGCCACGTCGACGATCAGCGCCCGCTCCGCACCGGAGTCGAGCACCGCGGCCAGTCCGCCGCCGCTACGACCTCTCGGTCGCGCCCGCCGGCCGGCCGCGAACAGCTCGACCGTGTCGAGCAGCTCACCGAGGTCGGACACCAGGTGCAGGCCGTGGGCATCGGCCAGTGCCTCCCAGGCGGCGGTGCCGCCGGCGACCGCGCCAGAGTGCGCGGCCACCATCGAGGCCCCCCGCTCGCTCGTGCCCACCGGCAACACCACGACCGGGATGTCGCGCGCAGCCGCCGCAGACAGCGACTCGCGCAGCGCCGCGGTGTCCCGCATCGCCTCCAGGACGAGCGCGATCACCTCGGTCTGGGGCAGCCCGAGGGCGTAGTCGAGGTAGGCCGCGGTGGTCGTCACCAGCTCCTGGCCGGACGACACCGCGAGGGTGAAGCCCAAGCCGCGACGGGCCCGCAGGACGGCCGAGAAGACCGACCCCGAGTGCGTCACCATCGCCACCGGCCCGGCCGGGATCGGGTCGGGCTCGAGATAGCCAATCGCGCGGATCCCCTTGGCGACGTTGACGTAGCCCATGCAGCCGCCGCCGCACAGCTGCATCGATGCCTCGCGGGCGATGGTCGCGAGCCGGGTCCGCAGCGGGATGACCCCCGCAGCCGGTGGCTCGTAGGCATTGCCGAAGATCACCGCCGCGCGGTCGCCGCGCTTCGCCGCGAGCGAAAGCTCGGCCTCGAGGGCCGGATCACCGACGCCGAGCAGGACCAGGTCGATCGCGTCGCCGATCTCGGCGAGCGAGGGATAGCAACGGCGACCGGCGAGGTCGGCGTACCGCGGGTTGACCAGGTGGACACTGACCTCCGCAGAGCTGCGCAGGACCTCGGTCACCATCCGCTCGCCGAAACTGCCCGGCCGCGGGCTGGCGCCGACGACGGCGATGCTGCGGGGCTCGAGCAAGCAGGTCAGGAGGCCGGACTCGCGCGCGGGCGCGCTCACCCCCGCTTGGACGGCAGCAGACCGGACAGCCGCTGCCGGCCGGCCGCCACCTTGGCGTCACGGATCGCGGCCTTGGCCGCCTGCCAGCCGGGAATGCCGCACACGCCGCCGCCGGCGTGGGTGGCCGAGCTGGCGTTGTACAGACCCTTGACCGGCGTGCGGTAGTCGGCATAGCCCGGCGCCGGGCGCATGTGGAACAGCTGCTCGATCGAGAGCTCGCCGTGGAAGATGTTGCCGCCGACCAGCCCGTACTCCTGCTCCATCTCGTACGGGCTGACCACGTCGCGATGCAGGATCGAGCTCTTGAAGTTCGGGGCGAGCTCGTTGTAGCAGTCGATCATCCGGTCGGCGTACGCCTCGATCTCCTCGGCGTGCGGCTCCTCGCTCCACGTCTCAGGCACCCACTGGGTGAACAGCGACATGATGTGCGTGCCCTCCGGGCACAGCGAGCGGTCGAAGGTCGACGGGATCACGCCGTCGCTGAACGGCCGGACCGCAGCCTTGCCGTTGCGGGCGTCCTGGAAGGCCTGCTCCATGTATTCGACCGAGGGCGCCATCTCCACCGAGCCGGTGTGGTGCTCCTGCAGGTTGGTGCCCGGGTCGGCGATGAAGTCGGGCAGCTCGGCGAGCGCCAAGTTGATCTTCACGACCCCGCTGCGGGTCTTCCAGGTCTCGATGTCGCGGACGAAGTCCGACGGCAGGTTGGCCCGGCCGACATGGTCGAGGAAGGCAGTGCGCGGGTGCAGACTCGAGACCACCACGGGGGCGCGCAGCTCGTCGCCGTTGGCCAGCACGGCACCCTGGACCCGGCCGTTCTCGACCAGCAGGCGCGAGACCGGCGCGTTGAGCCGGATCTCCGCGCCGAAGCTGCGGGCCGAGTTCTCGATCGCGGTCGCGACCCCGCCCATCCCGCCCTCCGGGAAGCCCCAGTTGCCGAGATGGCCGTCGCCGATGTCACCGATCGAGTGGTGCGCCATGACGTACGCCGTACCCGGCTCGCACGGTCCGGCCCAGGTGCCGATGACGCCGTTGACCGCCATCGCCCCCTTGACCTGCGGCGACTCGAACCAGTCGTCGAGCAGGTCGGCGATGCTCATCCCCATCAGCCGGGTGACGTCACCGATCGTGCGGACGTCGACGCCGCGATGCCGCCAGGCCAGCCGCAGGGTGTCGACCAGGTCGGCCGGGCGCTTGGAGCCCAGCTTCGGCGGGACGGTGAGCAGCAGCGGGCCGAGGACGTCGGCGAGCCCGCCCATCCAGGCGTCCCACTTGACCATCGCGTCGGCGTCCTTCTTGGACCACTTGGAGATCTCTTCGTGGTTGCGCTTCGCGTCGTCGGCGAGGATCTTGATCGATCCGCCGTCGGCGAAGGCCTGGTAGTAGGGGCCCATCGGGTGGACCTTGTAGCCGTGGCGCTCCAGCTGCAGCTCGCGCATGATCGTCGGTGGCAGCAGGCTCATGACATAGGACAGCCGGGTCACCTTGAACTCCGGCGCGTCCGGCCACGGCGACTCAGTGGTCGCCGCGCCACCGGTCTTGTGCCGGGACTCCAGCACCACCGTGTTGGCGCCGTTGCGGGCCAGGTATGCCGCGGCCACCAGGCCGTTGTGTCCGCCACCGACGACGATCGCGTCGTAACTACTGCTGGTCATTGGGATCTCCGCTGAGTTCGGCCGGTTCCGCCTGCTGACAGGATCTGTCTGCCTGCTGACAGGATCTCATTGTTTGACTGAATGTTCAGTCTAGGAACTGATAAGGTCCGCGACAAGGGATCTGGTGCAGGAGATCGAGTGGTGTTGACGATCCGTTCACTGCATTCCGGCGAGGATTTCATCCTAAGGTCGTGCAGATGAGCGCGCTTGCCCCGGAAGCCGGCGACCCGAGTGCCGCGAGCCCGCCCGACGGCCGCCGCGACCAGCTGCTCGAGGCCGCCCTGACCGTCATCGGCGAACGCGGCTTCCCGGAGACCCGGATCGCCGACGTCGCGGCGCGGGCCGGCACCAGCCCGGCCCTGGTCATCTACTACTTCAAGACCCGCGACCAGCTGCTGACCGAGGCGATCCGCCTCTCCGAAGACCGCTGGTACGCCGAGGGCATCGCCAGGATCGCGAGCATCCCCACCGCCGCGGGCCGGCTCGAAGAGCTGGTCGCGATGACCTGCATGCCGGAAGAAGAGGGCGACCCGGTGTCGTGGACGCTCTGGCTCGACCTGTGGGCGCAGGCAGCACGGCATCCCGAGGTGGCCGCGGTCCGCCGCGAGTTCGACGAGCGCTGGCGCCAGACCATTGTCGACCTCGTCACCGAGGGGCAGGCATCGGGCGAGTTCGCCGCGATCGACGCGGACTCGTTCTCGATTCTGCTGTCCGCACTCCTTGACGGATTCGCCATCCAGATTGCACTGTGTGACCCGGTCGTCGACAACGAGAGGACCTTCCGACTCAGCATGGAGTTCGCCGCCGGCCAACTCGGGTTCAGCTGGTCGCCCAAGCCCCGCGGGCGCCGGCAGCGAGTGGGTCAGGCGCCGCGGTCCCCGCGCCCGTCATAGCAAGGAGCTATATCGAGTGCCTGGCGGCCAGATCGACCTGATCGGTCTCACCAAGCGGTTCACCGAGACCGCGGTCGACGCGATCGACCTGAACATCGCCAGCGGCGAGTTCTTCTCGCTGCTCGGACCCTCTGGCTGTGGCAAGACCACCACGCTGCGGATGATTGCCGGCTTCGAGCAACCCACCAGCGGGCAGATCCTGCTCGACGGCTCCGACGTCTCGCGGGTGCCGCCGGACAAGCGCAACGTCAACACGGTCTTCCAGAACTACGCGTTGTTCCCGTTCCTCAGCGTCTACGACAACGTCGCGTTCGGGCTGCGCTACCGCAAGGTCTCCAAGGCCGACATGGTCCGCCAGGTCGGCGCCGCGCTCGATCTGGTCGAGATGGGGCAGTACGCCAAGCGCCGCCCGAGCGAGATCTCCGGCGGCCAGCAGCAGCGGGTAGCGCTGGCCCGCGCGTTGGTGCTGAACCCGGCGGTGTTACTGCTCGACGAGCCGCTCGGCGCGCTCGACGCGAAGCTGCGTCGCGCGTTGAAGGTCGAGCTCAAGGCCCTCCAGGAGCGGGTCGGCATCACCTTCCTCTACGTCACCCACGACCAGGAGGAAGCCCTCACGATGTCCGACCGGCTGGCCGTGATGTGCGACGGCAAGCTGGCCCAGGTCGGCTCGCCGCGCGAGGTGTACGAAGCGCCGGCATCGACCTACGTCGCGGACTTCCTCGGGGTGTCCAACCTGATGAGCGTCGAGGTCATCGAGGCCGGCCAGAAATGCCAGGTGAAGCTCGGCGAATCGGTGCTGTCGGTCGAGTCGAACGGCTCGCAGTCGCGTGGTCCGGCGATGTTGTCGATCCGCCCCGAGAACGTCCTGCTCGAGCCGCACGGCAGCCCCGGCGACAACCGGGCACCGGCGATGGTCGAGCGCAGCGTGTTCCTCGGATCGTCGACCCAGGTCTATGTCCGGCTGGCCGCCGGCCCGTCGCTGCAGGCCCAGCTCACCGGTGAGCAGGCCGCCGTTGCGTTGACCCAGGGCACCCCGGTCAACGTGCATCTGCCGGCGCACGCCCTGCGCGTGCTCCCCGAGGATCCCGCCTTCGCCGCCAAAGCCCCCGGCGACTGGGACGCCGCAGACCCCGGCGACCCCGCCTGACGCCGGGCAGACACGCTGGTTGATCGTCAAGGGCTCGCCTGGGTTCTGTGGATGGTGGTGATCGTGTCCACAGTTGTGGACACGAATTGCTTGTTTTTTGTTTGTTCACAACGGTTTTCTGGCCCGAAAACTGTCAGACCCGGTTCCTAAAGTCATTCACATGTACACGCCACGGGCCGCGGTCGCTCAGATCGCTGACGGGGTGCACGCGGTGCTCGCCGAAGACCCGCATGCTCTTGCCGACCTGGAGCTGCTCAACAGCACCGAGCTGTTGTTGGAGTTGCGGAACCAGCTCGACGCGGTGATCACCGGCCAGCTTCAGGTGATCGACGTGCGGGACGTCACCGTGGAGGAGTACGGCCGGCAGACCCGCGGTTGGCTGATCGAAGACCAGCTCCTCGCCCCGGCCGAAGCGTCGCGCTTCTTGACTGTCGCGCGTGGCCTGCCCTACCACCACCGGATCGGGGAGGCGTTCGGTGCCGGCCGGCTGTCCCTGGAGGCGGCCAGGGTGATCACCGGCGCGGTGCAGAAGGCCCCCGCCGAGCTGCGTGAGGTGGTCGAAACCGAGCTTGTCACCGCCGCCGAGTCGGTGGATCCGGGCCGGCTCGGCTCGTTCACCCGGGAGCTGATCGCCAGGCTCACCAACGACGACGCGGAAGCCGCCGCGCAACGCAAGTACGACTCCCGGTGGCTACGGCTCTCGGAGACCTTCGAGGGGATGACCTCGGTCGAAGGGATGCTCGACCCCGCCAGCGCCGCGAGCATCAAAGCCGCGCTGAGCCCGCTACTGGCGAGTACCGGGCCGGACGATCAGCGGACCCATGGGCAGCGCACGGCTGACGCGCTCGTCACCGTCGCCGAGGTCGCGTTGGCCGCCGGTGGGCTCCCCGAGACCGGTGGTGAACCCCCGCAGGTCATCGTCACCATCGGCTACGACCAGCTCACCGCCCAGATCCAGGCGCACCCAGACGCGTGCAGCGACCCGATCTCGGGGACGGTCAGCATGAACGGGGTCGCGATCACCCCGAACACGGCCCGGATGATCGCGTGTGACGCGCAGATCATCCCCGCCGTGCTCGGCGGTCACAGTGAGGTCCTCGATCTCGGCCGTTCCACCCGGACCTGGACCCGCGCGCAACGCCGCGCCCTACGCCTGGAAGACCGCGGGTGCCGATGGCCCGGCTGCCAAGCACCCCTGCACCGATGCCGGATCCACCATGAACAGCACTGGGTCCAAGACCACGGACCCACCGACAAGACCAACGGGATCCACCTGTGTCCGTTCCATCACTGGACCGTCCACCACACCCGATGGCGCATCCACAAAGACATCCACAACCAAGTCACCGTCTGGAAAGAAGAACCAGGCACGCAGACGCACGCCGCCTGAACGCGGTGGCTCACGCTTCGGTCGAGGCGACGGGCTCGGGCGGCGCGTCATCAACGCAATGGGTCGAAGCTCTTCAGGACGTCCGGGAGAGTGCCTGTTGCCACGAAGCGTGCGAGCAGCTGGCCTGATGCCGGTCCCTGAGTCATGCCCCACATGGCGTGTCCGCCTGCGACGTAGACGTTGGGGATGCGGGTGGCACCGATGATCGGCAGGCCGTCGCTGGTCACCGGGCGGTCGCCGGACCACTCGTCGTTGCGCTGTGTCCAGTCGATGCCAGTGAGCAGCGGCGAGGCGCGGCGAACGATCGCGTCGATCCGACGAGCCCGGGACGCAGCGCTCGGCGGCCCGAACTCCATCGTGCTGGTTAGCCGCACCCGTCCCCCGTCGGGAGTGCAGGTGATGCGCTGGTGCGGCAGGTAGATCGGGTGGTCGTTGGGCAGGTCGGTCGCGACGGTAAAGGAATGGCCACGCCCGGCGCGCACCGGCCCTCGGACGCCAAGCGGGCGCGCGAGCCGGCCGATGGCGGCACCGGTCGCGATCACGGCGACATCGGCGCGAAGGGTCCCGGACTCGGTCTCCACCTGGCCGGCTGGGTCGATCCCGGTCACCCGCTCAACGGCTATGACCCCGCCACGTTGGGTGAACGAGGTCGCCAACGCTTCGACGAAGAGCGCGGGGTGCAGGTAGCGGGTGCCGTTGATCCGTACGGCGTGGGTGACCTGGTCGCTCAGCAGCGGGACCAGACCTCGTGCGTCGGCCAGCGACAGGGTCTCGAGGTCGCCGGCGTGCAGGTGGGACGCGTGCTCGGGCCTGGTGAAGGCAGCGATCAAGGGCTCGTCGACCGGGGTGGCAACGACGCCTGCTCGGGCAAGCGTGTCGTACGCCCTAAAGGCCTTCTCGTTGAGCGCAGCCAGCATCGACCGCGCGCGTTCCCAGCGGCGTGGCGTGCAGTGGGCCGCGAGCCGAGCGAGAAACCACCAGGTACTAGGACCGGACCGCGGTGAGACCGCGAAGAACGTCGAATTGGGTGTGAGCATCGACGCCAGCCCGGCCCGCAGCGCCGCCGGCTCAGTGAGCGGCACCGCCCATCCGGGCGTGATCCAGCCGGCGTTCCCGCGCGACGCGCCTGCGGCCACCCCCACCTGGTCGACGACGGTCACCTCGATGTCGTGCTCTTGCAGGAACCAGGCCGTCGAGAGTCCTACGACACCGGCACCGACCACGACGGCCCGGCGCGGGCGCGTCATGGGTCGCTCACACCGTCGCGGCGAGCTGCGCGGCTACCGCGAAGTCGGCCAAGGCCACCCCGACCGACTTGAAGACCGTGAGACCGCGGCGGGCCGGCGGCTGGGTGAGCAGGTCGGCAAGCTCACGGAGTGCGTCGGCTCCGATGACCCCGGCCCCAACGGCGTCGATGATCTCGCCGGCCTCGACGAGGCAGGCGGCCGCGCTATCGACGGCGATTATCGATGCCTTGCCCAGGAGTTCGGACGAGAACTCATGCATGTCAGGGCGGTAGGAACCGATCGCGTTCACATGCGCCCCTGCGTCGAGAACCGATGCGGCGAACAGTGGCTCCGTCGCGGCCGTCGCGCAGCACACGATGTCGGCGTCCTTCACTGCCTCAAAGGGATGATCCGCGACCCGCACTGAGACGTCTTGCATCGTCGCGGCCAGGTGCTCGGCCAGTGCGTCGGCACGGCGCTGGGTGCGATTCCACACCACGATATCGGTCAGGGGGCGCACCAACGCGACCGCCGGACCCTGCTCGCGTGCTTGCCGTCCGGCGCCGAGGATTGCCAGCCGCTTCGCCGCGGGGTCCGCGAGTAGGTCGGTGGCCAGGGCCACGATCGCTGCCGTGCGGAGGGCGGTTACGGAGCCTGCGTCAATGGCCAGAATGGGCTCACCCATGCCACCCAGCCACAGCAGGACTCCGTCGATGGTGGCTGGAGTTGTCTGGGAGTCCTTGCCGTCGGTGTTGACCCGGAGGACCTTGACCACCGCGTCACGCTCTGCCCGGCGTCGACTCGCCATCACGAGCAGCTCGCCCGCCCCGAGGGCCAGTCGCTGTGGCTGTTCATCGCTGTCGCGATGGTTCGCCAAGAATGCCGTTCGCACGGACTCAACGACACTCGCCAGGTCCAGGCGCGAGGTGACATCGGTGGCCGACAGATAGCGAAGCGGCGGACGCACGTCCAGCCCGATGTCGGCCCCCGCCATCGTCAGTCCCGTTCTCCGCGGCCGGCCCAGAGCCCACGCGTGTGCTCCAAGTGGCGACGCATCAGGTCTGCTGCTTCATCGGCTTTCCCGCCCTCGATGAGGTCCAGCAGTTGGCCGTGCTCTGCGGCGGAGTCGAGGAACTCGTGACTACCCGTGATCTGTTGCAGGCCGTACAGCCGGGTTTGGTCACGGAGCAGCCCCACCGTGCGCACCAGCCGATGGTTGCCAACCAGTTCCAAGATCGCGAGGTGAAGATCGCGGTCGCGGGCAACGAATCCGACCATGTCCCCGGCGACCGCACACGCCGTTGTCTCCTCAACGACCGCCCGCAGTTCGGACAGGCCTTGCGCCGGAGGGTGAGCAGCGATGCGTCTGATCGCGGGCACTTCGAGCATGAGCCGAAGCTCCATCAGCTCGTCGAGGTCCTCATCGGTCAGGGTGGCGACCCGGAAACCGCGGTTGCGGACCATCTCGACGAGGTCTTCGCGCATCAAGTCGAGCAGTGCCTCGCGCACCGGAGTGATGGAGACGCGGAGGCGCTCCGCGAGCGAGCCGATCGAGTGCAGCTCACCGGCTCGGAGCTCACCGGTGACAATGAGCGCGCGGAGTGCGTGACCACACTGCTCGCGTAGCGGCACGTACGCCGGCGCAACCAACTCCGCGGTGGGTGGTGGAGTGCTCATCCTCGACCTCCCCCTCAGACGAAGCGGTACCGGGGTCATCACAGCGTGCACTACGACCTTGACATGTGAGGTGTAAGGTATTACACCTTAACGGCGGCCGCAAGGTGGCCGCACCTCACCTGGCTGCTGACGAGGAGTCCGAGATGGTGCACAACGCACTCATCATCGACGGCACCTGTCCCGGTGAGACCTGGCAAGCCAGATATCAGGACTGGATCGACGGCGGCTTCTCCGCCTGCGCGCTGAGTGTCGGCGGGTCAGGCTCGGGCTCGCAGGCGATGACCGGCTTGGCCGGGGTGTACCGCACCATCCGTGAAGACCCGCGGCTCGTGCTGGCACTGAGCGCCGACGACATCCGCCGCGCCCACGCAAGCGGCCAGCTCGCGGTGTTGCTCCACTTCCAAGGCACGCAGGAGCTGGGCTACGACCCGGGCCTGGTCGAGGTGTTCTGGCGTCTTGGACTTCGGATCATGGGCTTGGCCTACAACCGCCGCGGCCCGGTCTGCGACGGCTGCGAGGAGCCCAGCGACGCCGGGCTCAGCAAGCTCGGCCGCGAGGTCATCACCGAGATGAACCGGTTGGGGATGGTGGTCGACCTCTCGCACACCGGGTGGCGCTCATGCGCCGACGCGCTGGCGGCATCAGGCGATCCGTGCATCGCCTCGCACTCCAACGCCCATGCGGTGCAGCCGCACCCCCGCAACCTGCCCGACGACATCATCCGCGGCATCGCCGAGAGTGGCGGGCTCATCGGCATGAACGGGTTCCCCGCCTTCGTGTCTGCTGATCCGGCTCCGACCATGGACAACCTGATCGACCACATGGTCCACATCGACAGCCTGGTCGGGGTCGGGCACGTCGGGCTCGGCCTGGACTACTGCGAAATGAGCGACGCCGAGTACCGGGAAATGATCGACACCGGTGAGTGGACCAAGGAGAACTATCCGCCACCGCCGTGGAACTACCCCGCCGGGATCGAGACAGCGCGGACCATCGATGCGCTCGCCGAACGCATGAGCGCGCGCGGCTACTCCGACACCGAGATCCACGGCGTGCTCGGGGCGAACTGGCTACGCCTGTTCGAGCGGATGTGGCCGTGAGCAGAGGCGAGATCCAACCAGCCCTTATCAAGCGCTACGGCGCCATGCGCTGACACACGAATAAGGAGAATCCGGGTGAAGACCAAGATCGGCATGTTCGTCGCTGTCGTGGCCGCCAGCGGGATGGCCCTGACCGGATGCTCAGGGAGTAGCTCCAGCTCCGGTTCTCCTAAGGCCGGGAGCGCGACCCTGCGAGTGGGATCGACCGCGATCTCCACCCTGAACTACGACAAGTCCAACGCCGGCTACGCGTTGGGACTGGGCGACCTCGTTCTCGAGCCGCTTCTCGTCTTGAACTCAAACAACAGCCTGACCCCCTGGCTCGCCCGGTCCTGGACGCACCCCAAGCCCACCACCTACATCTACAACATCCGCCAGGGAGTGAAGTTCGCCGACGGCGACCCACTCACCGCCGCTGACGTCGTGTTCTCCCTCGACTACTACCGCAAGACGGGTTCCGCGAACCAGTACAACTTCCCCTCGGACCTGAAGAGCATCACTGCGACCGACCCGAACACCGTCCAAATCACGCTGAGCAAGCCGGACAGCTCCTGGGCAGTGGTGCCGGCCGCGAGCCAGCTCGGCATCTTCGAGAAGAGGTTCTTCGAGGCACACAAGTCCACGTTCGGGCAGCCAGGCACCGGCGTCAGCGGAACGGGGCCCTGGCAGCTGACCAGCCTCGACCCGACGACCGGCGCCGAGCTGACCGCCAACCCGCACTACTGGGGCGGCCAGCCGCCGTTCAGTCACATCAGCTGGAAGTTCTTCACCAGCGAGACGGACGAGGCCCTCGCCTTCCGTGCCGGCGACATCGACCTCGCCTTCCCGCAGGACAACACGGCTTTCGCCACCACCGCGGGGACGAAGCTGCTCACCGTGCCAGGGGCCACCGTGGTCGGTACCTTCGAGATGAACGTCCTGGACAAGCCGTGGAGCGACGTTCACGTCCGGCGAGCGGTCGCCTACGCGCTCGACAAGCCGGCCCTGATCAATGCGTACGGTGGATACGCGGCGCCGCAGACGACGTTGATCACATCCGCGATGCTGGGAACCGTCGGTTCCCAGGCACAGGTGCAGCAGGTCCTCGGTGCGGTGCCGCCCTACTCCTACAACCTGGCGAAAGCCAAGGCAGAGATGCAGCAGTCCGCCTACCCCAACGGTGTCACAGCGACCCTGGTGACGGATAGCACCTCCGCCGACGTCAACATCAGCCAGGCGATCGTCGCCGAGCTACAACGCATCGGGATCCACGCCAAGCTCAAGACCGTCTCGCCCGACGCCCTCACGACCGTGTCCTTGGGCAAGAACCGCGCGGCCGTGCCGTCCGGGTTCAGCACCTACGGCGCGGTGTCCTTGGATCCGGGTGAAGGCTTCGACTACGCGATGGGCAGCTGGAACGCCACCGCGGGGAACTGGAACTCCACCAACTGGAGCACGCCCGCGGTCGATCAGATCGTCAAGGAGGGGCTCGCAACATCCGACGCCGCGCAACGCATGAGCCTCTACCGGCAACTGCTGATCGACTACGCCAACGCGGCACCCCTGATCCCGATCTTCGCCAGCGAGACGACCGTGGCGCTGTCGAGCAAGTACACCTGGCCGAGCTTCAGCAGTACCTGGCAGCTCAAGGCGCCCTGGGCGCTGGGCATCAAGGCGGCTGGGTGAGGCGGTGTCGTCGCGACACCTTCAGGCCGCATGATGGCGGCTGAAGGAGGCGTACATGAGCGAGCGCGGCACCCTGATCCTGACCCTCATCGGGCGTCGGCTCATCGCGCTCGTCGCCCTGGTGGTCATCGTCTCGCTCGGCGTTTTCTCACTGCTGTACCTGGCGCCGGGCAATGCCGTCGACGTCCTGCTCGGTCACCGGCCGCGCACGCCGGCGACCGTACGCGCGCTGACCGACCAGTACCACCTCAACAAGCCGTTCCTCGACCAGTACTGGATCTGGCTCGAACACGCCGCGCGGCTTAACTTCGGCAGCTCGACCCAGACCTCGTTGCCGGTGAGCGAGGAGATCCGGTCGCGGTTGCCGACCTCGCTCTTCCTCGGCGTCTACGCCTTCATACTCGTCGTGGTGATCGGCGTAGGGGTTGGCGCCCTGGCCGCGATGCGCCGGGGTGGCCTGCTCGACCGGTTGGTCGTCGGCGTCTCGGTCGTGTCCGTGTCGACGCCGAGCTTCGTTGCCGGGGTGGTGCTGCTCTACGTGTTTGCCGTCCGGCTGGGCTGGTTCCCGGTCTTCGGGGCGGGAAGCGGGTTCGCCGGCACTCTTGCGCACCTGACGCTGCCGGCGGTGACACTGGCCGCGGCCGGTACGGCGTTCGTCGTGAAGCACACGCGCGCCGCGTTCCTCGGCGTGCTCGACCAGGATCACGTCGTCTTCGCCAAGGCGCGAGGTCTCTCGGCGACCCGGATCTTCTTCGCCTACCTGCTGAGGAACGCCGTCATCCCCATCGTGACGATCAGCGGAGTGATGCTGTCGTCACTCATCGTGGGAGCCGTCCTCGTGGAGGTTACCTTCTCGGTCCAGGGGCTCGGTCAGCTGCTGGTGCAATCTGCGAATGCGAAGGACATTCCGATGTTGCAGTGCATCTCGCTGCTGATCGCCGTAGTGATCCTGGTGGCCAACCTGCTCGCAGACATCGTCTACCTGCTCGTGGACCCGCGGATCGTGCTGGGGCGCCGATAAGTGAGCGCCGTGATCGAGAGGCATCTGGACCTGACCCGCCACGATGTCCGTTCTCGTCGACGTCGGCTGGGCCTGGTCGTCAGCATCTGCTTCCTGTTCGTGGGGGCCGTGGTCGTGATGGCGATCTTCGGCCCGTTGCTCGCACCGCAGGACCCGCAGGCACAGCACCTGGCGCTGGTCAGCGCGGACCCGTCGAGCGCTCACTGGCTGGGCACCGACGCGCTCGGGCGCGACGTCTTCTCCAGGGTCATCGTCGGCGCCCGCACCGCCTTCTTCGGGCCGCTCGTAATCGCGTTGGGCTCCTTCACCCTCGGCAACGTCCTCGGGTTGCTGGCCGGCTACCACGGCGGCCGGGTCGATGCGCTCATCATGCGCTGGGTCGATCTGATGTGGTCGATTCCGACGTTGCTCGTCGTGATCGTCGTTGCCGGCGCGATCGGGGCCAGCTACTGGTGGGCGGTCGCCCTGCTGGTGATACTCACCGTTCCCTTCGACACCCGAGTCGTCCGCGGCGCGACGCTGGAACAGGTACCCCGTCCGTACGTCGAGGCCGCCAAGACCTTGGGCGTTCCCGGTCGCTGGATCGTGGTGAGGCACATCTGGCCGAACATCTCCTCGATCGCGATCGCGAACACCTTCCTGGTCTTCGCCAGCTCGCTCGTGGCACTCGCCGGCCTGTCGTTCCTCGGACTCGGCGTTTCTCCAGGCACGCCCGACTGGGGGCTGATGCTCTCCGAGAACGAGACTCTGCTGTTCGCCAACCCGATCGCCACGATCGTCCCGGGCGTCATGATCGCCCTCACCGCGACGGCGATGAACCTGGTCGGCGACTGGCTGGACGAGAGCCTGGCCGGCCGGGGAGCCACCAGATGACCGACACCGCGGGGAATGCCCTCGAGGTCGTCGACCTGCGCATCGACCGCGTCCGGGAAGGACGCCTCGAAGCGATCGTCTCGGGCGTAAACCTCGCGGTGGCGAGGGGCGAGTCGGTTGGGATCGTCGGCGAGTCGGGAAGCGGCAAGTCCATGACGGCACGAGCCATCACGGGGCTGCTTCCGCGCGGCCTCTCGGCCTCGGGCGAGATTCGCTACCGGAACCGAAACCTTCTTGACTTGACCGAACGCGCGTGGCGAGGCGTTCGGGGCACGGAGATCGGCCTCATTCTGCAAGACCCGTTCACGATGCTGAACCCGGTGCTGCGATGCGCAAGCATTCTCGGCGAGTCACTGCGAACGCAGCGGCGTCTCGACCGCAACGCACGGCGCGCGGAGGTCCTCCGCCGGCTGGCCGAAGTCGGGATCCACGATCCGGCCGCCGCCGATCGCTATCCCTTCCAACTCTCCGGCGGCATGCGACAGCGGGTGGGTATTGCGGCCGCCCTCGCTCGCGACCCGGAGATCCTCATCGCCGACGAACCATCGACGGCTCTCGACGTCACGACTCAGCGGGAGACGCTTTCGCTGATCAAGCAAATCCAAGCGACGAGGGGCATGGGCCTGGTCCTGATCACCCATGACCTGCGGGTGGCGTTCGCGATGTGCGATCGGATCTACGTCCTCTACGCGGGCACGGTCGTAGAGGTGGGGAAGCCCGCTGAGCTCGACGCGGAGCCGTTGCACCCTTACACCCAGGGGTTGCTCCTGTCCGAGCCTCCGCTGGACCATCGCGTGGCCACGATGTTCTCTATTCCAGGAGCGGTGCCGAACCCGGACGCCGTAACAAATCGCTGCCCGTTTGTGGACCGTTGTCAGTGGGCGACGGAGATCTGCAGCAACGGCCCGGTGTCGCTGTCCACCATTGAGGGCGACCGTCAATCGGCCTGCGTTCGACTGCCGGCCATTCGAGCTGAGCTGGCCGCGGTTCGGCGCCAGGCGGTGGCGGGTGCCGCACCCCGGCAGCCGGATCGCTTGACGAGCCGACTCATCGACGTCAGAGCGGTGTCGAAGGAGTTCGTCCACTCCGGCCGGACGACGCACCGGGCATTGGACGAGGTGTCGCTCAGCGTCGGCGAGAACGAGTGCGTCGGCCTCGTCGGCGAGTCCGGGTCCGGCAAGACCACGCTCGCCCGCCTGCTCGTCGGCCTCGAGCGCGCTTCGGCAGGCACGATCACGATCGACGGTGTCGACGCCACGGACTGGTCGGCACTGGGTCGCGCCGATCTCCGGAAGCTTCGCGGCAGCGTCCAGATCATCTTTCAGGACCCCTACTCGAGCCTGGATCCGATGCGAAGCATCGGCTGGACCATCGCCGAGGCGATCACCACCCGCTCCCGCCGCGCGCGGAACGTCGGTCAACGGGTGGCAGACCTGCTCAGCGAAGTCGGCCTTCCGCAGTCGTATGCAGAGCTCCGCCCGGTCGCGCTCTCCGGAGGGATGCGGCAACGGGTGGCGATCGCGCGGGCCCTCGCGACGGAGCCGAGGTTGCTGGTCTGTGACGAGCCTGTATCCGCGCTCGATGTCTCCGTCCAGGCTCAGATTCTGAACCTCATCCGTCGGCTGCACGTCGACCGCGGCCTCGGCTACCTGTTCATCACCCATGATCTGTCGATCGTGCGGCAGGTCTCCGACTACCTCTACGTCATGCACCGTGGTCGTGTCGTCGAGTCCGGTCCAACCGAGCAGGTGCTGGACGGCCCCAAGGACCCTTACACGGTCGACCTGCTGAAGTCGGTACCTCGAGCCGATCAATCCTGGTTGACGTCGAGCCCACCTGGTCATGTGGCGAGCAGCGGCGCGCTGACAAGAAAGGAATAGGCATGGCCATGACGTCGGAGCAGCTACAGGCGGAGGTCGAGCGCCTGACTGCCGAGCACGCAGCCCCCGGGATGGTCGCGGCGGTCTGGCGGGACGGCGTGCTGGCGACCGCGGCCGCCGGCGTGCGCAACCTGAACACAGGTGAGCCGATGACCGTCGACACCGGCTTCATCACCGGCTCCATCACCAAGATCTGGGTGACGACCGTGGTCATGACTCTCGTGGCCGACGGCGTGCTCGACCTCGACGAGAAGATCGTCGCCTACGCGCCCGACATCCAGTTCGGTGCCGATCCTGCTGTTGCCAGAACGCTGACGATCCGCCATCTCCTCAACCACTCCAGCGGTGTCGACACCGGCGACCTCTTCGCCGCCAGCCGCGACTACCCCGACGGGGTTGAGGACTACCTGGAGCCGATCGCGTCGGCCGGCAAGCTGACCGAGCCCGGTCTCGTCTCGTCGTACAACAACGTGGGCTGGATCGTCATGGAAATGGTCCTGCGGCGGGTGACCGGCAAGAACTTTCACGAGTTGGTCAAGGAACGGGTCATCGAGCCGCTCGGCCTCGAGCGAAGCGTCCTGTCCGCCGGTGAGGCCATGTTGTACCGGACCGCGGTCGGCAGCTTCCCCACGAAAGACGGTACGTACGAGGCGACGCCGCAGTTCCTCTACCCCAGCGCGTGGGCCGCGCCCGGGACGACCTTGATCACCACGGTCGAGGACACCATCAGGTTCCTGCGCATGCATCTGGCCGGCGGCGTATCCGTCGAGGGCACGCGGATCCTCACCCCCGATGCGGCAGCGGCCATGCAGACCCCGACCAGCCCCGACCCGACCGGCCCGAGCTCGGGTTTCGGCCTCGGGTGGCGTTACCACGGGGAAGACGGCCGCCGCGTGCTGTCCCACGGCGGCGGCTCTATCGGCGGAGTGTGCGAGGCGATCGTGTCTCCCGCTGACAACCTGGTTTCCATCGCCTTCGTCAACAGCTCCCTCGGCAGCACAGTGCTCGCGGACCTGGAGGAGTTCCTGCTGCCGAAGGAGCCGTATCCGTCGTCGGTGGCGTCGGGAGACGCTCGGAGTGACGTCGCCCTCCAGCCCTTTGTCGGCACGTACCTCAGGAAGGGCGTTCGCCTTGACATCGAGGCGGACGATGGCGGCCTCGTGCTGCGGAGCACTCCGATCCTCGACGAGCAGCAGAACTGTCTGGTGCCGCCGACGATGGAGGTCTCCGAGCTCCGGGCGGTGCCGATCGGCGAGTCGGCCCTGCTCGCCCGCGACGACTCGTCGAGCACCGGTGGAACGCGAATCACCTTCTACGAGCCCGCTCCTCCTGGCTACGAACTGCTGTACACGGACCTGCGTCTCTCGCGCCGGGCGGGACGCTAGCGACCGGTCTGCCATTTGGACGATTGCGGGCGGTGGTCAGATGCCGGCGAAGTTGGCCAATGACTCCTCGCGGGAGGCGCGCTCGCCGCGGGTCATCCAGCGGTAGCCGATGTAGCCCAGCACCGCCACCACGAACGAGAAGACCAGCATCAGCGTGGCCAGCGCGTTGAGCGCCGGGCCGCCGTTCCCGCCGTGGGTGTTCGAGTAGATGATGACCGACATCGGCTGGGTCGCCGCCGATGACGACAGCAGGTCGACCAACACGAAGTCGTCGATCACGCCGGAGAACACCAGGACGGCGGAGGCGAAGATCGCCGGCGCCAGCATCGGCAGCAGCACCCGGCGGACCGCCTCGAGCTTCGACGCGCCGAGATCCGCGGCCGCCTCCTCGTATTGTCGTCCGATCGACACCAGCCGGGCGCGCACGATGATCGCCGGCCAGCTCAGGTTCCAGGTCACCAAGCCGAGCGTCTCGGCAAGCGTGCCGAGGTGGACCGAGGTGAACAACGTGTTGAAAACAAAGAACAACGCGACGCCGAAGATCAGCTCCGGGATCACGAACGAGAACACCATCACGAAGTTCGCCACCGACGCCGGGCGGGTGCGCCAGCGATCGATACCGATCGCGAACGCAACCCCGAGCGGCACCGCGATCACAGTCGTGTAGAGCGAGAGCTTCAACGTCTGCGCGACTGCGGCATGGAGGATCGGGTCGTGCAGCACGGAGTTGAGCGGGTCGGAGGTGTACCACCGCATCGAGAAGCCCTGCCACACGCTCTGCGACTTGCCGTTGTTGAACGAGAAGAGGACGGCCAGCCCGATCGGCAGCAGTGACCACGCGACGTACAACCAGGTGAAGCCCTCGAGGAACACCGGCCGCCGCCAAGGGTTGCCGATGAACCGGCGCGGCTTGGGTGCGGGCACGGTCTTTGCGGCGGGTGCAGCCGCGGTGGTGTCCACCACTGCGTCGCTCATGCGTTCGCCTGCGAGGCGCGGTTGGTCGCGATGACGTAGTAGAGCATCGGGATCACGAGCACGCCGAGCATCATCAGCGACAACGAGGCGCCCTGGGTCTGCAGCTGGGTGGACGACAGCTGCTGCTCGATGGTGTTGCCGATCATCGCGGTATTCGTGGCGCCGGAGAGCATCTGGTTGGTGAAGTAGTCACCGAGCATCGGCAGCACCGTGACCAGCAACCCGGTCAGGATCGCCTGCCGGCTCAGCGGCAGCGTCACCTTGGTGAAGGTCCGCACCCGGCTCAGGCCGAGATCGCGGCCGGCCTCGATCAGGTGCGGATCGATCCGGTCGAGGCCCGCGAACAGCACCAGGATGAGATACGGGATGTAGCCGTAGACCAACCCGAGGATGACCGTCGTCGCCTTGCCGCCCAGCCACACGACGGGGTGCGAGACCAGGTGCAGGTCGACCAGGAGCCGGTTGACGTAGCCGTCGGTCTGCAGGAGATCGATCCAGGCCAGCATCCGCATCATGTAGCTGACCCAGAACGGCGCGAGCAGCAAGCCGAGCAGCAGGCCCTTCTTCTTGCCCGCGAACCGGCTCACGAAGTACGCGGCCGGATAGCCGATCAGCAGCGACAGGACCGCCGCGATCGCGACGTACTCGAGGGTGCGCAGCACCTCCGGACCGAGAAATGCGCCGGTGCCGGTGAACTCGTGAAACACGGCGCGGTACGCCGCGCCGCTCCAGTCGAGCGGGTTCCAGGCCGGCTGCGGAGTGCCGATGATCTGGTTGATCGACCCGCCGGCCACCGCGAGCGCGACGAAGAACGGCACGATGAACAGCGCCAGGAGCCACAGCATCGCCGGCGTGGACAGCCCGGCCCACAGGATCCGGCGCGGCGCCTTCGGTCCGCCCGAGCGGGTGAAGCGGGACACTGGTGCCTAGACCCCGCGGGTGACGTCGAGCCAGTCCTGCTGCCAGGTCGTGTTCGCCGTCGCCGGCAGCTCGAGCTCGTGGTAGCCCTTGGAGAAGTACGACTCGAGCACCACGGTCGACGTCAGGTTGGGTGGAAGGATCTTCTCCTTGATCAGCCGCTGCGGCGTGACCCCTGACAACGGCTGCATGTAGCCGTTGTAGCTGATGTTCTCCAGCGCGTTGTCGGTGTTGAGGAAGTAGTTCAGGAACAGGTGCGCGAGCACCGGGTTGCTGCCACCCGACAGGACCGCCATCGTGTCGTTCGCGACCGGTCCGCGGCCGTCCGCGGGGAACCAGTAGCTGACCACGTCGACCGACACGCCCTTCGGCATGTACTGCGCGGCCGCCGCGATGTCACCCGACCACGAGTGGTGGATCCACATCTGACCACTCGGGATGTTGGTGTAGTCGTTGTTGTCGATGTGGACGTTGGTCAGCTTGGCGAGGTTGAGCAGGGACTTCTCGGCCGCGGTGAGCAAGGTCGCGTCGGTCGTATTGAGGTCGCTCTGGCCGTTGTACATCAGGCCGAGGCCGAGGCCCTCGCGGTAGTCGTCGAGGATCGCGACCTTGCCCTTGTACTTGCCCTGCCAGAGGAACGACCAGGGGTTCTTCAGCGCCGCCGGGTTGCCCGGCACGTGGTCGTTGCGCCACGAGATGCCGGTCGTGTAGATCGTGTAGGGGACGGTGTACAGCCACTTCTGGTCATAGAACGGGTTCTCGAACTCCGACCACGCGTTGGAGATGTTCGGGATGTAGCTGTGGTTGAGCGGCCGGATCAGTTTGGTCTCGACCAGCGGACCGAGCTGGTCGACGGTGGGGATGAAGACGTCGAAGCTGAGCTGCCCGGTCTGCAGCTTCTGCATCGCCTCTTCCATCGTGTTGAAGGTCGTGACCTCGACCTTGCAGTTGTACTTCTTCTCGAAGTTCTTGATCGACTGCGGGTTGACGTAGGCGACCCAGTTGTAGACCTTCAGCGTGGCATTCTGCTCCGGCGGAAGGCCGTTCGCGATCGGCTTGTTGTCCGCGTAGATCGGCCAGGTGACCGGGTTGTCCGGTCGAGGCAGGCTGCCGCCGGTGTTGCCGCCACCACCTCCGCCACCGCCGGTGGAGTTGCCGGTGCCGCCGCTGCACGCCGCGAGGGCCACCGGGGCCAGGCCGGCGAGCGCGCCGAGTCCGGCGCCGCGCTTGAGCAGGTCGCGTCTGGAAAAGCCGGCCGACGGATCGGAGTCGGACCAGCCTTGCCGAGGATGGTGGGTCAGCGCAACCTCCAAGGACGACGCAACGGTGGAGCAGGGTTAGGAAACTACGCGGTGCCCCCGGTCGCAAGCGTCGGTTGCGTAACACCGCCGGTGAGGGCGGCCGCACAACGCTCGAAGTTGCCCACAAACCGGTCGATGTCGGAGTCGTCGTGCTGCACCGACATCAGCCATTGCTCGATCTTGCCCCACGGCGGCAGGAAAACCCCGCCGTTGTGCTGGTAGAGCCAGTGCGCGTGGTTGTACCGGTCGTCGATCCCGAGGAACCCGCGGTAGTTGCGGACCGGCTCGCGGCGGAAGACCACGCAGCCCTTGGCGCCGACCGCGACGACGTGGGCGTCCAGGTCGTAGGTGGCGATGACCCGCTCGAACTCGCTCACCACCTTGCCGCGAAGCCGGTCGATCCGGGCGTAGGCCTCATCGGTCGCGACCTCGGTCAGCATCGCCCGGGTCGCGGCCATCGCGAGCGGGTTGCCGTT
>Ga0265340_10000509_pt1 | contig 21355 bp, 22 predicted proteins | sample 4CB225metaG_FD_202082 | JGI IMG/M metagenome (GOLD analysis project Ga0265340, IMG submission 202082) | Rhizosphere microbial communities from Carex aquatilis grown in University of Washington, Seatle, WA, United States - 4-CB2-25 metaG | ecosystem: Host-associated > Plants > Roots >...
TCTGCACCTCCACCAGCGCGGTCTGCTTTCGGGCAAGGCGCATTTGCTCGTCTAGAAAGGCGTCGGCCTTGTCGCGGCTGGCCGAACCAAGCGCCAGCGCTGCAGCGAGCGCGTTTTCGCTCACCCGCGCCGATTGGCGCTCCTCTTGCGATACCGCGCGCTCTTCCTCAGCCATGCAGCGCCTCTATGCGCGTGAGTTGCGCTCTGTCGTCCGCCGTCAGATCGAGCTTGGCGGCGAGCGCGAATTGTTTCGCGGCGCCCGGCTTGTCGCCGGACCACAACAGCGCCTCGCCCCATTTGAGATGCAGCCGACCCCAGTTCGGCACGTATCGCGCGGCCTCTGCGAATTTCGCCAGCGCGAGGTCGGAGCGGTTCTTCGCCATCAACGCCTCACCCCAGGCTTCCAGCGGATCGGCGAAGTGCGGGCCTTTCTGGCTTGCCGCGGCGAACCTGGCGATGGCGCCGTCGAAATCGCCTTTCGCCAGCAACATCCGGCCCCAGTCATAATAGGCAAACGGGATCGACGGCGCCTGTTTGACGGCGGCGGAGAACCAATAAGCGGCCCCGCCCCAGTTCTTCTGCAAGGCATCGATCTCGCCGCGCGCGCGGACACAGTTATAACAATCGCCCGGCGTGGCATCGATATCATGATGCGCGACGGCGAATTCGCCCAGATGCGCCTCGGCGGTCGCGGCCAAAGGCTCGTAGGCCGTGGCAGTTATCGTGGCGACGAAGCGCGGATTTGCATGATCGTACCCCGCCGCAAACGCCTTGGCGGTAGCGCGGATGTCCGCCAGGGCGGCAAGCCACGCGCCGGCATCGGCATCGGCCAAATAGCGCACGCGGCTCACAAGTTCCTCATCCGTCGGACCGGCGGCACGCGCATCGGCCAGAAGCGAAAGGCTCGCCGTAACGTCATGAAGATGCGCCGCGACTTCCGCGCGATACGCGAACAATCGCGACTGTGTGCAGCGGTAGAGGCAAGTTGAACCGTTCGCGAAGTCGCCGGTCAATTGCGCGATCCTTAAGGATGCCTCGGCCTTGCCGTCTAAAAGACCATGCCCGCGCAATGGCGGGGGTTGGTCGGCGTCTTTCAGCGGCAGAATGGCGTAACTTTCGCGTAGGGCGTCCTCATTATGGCCGATGACGGCGTCGAGCCGCGCCTCTTGGATATGGCTCACTGCAATCCGGGGATCGATGCCGGCTGAAATGCGCGCGCGCGCGATGGCAAGCGGGATGTCGCCGGTCGCGAGGGCGGTGGCGGCACTCCAAAGGGAATAGTCGGCAGCGCTCTCCACAGACGCCCGCGGCGTCACCGCATAGGCACCAACCACGGCTTGGCCTTCCGCGAACCGTCCGGCGGCCATGAGATAGATCGCGTAATTCCCCGGATCGAACCTGCCGAACAGGCTTTCCGCGGCTTGCCCTTCCAGCTTGTCGAGATCGCCGGGCGCACCCGTCAGTGCAACACCCTCAGCGCCGTCGATCGTCAGGAGCAACTGAATCTTCCCGCCGTCCAATTCGCGCAACGATCCGTTGACATGGCGTTCATGGCCCAGCCAGCCGCGCAACGCCCGCAAGGCTTCCGAGACGGAGATGCCGGTCTCGGGTATCGCGACCTTGATGGTGTCGTCGTCCTTGCTGACGTCGTTCGAGGCGGCATAGGAATTATCAACAGCGAGCTGGCGAACGGCGCGCAGCCGCGTCGTCAAATCTGCCGCGATGACGTCGCCGCCGATGCCGCGCGCGGCGAAATCGGGCGGCGCCGTGAAGCTATCCACCACCAATCCGCTTGCGTTCACGGCGTTGCGGACGATGAGCGCGAGAGCGCCCGCAACCGCCAGCCCGACCAGCGCCGTCAAAACCTTGAGCGCGATCGATAGGCGCTGGCTGAGGATATTCAGCTTCAGCCGCGTAAGCTGTTCGCGCAGGTGATGACGCTGCTCCTCCACCAGCGCGCTCTGCTGCGTGAGGAAGTCGCTGGCCGAGGCGGATAACGCAGCGTTATCGCGGGCGGCGTCGAGCGCCACGGCAATGGCCGCCGAATTGGTCTCCAACGTTTCGTCCGCTTCGCTTAATCCACCGTCGTCGAGCGCTTCGTCAGACATGAGACACCCGTGAGAGTTGGGATTTCTCGGCAGGCGTCAGATCGAGATGCGCGGCGATGGCGAATTGCTTTTGGGCCTCGGGGCGGCGGCCCGAATAGAACAGCGCCTCGCCCCATTTGAGATGCAACCGGCCCCAGTTCGGCGCGTATTTGTCAGCCTCGGCGAATTTTTCGAGCGCGAGGTCGGAGCGGTTCTTCGCGATCAGCGCCTCGCCCCATAGTTCGAGTGGGTCTGCGAAGTGCGGGCCTTTCTTGTTCGCCACTTTGAATTTTGCGATGGCGCCGTCGAGATCGCTTTTTGCCAGCAACATCGCGCCCCAATCGCTGTCGGCGAACGGAATGTCCGGCGAGCGCGCGGAGACCATCGCGAAATAGTGCGCGGCGTCGGCCCAGCGGTGCTCCACCGCCGCAACATTGCCGCGCATCCGCGAGCACAGATCGCAATCCAGCGGCAAGGGCTTGAGAAGGGTGTCGGCTTTGTCCGTTTCGCCGAACATCGCATAGGCGTAGGCGAGCCAGGGCCCAGTGACGACAGTATGATAGGCGCTCGGGCCGGCGAGCCCGCTGGCATCCGTGTTGGCGAGCGTCGGCGCCAACCGGTCGGCCTCTTCCAATTCGCCCGCGGCGCTTTGCCAGTCATTCGACGCCATCGCGGCGAACGCCTTCATGAAATGCAAAGTGGCGGCGTTCATCGTCATGGGGTCGAGGCCGGCCGGATCGATCCCGGCTAGGATTTTGCGCGCCAGAGCGACGTCGTGCATGCTGGCGGCGGCATAGGCGCCCTGCAGCTTCGTCCAGAGGCCGCCCGCGCGCGCGATTGCCTGCCCGGCCTCTTCATAGGCTGACAGATAATCTCCCTGCCTCGCGGCGGCGACGCTGCGCCAGACCGCCCTGGTGGAGGCGGTGGTGACCTTGTTCCATTCGCGCGCGCCCGGTCCCTGCGCCTTGGCGACGCCTTCGTTAAATAAGCGCACCGCCGCTTCGTCATGGCCCAAATTCGCCGCCACGATCGACAGACTGGCATAGGGATTGGGAAGATCTGGAGCGGCGTCGATCGAGAGTCTGGCATAGGCCGCCGCATCGTCGAACCGCCCGGCGCTGAGCGCGATGACGGCGAGGCCGTTATAGGCCCAGGCCCGCTCGTTCGTCCGCCCATCCGCGGTATCCGCTTTGAGAACCGCTATGGCCTCGGCGGTGCGGCGGTGCTTCGCCAGATAGATCGAGTAGCGATAGGGCTGGGCGGAGCGATAGACCGCCTCGGCCGCCTTCTGCGCTACTTGGTCGAGATCGCCGGTCTTACCCGTGACCGTCACGCCCGGCTGGCCGCTGAGGCGCAAGCTGAGCGCGATGCCGTCCGCGGTTTCGTAAACGTCGCCCGACAGATGCGCTTCATGGCCGAGCCAGCCGTGCAGATAGCGCATCAGCTGGCCGAGCGAGACGCCGGTCTCGGGGATTTCCACCTTGATGTCGCTGGTCCAGTCGTTGGAGAAGCTGGAGTTGGCGCGCGCGGAAATCGCTTCGTCCTGCATCCGGGTCAACCGGTCGAGCATCTTGGAGGCGACGACCTGGCCGCTGAGACCCTTTTGCGCCATCGCGGCCGGCACGTTGAAGGAGTCGATAACGAGTCCATCGGCGTTCGCCGCCGACCAGATCGCGATGCCGATGCCAACGACGATGGCGGTGAAGATCAGCGCCAGCGAAAGCTCGAAGGCGAGTTTCATCACGTCGCTGATGTGGCGCACGCGCAGCGACCAGTGCCGCCACACGAGTTCGTCTTTCAGCTCCTCGGCTTGCAGTTCGGCGAGCGCGCCCTGTTTGCGCAGATAGGCGCGCAGTTCCTTGGCGACGGCCGGATTGTGCTCGGCCCCTTCGAGTGCGAGGCCAAGGGCCGCCGGATCGCCGTGCGGCGGCGCGCCGTCGTCCTCGTTCTTGGTCTTGGTCATTGCCCGCCACCCGCCAAATCACGGGCGATTTTCACTTAATAAGTATCAGTCGCACAGGGGCATTTCAAAAATAGTTTACACATAGTCATTTTGTGTAATAATTTTATTTACATGACTTTCATGTAAAGACTTGCTATCCGAACGGGACGCACGAGGCCCTTTTCATGGCGATGTTTCAGATGCTCACCGCGAACCGGCTGGCCGACGGCGATGTCGTCTATTGGCGCGGCGGAAGCTGGGTCACGGCGCTCGATCGCGGCGAACTTTTCGCCGCCAAGGCCGAGGGCGAGGCGGCGCTCGCGGCGGCGCAGGAATTTGTTATTCGCAACATCGTCGTCAATCCCTATCTGTTCGAGGTCCGTGAGGACCGAAGCCCCGTGAAGGAGCGCGAACTGATCCGCGCCGCAGGGCCGACGGTGCGCGCCGATCTGGGCAAGCAGGCGGAGGGACTTGCCGCCGCACCCGGCGATCCGTCCGCCGACTTCGCATCGACGCCCGCCTTGCAGGCGCGCGAGAAGGAAGACGATGTATCGATATGACGAATTCGATGCCGCTTTCGTGCGCGAGCGCGTCGCGCAGTTCCGCTATCAGGTGGAGCGGCGGCTTTCCGGCGAGCTGAACGAGGATCAGTTCAAGCCGCTGCGCCTGATGAACGGACTGTACCTGCAACTGCACGCCTACATGCTGAGAATCGCGGTGCCTTACGGCACGCTGTCTTCGCGACAGATGCGGATGCTGGCCCATATCGCGCGCACCTACGACAAGGGCTATGGCCATTTCACCACGCGGCAGAATTTGCAATTCAACTGGCCGAAGCTGAAGGACGTGCCCGACATCCTGGCCGACCTCGCAACCGTCGAGATGCATGCCATCCAGACCAGCGGCAATTGCATCAGAAATGTCACCGCCGATCATTTCGCCGGCGCGGCGCGCGACGAGATCGAAGACCCGCGCCCGGTGGCCGAGATCATCCGCCAATGGTCGAGCCTGCATCCCGAATTCACCTTCCTGCCGCGCAAATTCAAGATCGCGGTCGGCGGGGCGAAGCACGACCGCGCGGCGCTGAAATTCCACGACATGGCGGTGGAGATCGTGAAGAACGACGCGGGCGAGACCGGCTATCGCGTGCTCGCCGGCGGCGGCATGGGGCGCACGCCCTATCTCGGCTATGTGGTCGGCGATTTCGTTGCCAAACAGGATTTGCTGGCGTTCCTCGAAGCGGTAATGCGCGTCTATAACCAGGAAGGCCGCCGCGACAACATCTTCAAGGCGCGCATCAAGATCCTGGCGCATGCGCTGGGGCAGGAGGAAATGCGCCGGCGCATCGAGCGCGAATTCGCCGAGATCAAGGAAGCGGGAACCTTGCGCCTGCCGGACGAGGAAATCGCGCGCATCGGGGCCTATTTCGCGCCGCCGGTCTTTGAAGAACTTTCCGACGAAGTCCCGCGCGGCGACGCCGATTTTGAGGCCTGGACGAAGACCAACCTGCACCCTCACCGCGCGCCGGGCTACGCCATCGCCACGGTTTCGCTCAAACCCATCGGCGGCGTACCGGGCGATTGCAGCGCCGAGCAGATGGACGCACTCGCGGACTTGATGGACCAGCATGGCCTCGCGGAAATCCGCGTCAGCCACGAGCAGAATTTGGTGCTGCCCCATGTGCGCAAGAAGGACTTGCCCGCGATCCATGCGCGGCTGAAGGAGCTCGGCCTCGCAACCGCCAACGCCGGCCTCGTCACCGACATTATTGCCTGCCCGGGCCTCGATTATTGCGACCTCGCCAATGCGCGCTCGATTCCCGTGGCGCAGGCCATCGCCACGCGCCTCGCCCCGCGCCAGAACGAGATCGGCGAATTGAAGATCAAGATTTCCGGCTGCATCAATGCCTGCGGCCATCATCATGCGGGGCATATCGGCATCCTCGGCGTCGACAAGAAGGGTGTAGAATTCTACCAGCTCCAGCTCGGCGGTTCTGGCGCCGAAGACGCCGCTATCGGCGAGATCATGGGGCCAGGGCTCGGCGCGCACGAGATCGTCGATGCGGTCGAGCGTGTGGTGGACACTTATCTCGAACTGCGCCGGGGCGGCGAACGCTTCCTGGAGACCTATCGCCGCGTCGGCCCGGAACCGTTCAAGAACATGATCTACCGCGAGCAGCTTCATGCCGCTCATTAGGAACGGCGGTCTCGCCGAAAACATCTTTGCCGACGCGCCCGATAGTGGGCCGCTTCCCGACGGGCCGGCGGTCGTCTCGCTCACGCGCTTCCTGGCCGAGCGCGAGACGCTGTTCGCGCGCAACGCGCCGCTCGGCGTGCGATTGAAGTCCGATGAATCGCCGGAGGGGATGGGCGAGGACGTGCAACGCCTGGAGCTTGTCGTGCTCGAATTTCCGAAATTCCGCGACGGGCGCGCGTTTTCCTGGGCGCGGATACTGAGGACGCGGCTGGGCTATCGCGGCGAAATCCGCGCCACCGGCGATTTCCTTTACGACCAGATTGCCTTCATGCACCGCGTCGGCATCGATGCGTTCGAGGTCTCCGGCAAGATCACGCCGGAGATGGTTCGCCGCGCGCTCGGCGAAATCGGCGCCGTCTATCAGCCGAGCGCTGACGGGCGGAAAACGATCCGCCAGTTGAGAGAGGACAACGTCTCCCCCTCAAGGGGAAGGACTCTCTAAGTACGGATCAGCTCTTCTTGCGCTTGTTGCGGAACTGCAGGACAACGAACAGGACCAGCAGGACCATTGCAGCAATCATCAAAGGTCCGATGCCGTCTTCCGTCAGTTTTCCGAGAATGGCCAGCACCGCGGCCGAGACGATGATGGCCACGGGAAGATAAGTTTGCACCGGCGAGGCCTGCGGCGTCCCACTTTCCGGCAACTTGTTTTCAGCCATATGAGATCCCCCTACGAGTCGGCGGCGATGATAGGAGCATCCTGAATCATGTGAAAGATTTGGCCCGAAGATGCATCTTGCACGCAGTGTAAAAGAGCAGACCCTTGGTGCATTCCGCCGACACGGCGGCCACGTTGTTTGCCATGCACAAGCAATTCGACATCGTCGGGCATCTGACGATCCGCGATCCGCGAGCAACGCGCTAGGGCGTCACGCCCAGCCCGGCCATCTCGGCGGCCACGCCCGCATCGCGCGCCAGCGCCTCATCGATATCGGCCTGCCCGCCCGCCTTGTCGCCCTTGCGCAGCTTGGCGACGCCGCGTCCGAAAAAGGATTCGGGGAACTTCTCATCCTGCGCCAATTCGGCATCGTAATCGGCGATGGCGGCATCATAGAGACCAAGCTTCAGATTGACGAAGCCGCGCGTGTCCAGCGTGTAGGGATCCGCCGGCGACAGCGACAGCGCCTTGTTGCAATCGACGAGTGCGACGTCGAGTTGTCCCATCAGTGCGCGTGCGAAGCAGCGCCCGTTGTAGGCGTCGTAGCGGTCGGGCTGGAGCGCGATGACTTGCGAATAGTCATCGGCGGCAAGCGCGTTCTCGCCACTCTTGCGGTAGCCGATTCCACGATTGAGATAAGTGTCGGCCAGATTGACGCCCGACAACTGACCCGAAGCGATCAGGGCGGTGCAGGCCGCTAAGCGGGACTTCAGCGCCTGCGGATCGTTGCCGCTGGCAGAACAGGCGTCGGTGGACGGTGAATCGGCGAGCGCGGCGGGGAGCGCGGCAGCGACCAGCGTCATCGCCGATAGAATAAAGAGAATGCGATACTTCATTGTCTCCCCCGGTGTGCCGAGGCGCAGGATAGCACTTGCCGCACCAAGCGGCGAACGAGCGCCACCGGTACGAATCCTTGCCAATATGAACGGAAATCTCTCTCGTCCGCCGCGACCCCAGACAAATCGCGACAATTATTACGCGTTATTCAGAGTGAGCGCGCCGCGTGGACCGCTAGAATTCGCCTCGTACCCACCTTTCGAGGCCCCTATGAAATCCACTGTCATTGTTCCTTTCCTTGCCGCACTCGCGCTGTCGGCGTCCGCGGCGCTTGCGCAACAGCCGCCGCCGAGCCCACCGGGCAACGGGCCGATGGCCCATGGCGCTTGGCGCATGAACGGCGCAGACATGCAAAAGCACCGCGCCGAGTTCTGTTCCGACATCGCCCCGCGCGCCGTCGGCAAGCTGGCCTATCTCGAAGCCAAGCTGCAGCTGACCGACCGGCAGAAGCCGCAATTCGAGCGCTGGAAGAATGTCGTGCTGACGTCGATCAAGGAGCACGCCGAGCAGTGCGCGACGATGAAGATGCCCGAGATGGACGCCTCGGTGGTCGAAAAGCTGAAACGGCAGGAGCAGCATCTGAAGACCCGCCTCGCCGATTTGGAGGCGCAAATGCCGGCGATGGAATCGCTGGCCTCGTCGCTGAACCAGGATCAAATGCGGATTCTCGACCGCGCGGCGATGCACCTGCGCGAAGAGCACGGCCGGATGATGGCGCGCATGGGCGGCATGCGTGAGCGCTTCATGATGATGCACCACGATGACGGCGGACCCGACGACGGCGCGCCTCCTCCGCCGCCGCCGAGCAACTGAACACCTCCGCACCCCCCAACTCGCGGAGCCTTCTCCACCTTCCCCCGTCCCGGTTCTCCCTTCCGTGGACAAACGGGGAAGGTGGAGTTTCTCTTTGACCGGTTTGCTTCTTGACCCTGGGGGCCCTTTGCCCCAAGAAGCGCGCGCAGTTGAGAGACAGCGCCCATGCACGCGCCGGCAAAGAACGACATCGCCAAGTTCGCGACCATCGAAAAAGCTATCGGCACGCTGAAGCCGATCGAGCCGGTTTATTGCCTGTTCCCACAGAAGTTTCAGATCGCGGCGAAGCGGTTTCTCGACGGGTTCCCGGGCGACGCGATGTACGCGGTGAAGGCGAATCCGGTGCCCCTGGTGCTCGATCAGGTCCACGCCGCAGGCATCCGCCATTTCGATACCGCCTCGCTCGGCGAAGTCGAGCTGGTGAAGAACCGCTTCTCCGACGCGATCTGCCATTTCATGGCGCCGGTGCGCCTGCCGGGCCACGCCAAGGCGGCGTTCGAGAAATACGGCGTCACCGACTATGTCGTCGATTGCGACTATGAGCTCGACAAGCTGATCGCCGAGACCGGACATCCGCAGAAGCTGCGCATCTTCGTGCGGCTGGTGACGCAATTGGGCGGCGCTCTCTTGGAACTTTCCAGCAAATTCGGCACCAATCCAGACGAGGCCGCGCGGCTCTTGAAGCGCATCGAGCAGCTTGGCGCCCAGCCCTGCCTTACCTTCCATGTCGGCTCGCAATGCCTGTCGTCGTTCTCCTACGGCCAGGCGATCGAGATCGCGCGGCGCGCCATGGTCAAGTCGGGCGTGCGCATCGCCGCGCTCGATATCGGCGGCGGCTTCCCCGCCCAGTACAACAACAACGACGTGACGCCGTATCACTGGTATTTCGACACCATCAAGGAAGCACTTGCGACGCTGGAGCGCGACGACCTTCCCATCCTGTGCGAGCCCGGCCGCGCTTTGATCGCCGAGGGACTGTCGCTGATCACTCAGGTGGTGCTGAGGAAGGGCGACCGGCTCTTCATCAACGACGGCACCTATGGCAGCTTCGACGAACTGACGCTGCCGGGTTGGAATGCCGATTATCCCAACCGTGTCTTCACGGTCGACGACAAGAACCGCGCGCTGCCGCTGCCGGGCAGCCTCAAGCCGTTCCGCGTTTACGGGCCGACCTGCGATACGCTGGATGTTCTGCCGCGGCCGCAAATGCTTCCCGACACCATCGGGCCGGGCGATTTCATCGTCTTCGATACGATGGGCGCCTATTCGGCGGCGGTGCGCACCACCTTCAACGGCTTCTATCCCGACCACTGGGTGCAGATCGGGAATTAAGCACCAAGGGGACGCCAGTGCTCTATTGTGGCGTCGGCGACTTACGCCTCTACAGTTAGTGGCGCACCAAATACTCAGCAGTTAAGTCGCGCAGTGATGCGAGCCCCATTCACCCTTTTGTTTGAAAAGAATAGAATAGTTCAAGGCGTGGAACATAATCTTGCCCGTGGGGGCAAATCATGTCGACGGCGAACCACCGTTTGTGCCAACTGCTTGAGCTTGCGGAGCAAGGCTCGCAGCGCGGCGCGCTGGCCGGCGGTCTGGCCGATCTGCTGTTCGACGGGGGCTGTCCCACCGCGCTTCGCCCGCAGATGATGGCGCTGTTCGAAAAAGCGGTGCGCCAGTGCGACGACGCTACGCGTGTGCGGCTTGCGGCGCGGCTCGGCGGCCACGGCGATCTGCCGCTCGATCTGGTCAACGAATTTTATCTTTACGCGCCGGCACGGGTGCGCCGCGAAATCCTGATGCGCAACGAACTGGCGGGCGAGGCCGGCGAGGTCGCCGACCGGCCCGATGCGGCAAGGCTTGTTGCTGAGGCCCGCGCGTCCGGCGATTTCGCCGAGCAGCTGGGCGAGGCGATGGCCATCGCGCCGCACACCGCCGGAACGATCCTGTGCGACGCCTCGGGCGAGGCGCTCGCGGTGTTGTGCAAGGGGGCGCATCTCGACCGCGCGACCTTCTCCGCTTTGGCGCTGCTCAAAGGCACGCAAGCCGACGATCCGGCGGCGCGGCTTTGCGTTTTTGAAAACGTGCCCGAGCACGCCGCCGAACGGTTGACGCGCTATTGGCAGACCCACTACGCGCCCGCGCACGAGCACATCGCTGCGGCGGAATAGAACTCACTCCTCTCCGTGCACGTCGCTGCGCTCGCGCGTCTTGGCGAAGTGCACGCGGGGAAATTTCTCGGCGGCGTAATTGAGTTCCCATTGGCTCTTGGCGAGGAACACGGGCGCGCCGTCGCGGTCGGTGGCCATGCCGCCGCGATTCGATTCCACAAACTTTTCCAGATCGGCCGGCTCGGCCGTGAGCCAGCGCGCGGTATCGTAAGGCGAGGCTTCGAGCTCTGCATCAAGCTCATATTCGTTCTGCAACCGCGATTTCAGAACGTCGAGCTGCAACGGCCCCACCACGCCGACGATCCAGCTTGAGCCGATGGCCGGGCGGAAAACCTGCGTCACGCCTTCTTCCGCAAGGCTGGTCAAGGCGCGCGCGAGGTGCTTTTGCTTCATCGGATCGCCGAGGCGCACGCGGCGTAGAATCTCGGGCGCGAAATTCGGGATGCCGGTGAAGACGATGGAGCCCGATTCCGACAGCGTATCGCCGACCCTGAGCACGCCGTGATTGGGAATGCCGATGATGTCGCCGGGATAAGCCTCGTCCACCGTCTCGCGGGTCTGGGCGAAGAACAGAATCGGATTGTGCACGCCGATCGATTTTCCGGTGCCGGATTGGATGAGCTTCATGTTGCGCTGGAAGCGCCCCGAGGCCAGCCGCACGAACGCTACGCGGTCGCGATGGTTGGGGTCCATGTTGGCCTGAACCTTGAAGACGAAGCCGGAGACTTCGTGCTCTGCGGGTTTCACTTCGCGCCCCTTCGCCGCCTGCGGGCGCGGCGACGGCGCGTGCTCGGCCAGCGCGGTGAGCAGGTCCTTGACCGCGAAATTCTTCAGCGCCGAGCCGAAGAACACCGGCGTCAGCTGGCCCTCGCGGTAGGTGCCGGCATCGAAGCGCGCCAGCCCGCCGCGCGCCAGCTCCACTTCCTCTTCCAGCTTCGGTCGCATGTCCTCGGGCAGAACGGCCTCGCCGAACGGCACGAAGGCATCGGCGTAAAGATCGTAGACGCCCTTGAAGTTGAGCCCGTAGCCCGCCGGCCAGCTCATCGGCGCCACGTCGAGCTGGAGTTGGTCGGAAATTTCGTCCAGCAGTTCGAAGGGATCGCGCGCCTCGCGGTCCATTTTGTTGATGAAGGTCATGATCGGAATGTCGCGCAGGCGGCAAACCTCGAACAGCTTGCGGGTCTGGCTTTCGATGCCCTTGGCCGCGTCGATCACCATCACCGCGGAGTCGGCGGCGGTCAGCGTGCGGTAGGTGTCTTCGGAAAAATCCTCATGGCCCGGCGTGTCGAGCAGGTTGAAGATCGCCCCGTGATATTCGAAGGTCATCACCGCGCTGGTGACCGAGATGCCGCGCTCTTGCTCGATCTTCATCCAGTCCGAGCGCGCGCGCCTGGCCTCGCCGCGCGCCTTGACGCGGCCCGCCTCGCGGATCGCCCCGCCGAGCAACAGCAAGTGCTCGGTCAGAGTGGTCTTGCCGGCGTCGGGGTGGCTGATGATCGCGAAAGTGCGCCGGCGCTGGGCTTCGTGGGCGATGGTGTGCGGCATGATGGCGGGGAGTACACGAGTTAATCTGGATTGTCATCCCCGGCGAGCGCGAAGCGCGGGGCGATGCTCACAGACGTTATGGTTCTGCGTGGAGCCGCGCCGCGACCGCGCCGTGGGTACTGACGAGATAAGGCGTGATGTACGTCAAGGCGATCTTCAGCCAGTTGAGCGACGTACCGTGCAGCAGCGCATCGCCTTGGTTGATGAGATTGAGGATCGTGCCGATCACCAGCGCCATCATGAGCGCGCGCGCCGGAACGCCGTCCGCCACCGCCAGCGCCAGTCCCCGCCGCCACTTGCTCATTGTCTTACCTCCGCCCCTGCAAACTATACGATCTTCTCGTCCACGAAAGCGCGGCCCTCGCGATCCTCGATCTCCACGATCCACAGATCGCGGTCGAATTTCATCTGCTTTTCGAAATAGGCCGTGGCGCGCGCCTCGTCGCATGGCCCGCCGAGCGGCTTCGCCCACGCCAGTTCGCCGTCGCCCGGGCGAACCTGATTGAGGATTGTACAGGTCCCGTCGAGCTGCGAAATCTTCAGGAACACCGCGCCGGCTTCTTCGCTGCCCTTCTTCGCGACATAGGCGTGCGCGCCCGCCACTTCCGCGCGGCGGATCAGCGCGCGGACGAAAATGCCGGCTTTGAGGCGTGGGATCATGCATTCACCTTCTACCTCCCCTTGACGGAAGGGGAAACTTCTCTTTTGCTTTCCCTGTGCGACCGTCTCGTTTATGAGATCGACGGCGGGTATCGGGGCGCACAAGATGGTCGAGACTATCAGGAAGGCCGCTTCGCCCTGGCTGCCCACTGTCTGGCTCGTGCTGTCGGTCGGCGCGCTGGCGGCGATTTCCAATCTCGCGGGCGGCCAGATTCTCGCGCGGCTGGGCGCGCTCGAAGACGTTCCCTCCGCGCCGGTGCTGGCCTCCTTTTGCCTGATCGCCCTGTGCAGCTTCGCCAGTTTCTATGCGACGCGCGGCACTTCGATGCCCTCGTTCGTCGTCGCCATCGCGTTCGGCATCGCTGGCCACACCCTGTTCGCGCCGATCGTCGCCAACACCATGGCGCTTTCGGCGCTGGTGACCGGCAGTGCCGCCATCATCCTGTTCAGCGGCGGACTCGAAGTGCCGCTCGGCCAGTTTTTCCGCCTGTTGGCCAAGATTGCGCTCTTGGCGCTGCCCGGCGTGCTGATTACGGGCTACGCATTTTCTTGGGCGGTGCAAGGTCTCGGCGGTGCACTCGGCACCCCGCTTGTGCCCGCCGTCGTCATCCTGCTCGGCGCGATTCTCGCCTCGACCGATCCGGCGGCGATCATTCCGGTGCTTCAGAACCTGCGCTTCAAGCGCCGCGCGGCCAAGGACATCGTGGTCGCCGAAAGCGCGCTCAACGAAGTGACCGGCGCCCTGCTCACCACCGTGTTTCTCAAGCTCCCGCTCGCGGCGATGACGATCACGGCCGCCTACCGCGCGCTCGTCGCGCCCTCGACCTATCTGTTCCTCGGTCGGCAGACGGGCTACGGCGTCCTCTTCGGCGTTGCTGCCTGGGCGCTGTTGTGGTTGCTGTCGCGGATCAAGCGGCGGCACTCCGAGCACTACGGCGCCGATCTAATCTATTTTCTCGCGATGCCGGTGATCGCGTTCACCGCAGCGGCGGCGTTCGGAGGCAGCGGCTTCCTCGCCGCGTTCGTCGCCGGGCTCCTGTTCAACGTCGAGGAGCACATGGCCGAGGTCGAGCGTTTCTTCCATCAGATGATCGACGGGGTGGCAAAGCCGGTGATCTTCCTCCTGGTCGGCGCGCTGGCGGACCCTCACGCGCTGATCGCTTATGCGCCCATCGGGATTGCCGCGGCGCTTGCCTTCATCTTCGTCCTGCGCCCCGCGATGGTGTTCCTGATGCTCGGCGTTTACGGCTTCCTGCCCAAGAACGGGCGCGGCCTGGGTTGGAATGAGCTTCTGTTCATCTCCTTCGTGCGCGAGACCGGCGCGATCCCGGCAGTGCTCCTGGTCACTGCCGTGGCGCGCATGACCTCGCCCGTCCCCGGCCTGGTCGAGATCGGCATGTGGGTGATCCTGCTGACGCTGGTGATCGCCCCGCCGCCCACGCCCTTTATCGCGCGCCGGCTGGGCGTCGCGGAATAGACGCGCTTCGCAGGCGCGGCCGGTCTGCTATGATGGCCCGATCGACAGGGGAGATGCCGTCATGAAGATTCGAGGAACTGCCGCGCTCATGCTCGCGGCGCTGTGCATCGCGCTGCCCGCGCAGGGCGCAGCCAAGCGCACCATTGCGGTAGCCGTGGAAGGAACGCCCCTCGTCGCGGCGGATCGCTATGTCGTCATGGTTGGAGAGGGCGAAGTGAAAGCGATGCCCGACACCGCCGTCGTGTCCGGCGGCGTGGTGACCAAGGCGCGCGACGCCTCCGATGCGCTTCACGACAACGCCCAGGCGATGGCGAAGGTCATCGCCGCGCTCAAGGCGCTCGGCATCACGGACAAGCAGATCGCGACCTCGAGCATAGGATTCCAGCCGGTTTATCCGCCCTACGATCCCAAGACCGGGCAATCGAACAAGGTCATCGGCTATCAGGTTTCCAACAGCCTGCGCGTCACGCTGTCCGACCTTAGCCGCGCCGGCGAGGTGCTCGACGCCTTGATCGACAACGGCGCCAACCAATACGCCTCCATCGGCTTCGAGATCAAAGACCGTGCCGCATTGGAAGAAAAGGCGCGCGTGGAAGCGGGCAAGGACGCGCTCAAGCGCGCGATGGCCTATGCCGGATCGGTCGGCGCGGAACTGGGGACGGTGCGCTCGATCCGCGAAGGTATGGACTCGTCCATCAGTGCCGAGGATATCGGTGCCTTTCCTGACCGCTATGTCGGAGGAGCGCTGGCGCGACTTCCGTCCCCTCCGCCTCCTCCGCCGCCCGGCACGATGGTGCAGGCTGGTGAGCAGACAATCTCGGCAACGGTGACGGTGGTTTGGGCGCTGAAATAGCGGGCGTTTAAGCCGCGCCGCGGAAAGGAAGGATTTCCGCCGGCTTGGGCGGCGCGACGCGCTGACCCTTATCGTCGATCGCGGCATAAGGCAGGCGCACGCGCACCACGGTGCCTTCGCCGAGGGTGGATTCCATGACCGCCTCGCCGCCGTGCATCCCCGCCAGCGCCTTGACCAGCGAGAGGCCGAGCCCGGTGCCTTCCTTGACCGGCCCGCCTTCGGCCTGCTCGAACGGCTTGCCCAGCCGCTCGAGGTCGCGCTTGGAGATGCCGATGCCGGAATCGGCCACCGAAATCTCGATGCCGCGCGAATCCAATCCCGCGCGCACCCGCACCTCGCCGCCGCGCGGCGTGAACTTGACGCCGTTCGACAGCAGGTTGACGAGAATCTGCTTGACCGCGCGCTTGTCGGCGAAGATGCGCTGAGCGACTGGCGAGATCGCGGTCTTGATCGCCACGCCCGAGCGCTCGGCGGGCAGCTTGACGAATCGCACCGCGGCCTCGGCCACCTCGTTAAGATCGAACACCTCTTCCGACAGTTCGAACTTGCCCGCTTCGATCTTCGACATGTCGAGGATGCCGTTGATCAGCTCGAGCAGATGATTGCCCGACTCGTGGATCAGCCGCGAATATTCCAGATAGCGCGGCCCGCCCAGCGCGCCGAACATCTCATGCGCCATGACTTCCGAGAAACCGATGATGGCGTTGAGCGGCGTGCGCAGCTCGTGGCTCATATTGGCGAGGAAACGCGACTTGGCGCGGTTGGCCTGTTCGGAAAGATCGCGCGCCTCGATCAGTTCGCGCTCGTGCGCCTTGCGCTCGGTGATGTCGCGTGTGACGGCGACGATGTCGGCGGCTTCGCCATTCGCCTTAGGCACCGGGCGGCAGCGGATCTCGGCCCAGACATAGCTGCCGTCGGTGCGCTTCAGGCGCACTTCGGCCGAGGCGGCGCGTGCGAAATAGCTCGCCTCCATGAAGGCCGACTGCATCGGTTTCAGATCGTCGGGATGGACCAGCGCCGAGGGCGCAAGCCCCAACAGCCCCTCGGGCTCGCAGCCGAACAGCGCGCGCGCGGCGGGACTGGCGAAGCGAATGCGCCCGTCGGAGGAATGGCGGGTAATGAGGTCCATCGCGTTGTCGGCGAGGAAGCGGTACATCGCGGCGCCTTCGGCGGCGGCCTGATCGGCGGCGCGCTGGCGGTCCTGCGCGGCGGCGGCGACCAGCGCCGCCTGGATCACGGCGGCGAGCGCCGAAACGGCGTAGAACCCCCAGGCCGAGGACGGCAGACGCGAGATGGGCAACAGGCCGGCGGCCTGGATCGCGGCCACTGCCATCAGCGCTAGTGCGGCGGCGAGCGCGGCGCGCAGAACGGCGGGGCGTCCGCCCGCCAGCGCCGCTTCGGCGGGGACGAGCGCGAACCACACGATCAACGGCGAGGTCAGCCCGCCGGTCAGCGCCGCAAGGTATCCGATCAACAGGGCGAACAGCGCCAGCGCGCCTTGTTCCAAGAGCGCCAGCGAAACCTCCGTGTACGCCATAAGCGCCAGGAGCGCGGGGGCCAGAAGCCCGGCGATGGCGATGGATTCGGCGAGGTCGGGCCTCCCGACAAGCCCGACAAAGGCCAGCGCGAGCAGCGCGCCGATCCCCGCCTTGGAACCCTGTACGGCGGCAAACAGACGGCGTTGAGCGATTTGATTCGTTTCCACAGGCGCCCGCGTTTTTCTGTGAATATCCATTAACCGCAACTGCCCCATGGTCTCGCGCGGGCGCATCGTGGCGTCCGCCTGCTTAACGAAGGTTGAACGACCCGCGCTTTTGTTGGTGAATTGACAAGATTTAAGGCGCGGTGAGTTTACTCTTCGCTAACGATCGTGGCGCGATTCGGGCGGCGGCGAAACAACGTCCACTCATTCGAATTTGAGTCTTTCTTGAATCGAGACAGAGCCGTCGCGGCAAGGACGCGTTTCGCCTAACCGCAGCAATCCGCCCGATTTACCCAATCGTATCGAACTTTACCCATTCCTTTCAGCCAGCGGAAAACCGCAGCGCCTAGTGTTCTCGCGTGCCGGCGAGAAAGGCGTCTGATGATTGTCCGAGCGGTGCTCACGATTGCGATAGTTGCGCTGTTTATCCCGCACGAACCCAATTTGGGGTTCGGCAGGCCCGGAGCCAATTTGTCCCCCAAGCTGGGCGATTGGGCGGCTGCTCCGGCGGCGGCGCAACTGTGCGCGAACGATCATCAGGCGTGCGCCAACGGGCTCGATCTGATCGGCGATCTGCGCGGCACGCTGTTGAGCAATCTCGAACGCGTCAAATCCGAGCTGAAGCAAAGCGAGCAGGCGAGGGACGGTCACAGGAGGGACTTCTTGACCCTCGCCTCCCGCTGGATGCAGCCGGGCGACAAGCGTTAGGACTCCTCTTCTTCCTCCTTGATCCAAGCCCGGACGCGGCCGCGCTCGGGCGCCAGCGTCATGCCGTAATGCGCGGCGAGGCGGTCGAGCGCGATCTGCAGCACGACTTTCGCCGAAGCCCTGGGCCAGCCGCGCTCACGCTCGCTCGCTTCCAGCCCGCTCAAGTGACAGCAGACGTCGAACAGGATGTCGGATAGCCCCGGCCCGGCCGCGCGCATCGCCGCGGCAAAGCGCTGCTTGGCGGCGAGCACGGTGTCGGTGAGGAGTTCCGGCTTGTGGGCGCGACGGCCGAGCACGAACGGCGCACTCAAATCGATGCCGAGTCTCGGGCTCAACTGCGCCAGCGTGTAATCGCGCCTCAGCCGCTCGCCGGCCTGGCATTGCAGCTCGCTGACCAGCCGGCGCTGGCACATCCAGACCAGCGGCGATTCCGCCGCGTTGACGGTGACGCGCCGCTCGCGCCCCTGCTCGTCGGCGATGATCCGTGTACGGCGCAGCTGGTGCTGGGCGACGAACGGATCGCTGGGAGCCGCCGCGCGCGCCACCACACCCTCGCCCGCCGCCGTCACGGCGAGGCGCGCGCCTTGCTCGGTGAGCCAGCCCTTGGCGCGCATCGCCTGAACCAGCGCGGCATCGACGCCGGTCTTGGACCGGGCGCGCGAGACCAGCGCATAGCCCCCGTCCTCGCCCCGCTCTAGATGGCCGCCCGCCAAGAGGGTGCGCAGGATCTTGCGGGCTTCGCGCGAAAGGTCGCTTGCGCTGTTCATCCGTTCCTCGCGGCGCGGTTCAACATTTCTTCCAGCCAGTCGAGCATGCGGTCGAACGCCGGATCCTCGCGCAGCTCCTCGACGCGGCGCAGCGCATAGATCACCGTGGACGGATCGCGCCCGAACGCCCTGGCGACTTCGGACGGACTCATCCTGAAGACGATGTGACTGAGGTACATCGCGATCTGGCGGGCGAAGGCGGCCTTGGGCGGCCGGCGCGTCCGCGCGCATAAATCTTTCAGCGGCACGCCGGTGGAATGGGCGACCGCCGCCTGCACCAACCAGGCCTGCTCGCGCACCTGTGAGCCCGGCTCTCTCGCTTTTGGCTCAACCGCCACCGACTTCATCATGGGAATCCCCTTGCTCGACCGGCTGGAAGGTCGTCCGGCCTATGGAGACTATTATCCTATAGATTCCCTAAGATTGGATAAGTAACAACCTGTAATGCGTCTTTATGGCGAAAGTTCGTTACTTTCCGAGGTGTTAGCGGTGCGAGAAACGGGCAAAAAAGGCCTGGATAAGCCAAATTGACGCTTAGCGCCCGCCCGCCGGCAAATCTCAAAAGTTGTGGGATTTTAGTCTTTAGACGCCGCCTAGTCCGCCCCGCAAAAAGGTACTGCTCCCGGCGCGTTGCCGGGGACTTCTTTGGAGAGTCGAACCCGCGCGCGGGTTTCATTGGAGCCGAACGGCCGACCTGCTAACTTCGCGCCATGATCAAGCCCGCACATCTGCTCAGCGTCGTTGCCGCCTTATCCTTAGCCGGTTGCGGCGTCTTCTTCCCCAACGCTAGTCAGCGCGCCGGCAAGAACACCGACGGGTTCGCCGCCGGCTACGATGACGGCTGCGCCTCGGCCAACAGCCAGAGCACCAGTTACCGCAAAGAAATGCGTCGGGACGAAAGCGCCTACGCCAACGACAAGACATACCGTGCCGGCTGGGCCAGCGGCATGTACAACTGCCGCACCGCGACGACGCACGATCCCAGCAAGGGCCCGATCCCCGACAACGAACCCGGCGGGCACTGAACCCAACGGAGCGGACCACGATGCGCGGCCTGATCATGACATTTCTGTTTGTGGTGGTGGGCGGGCTGTGCGCGATCTACATCGCCTACGGCCAGATCGATCCCTGCCGCACGCTGGCAATCGAACAAGCGCGCCGCGCGGTGGGTTCGCATGCCAGCGGGCTGGTCGAACCGTTCACCCGGATGGCCACCAGCCAGATGTCGTCGACCGAGTGCGTGCGCGGGCTGCTCCACTCCTGGCGCGAGCGGATCGCCGACGATCTTCGCTAAACGCGGCCGAATATCGTTAACACCCCGTTAACCTTTACACGCAATCCTCCGTGGGCGGATTGTCGCAGTTGAAAAACGGCGTATAATCCGTACACGTTTTAACGGGCGCGACTGCGATGATGGGTCATCTGGTTTATCGCCGATACAGTTCCTCGGACGAGGCTGTGGGCCTCGGCCCCACGCCGGCCGGCTGGCTACGGCGGCTGTGGAACTGGCTAATCGGCCTTTAAGCTTATTCAAGCACCAGTAGGTGAATATCCTGGTCCGGCGCGAAATTCGTGCGGACGGCGTCGAACGTGGTTGGCCCGATCTTCTTGAGGTCCCCGCGCCAGCACAGTGACAGAACGTTGTCGGGCTTAATTTTATCGAGCGTCAGGTGGAAGCGCCCGATCGGCCCGTTCCAATTGTTGGCCGTCTTTAAAATGTAATCCGTGTCATAAGCATTGAGATAGTCGCCGTTCGGCCCAGGCGCCTTCTTGCGCGCCGCGATCATGGCGGCGATCTTCGCCCGCGTCGCGCCGTCGAAGCAGTATTCGGTCGCCTCGGCGCTTTTGCCCTGCACATCTTCCGTCATGAAGCTGAAGAAGTATTGGCCGGTCACCGGCTGGTATGAATGTTCGATGACGGTGGTGGCGTGCGCCGGAAAAGTCTGCGTCCAGAAGAACCGGGTACGGACGATCCAATGGGGATGCAAATGGCCTTCGCCCTCGTCGTCCACCAAGTCGGCCTTGAACAGCGCCGCGCGTTTGGCGCCGCCGACCGCATCGAGCGTCTTGTAACCGTCATCGGCAATGACGTTCAGCGGCACGCCTGCCGCCTTGAGCGCCGCTGTCACATCCTGGCCCTTGTAGAAAGCGCGCTGCTCGATCTGGAAGGGCGCCGGTTTGCCATTTACCGCCAGCTTGAAGCCCACGAAATTCACCGGATCGGGCGTGATCGTGCCCACCGCGGATTCCGAGTATTCGTTGGTGTCGATGTCGGGTAACGGAAATGCGACAATCGTCACGACCGCGTTGCCGGTATCGTTCACAAACTCGAAACGTACACGGACCGTCTTGGGACTGACATAAAGGTCCTCGCCCGCCATGCGGACCGGCGTGTTCTTGGTAAACACGACCCCGCCCATCGCCAGCGCCGCGGAACTGTCGTCGGCAAAAGCCGCAGCGGCCAGCAACGCCGTGGCCGCGATCAAGGCGCAAATCGTCTTTGTCATGAATCCCTCCCCGCTGACGGCGCGGAGGTTAGCAGATTGCCTACTCGGCGGCGATCACGTGGCGCTGGGGATTGCTGCCGGCGCGGTCGGTCAGCCGCTCGTCGACCTCGGCGATGCTGCGCCTCAGCTCGCCGATCGATTTGTCGATCTCGAGCTTTTGCTTTTCGAAGCTGGCGATGCGTTCCTCGAACTTGTGGCGGGCATGCTTGAGCTGACGCACGCTGAGGTGCTTGTCATAAAGTTCAAGATATTCGCGGATTTCCGCGAGCGAAAAGCCCAAACGCCGCCCGCGCAAGATCAGGATGATCCGGGCGCGGTCGCGCACCGAATAGATACGGCTCTGGCCGCGCCGCTCGGGCGCGATCAGCGCTTCGT
>Ga0265340_10000512_pt1 | contig 21320 bp, 20 predicted proteins | sample 4CB225metaG_FD_202082 | JGI IMG/M metagenome (GOLD analysis project Ga0265340, IMG submission 202082) | Rhizosphere microbial communities from Carex aquatilis grown in University of Washington, Seatle, WA, United States - 4-CB2-25 metaG | ecosystem: Host-associated > Plants > Roots >...
CACCGTGACCGCCGGGACGCGCCGCGCCATCGGGCGCCTTGGCATCGAACAGGATCATATCGGCGGAGGCCTCATAGGCCGCAACGGTGGCGAGATCGGAGGCATCGGCAACTGCGATCGCTTTAATCAGCGGCAGTGCGAAATGCGTGCGGATGTAGCCGACGCGTTCGGGCGTCTCGTGGCCGTGAAGTTGGAGGAAGACGGGGCTGACGGCGCGCAGCACTGCGGTGATCGTTTCATCGTCGGCATCGGCGACCAGCGCCACAGGGCGGAGATGACCACGCAAACGATCTGCCAGCACGCGGCCGGCTTCGAGCGACAGATGGCGGGGCGATTTGGGATGAAAAACCAGGCCGCCGAGATCGGCGCCCGCGCGCGCAGCCGCGTCTGCCGCCTCGGCGCTGTTGATGCCGCAAATCTTAACCAGAATGCCCATGAGGCGCGCCTTATGGGCGTGGGACCTACGGAAATCAAGCAAAGCCCGCCTATTTGCTTAAACCCTTGTTCCCAGAAGCTCCCGGGCGATGGATTGAGCCGCCGCCGCTGGATCGGCCGCGGCCGTGATCGGGCGGCCAATGACAAGGATATCGGCTCCGGCGGCGCGCGCCTCGGTGGGAGTCATCACCCGGCGTTGATCGTCCGGATCGCCCCCAGCGGGACGAATACCTGGCACCACCGTCAGGAATTCAGAGCCGGTAGCCAGGCGGACCATGGCGATTTCGCGTGCGCTGCAGACCACGCCGTCCAGGCCGCTGGTCTTGGTCAGCGTCGCAAGCCGCTCGACCTGGGCGGCCGCCGGACCCCACTGGCCGACCGAATCGAGCACCGAGTCGTCGAGGCTGGTCAGCACCGTCACCGCGACCAGCAGAGGGCGCGGATGGATGTCGGCAATCGCCGCCATCGCGGCGCGCATCATCGCCTCGCCGCCCGAAGCGTGGACGTTGAACATGGCGACGCCGAGCATGGCGATGGAGCGCGACGCGCCCGCGACCGTGTTGGGAATGTCATGGAATTTGGTGTCGGCGAAAACCGGCAGACCAATCTCGACGATCTTGCGCACGCCCTCGGGACCGAGCGCCGAGAGAAACTCCAACCCGACCTTGAGGCCGCCGACATGCGGCTTGACCGCGCGCGCGATCGCCAAGGCGCGGCTGAGATCGGGCGTGTCGAGCGCCACGAAAACCGGATTGTCAAATTGTGGCGCGTTCATTTCGTCCTTCTCACACAAGGAGCAAACGCAACCGGAGCGCGTACCGCAGAAGCCGGAGGCTTCACGCCTTGCCGTTGCCGTTCAGCCGCTCGCGAAGCTCTTTGCCCGTGCGGAAGAACGGTGCGCGCTTTTCGTCGACTTCCACCGGCTCGCCGGTGCGCGGATTGCGGCCCATGCGCGACGGCCGGACCTTCACCGAGAAGGCGCCGAAGCCGCGAAGCTCCACGCGGTGCCCGTCGGACAGTGCGTGCGTAATCTTGTCGAGAACCGTCGAGACGATCCGCTCCACATCGCGGTGGTAGAGGTGCGGATAGCGTGCGGTGAGACGTGCAACCAATTCCGATTTGATCATCCGAAACCCCCAAGAGGACAGCTTGACCACAAGAGTGCCAACGCCGTCCCGGCAGATGTTAACCCTGTCAGAGCCCAGTCGGGCCGTCAACGGGAAGTGACTGATAAGCCTACATTTTCTAGGAATGTGACGGAAATCCCTCAGCCCTGGCTGAGGCCGGGAGGCAGGGATTGGCGGGCGGTTGTGTTCCAAAGCCCTCGACTCACGGTTGGGGTGCACGACTGGCCTCCGCGTCGCGCATGGCTGCCTTGGCGCGGCGGCGGAGCGCGGCGATGCTGCCCGACGAACCGGTGAATGCGAAAGCAAACGCTGCTACATCGAAGGCGGAGAACCAAGCCGCCATGACCGACAGCAATCGCATCCATCGCCGCGGGTTCTTGAGGAAGGCCAGCGTGGCGGGGGCGGCGTTTGCCGCGGGGCCGTCGGCCTGGGCGGCGCCTAAGGGAAGCGTCGTTTCGCTGGTGCTCGACGGGTCCGACCGCGTCGCCTCGGCACGCGCCTCGCGCTGGGCCGCGCACGAGCTGCTGCTGGCCCTGGGCAGCGCAGGGTTCACGGTCCACCGGCATGAATATCCGCAGCAGGCACTTCCAGACGCGCTATGCATCATCGCATCGGGTAGCGCTGCGCCCGTCGCGGCAGCGGCGCTGAACGCGGCACTGGTCGCCATGCCGGCGGCACCGGAAAGTCTGGTACTGCTGAAAGGAAGTCTGGCCGGCCGACCGACCATTCTCGCCTGCGGCACGGACGCGCGCGGGCTGAGCTATGCGCTGCTGGAACTGGCGGACCGGGTGCGCCACGGAGACACGGCGCTGAAGATCGCCAAGCCGATTGTAGAGCGTCCCGCCAATCCGGTGCGCAGCGTGATGCGGCAGTTCATCAGCGAGGCGTACGACAAGCGTTGGTTCTATGACCGCGAAATGTGGCCGCGCTATCTCGGCATGCTGGCGGCACAACGCTTCAACCGGCTGCATCTCGGCTTCGGGCTCGGCTACGACCTACTCGCGAACGTGGCGGATTCCTATTTCCTTTTTCTCTATCCGTTCCTGCTCGCCGTGCCGGGCTACAATGCACGCGTGACCAACCTCTCCGACGCGGAGCGCGACCGAAATCTGGACACGCTGCGCTTCGTCGGCGAACAGGCGGTGGCGCACGGCCTCGATTTCCAGCTCGGCATCTGGATGCATGGTTACGAATTGCACGACAGCCCGAACGCCAAGTACCTCATCGAAGGTCTGACGCCCGAAACCCACGCCGCGTACTGCCGCGACGCGTTGACGGCGGTGCTGAAAGCGGTGCCGGCCGTTTCATCGGTGGCGCTGCGCATTCACGGCGAGAGCGGCGTCGCGGAAGGCAGTTACGATTTCTGGAAGACGGTGTTCGACGGCGTGGCGCGGTGCGGGCGCAAAGTGGAAATCGACCTGCACGCCAAGGGCAGCGATGCCGCCATGATCGAAAATGCTCTGGCAAGCGGAATGCCGGTCAATCTGGCGCCGAAGTTCTCCGCCGAACATCTGGGCATGCCGTATCACCAGGCGGCGATACGCGAGCTGGAAATGCCGGTCGCCGGAAAGTCGGGCGAAGGGCTGATGGCGCTGAGCGCAGGCGCGCGCAGCTTCACGCGTTACGGCTATGCCGATCTGCTGCGCGACGACCGCAAATACACCGTGCGGCATCGCGTGTGGGCCGGGACGCAACGCGTCTTGATTTCGGGAAATGCCGGTACCGCTGCGGCGTATGCGCGGGCATTTCAATTTTGCGGCTCGACCGGTGCGGATCTGATGGAGCCCCTCAGCTTCCGGGGCCGGCGCGGGACATCGGTGACGGGAAGCCCACGCAGCGGCTATGTCCAGGCGCGGCTGGAGCCCAAATACGATTGGGAGAAATACGCAAATTGGTACCGCACGTTCGGGCGCGCGATGTACAACCCGGACGGCGATCCGGAAGTTTTCCACCGCGCCTTCGGCAGCGATACGAAAGCGCGAGCCTTGGAAGCCGCGCTCGCCAATGCCAGCCGCATTCTGCCGATCGTCACCACCGCGCACCTTCCGTCGGCCGCCTGCGACGCCTATTGGCCGGAAGTCTATTGGAACCAGCCAATGGCGGCGGAGCCGAGCCCCAATCCGTATGGCGATACGCCCTCGCCCAAGACGTTCCAGAACGTCAGTCCGCTCGATCCGCAAATGTTTTCCGGCATGGGCGAATTTGCCGACGAGCTGCTGAGCGAACGCAGCGGGAGATATTCGCCGGTCGAGGTAGCGCAGTGGCTGGAGGACTTTGCGCACGCGGTGGGGCGCGACTTGGCACAGGCGGGAAAACCGACGTCCGAAGATTTCCTGCGGCTGTCCATCGATGCAGAGATACAAGCGTTCCTGGGCCTCTTCTTCGCAGCGAAATTCCGCAGCGGCGTGTTATTCGCGATTCACGAGCGCGCGGGAGACGGGCACGCACTGCAGAATGCGTTGACACTGTATCGCAGCGCGCGCTCGCACTGGAGCAGCGCCGCGGACCGCGCCAAAGGCGTCTATGCAGCCGATCTTTCCGTCAGCGATCGCATCTCCGAACGCGGCCAATGGGCGGACCGGTTGGCGGCCATCGACGCCGACATCACAGCATTGGAACAACGGTTGCCGTCCGCCGCGATCAGCGCCGACCCGCGCGTCGCCGCTGCCATCGAGAAGGCGTTAGCAGGTCCGCTGCGCGAGCCCCTCGCCAGCACGCACACGCCGCCCGCGGGGTTTGCGCACGGGCAGGCATTGGCACTGGAATTTGCCGTAGGTCGCAAGCTCTCGTCGGCGCGGCTGTGGTACCGGTACGTCAATCAGGCGGAGCGCTGGCAGTTCGCCGAAATGACCGCCGAGGGCGGCGTATGGACCGGCTTCGTTCCGGGCGATTACACCAACACTGGTTCGCCCTTCCCGCTTCAGTATTATTTCGAATTGAAGCAAGCGCCTCATAACGCTTGGCTATATCCGGGGCTGGGCGCAGAGCTGACAGGGCAGCCTTACATCGTGCTAAAGCGAAGCTAGAGCTGCGCGCCAAGCGCGCGCTGTGGACCTGCAGCGACAATTTCTAGCCCAAAGGAAAAGGGCGCGGGGTGAGCCGCGCCTTTTCCCAACTTGAACCGAACCTGAGGATCTACTCCTCGGTCTCGTGTTCGTCGTGTTCGTCATGCTCTTCGTGATCCTCGTCTTCTTTATCGTCGTCGCCGGCCTTGTCCTTCTTGTCAGCGGACTTCTTGGTGCGCTTCTTGAGCGCCGCGCCAAGGATGTCGCCGAGCGACGCGCCCGAGTCCGACGAGCCGTATTGCGCTACGGCTTCCTTCTCTTCGGAGATTTCGCGCGCCTTGATCGACAGGCCGATCTTGCGGGCGGCTTTGTCGACGCTGGTGACCAGCGCATCGACCTTGTCGCCCTTACCGAAGCGTTCCGGACGGCAATCGGCGCGGTCGCGCGCCAGATCGTTGCGGCGGATGAACGAGATTGCGCCGCCGTCGAGCTGGACTTCGATGCCGCCGTCGTTGACCTCGGTGACGGTGACGGTGACGACTTTGCCCTTCTTCAGCGGGCCGGCCTTCTCGATCGGATCGCTCGAAAGCTGCTTGATGCCGAGCGAGATGCGCTCCTTCTCCACGTCGACGTCGAGCACCTTGGCCTTGACCGTCTGACCCTTGGTGTACTCGGCCACCGCCTGATCGCCCTGCTTGTCCCACGACAGATCGGAGAGATGCACCATGCCGTCGATGTCTTCCGCAACGCCGACGAACAGGCCGAACTCCGTGATCGACTTGATCTCGCCTTCGACGATGCTGCCCGCCGGATGCGCGGCGGCGAACACCTGCCACGGATTGTCCTGGGTCTGCTTGAGGCCGAGCGAAATGCGGCGCTTGTTGGAATCGACTTCCAACACCTGCACATCCACTTCGGTGCCCGGAATCACGATCTTGGAGGGGGCGACGTTCTTCTTCACCCAGCTCATCTCGCTGACATGCACCAGGCCTTCGACGCCCGGCTCCAGTTCCACGAAGGCGCCGTAATCGGTGACGTTGGTGACTTTGCCCTTGAAGCGGACGCCCGGCGGATATTTGACGGCGACGCCCTCCCACGGGTCGGTCTGCAACTGCTTCATGCCGAGGCTGATGCGTTGCGTGTCGTGATTGATCTTGATGATCTGTACGCTGACGGTCTGGCCGACGCTGAGAACCTCGGTCGGGTGGCTGACGCGCCGCCAGGCGATGTCGGTGACGTGCAACAACCCGTCGACGCCGCCGAGATCAACGAAGGCGCCGTAATCGGTGATGTTCTTGACCACGCCTTCGACGACCTGCTTCTCCTGCAGGCTGGCAACCAGCGAGGTGCGCTCCTCGGCGCGGCGCTCTTCGAGCACGGCGCGGCGCGACACCACGATATTGCCGCGGCGGCGATCCATTTTCAGGATTTGGAACGGCTGCGGTTGATTCATCAGCGGGCCGACGTCGCGCATCGGGCGGACATCGACCTGCGAACCGGGAAGGAACGCCACGGCGCCGTCGAGATCGACGGTGAAGCCGCCCTTGACGCGGCCGAAGATCACGCCGGTGACGCGGGTCTGCTCGTTGAACGCCCGCTCCAGACGGACCCAGCTTTCCTCGCGCCGTGCCTTGTCGCGCGACAGCACCGCTTCGCCCAGCGCGTTCTCGACGCGCTCAAGATAGACTTCCACCTCGTCGCCGACCTTTACGGTCACCGGCACGCCCGGCATCGAGAATTCCTTGAGGCTGACGCGCCCCTCGGTCTTCAAGCCGACATCGACGATGGCAAAATCGTTCTCAATGGCAACGACTATACCCTTGATGACGGCGCCTTCGGCGGGGGATTGGGTGATGAAGCTCTCTTCGAGCATGACCGCGAAATCGTCGCGGCTGGGGCTGGCAAGGGACGTGTCGCTGACGCGGGTAACGGATTGGTGGCGGACCATTAATTCCTCTGGGTTTGTACGTGCGTGCCGACCGGATCGTTCCGGCGGACTTCCATGCGGGCGCGCGCCCGCAAGGCGGATTTGGTTGCTGTTGAAGTTCGGGGCCGCTCGAGAGAGGCGCTGCCGGGTCTCCTAACCCCCTTGGCGGGCCTTGAGCGCGTTCTCGACCCTGGGTGTGACCAGCGCGAGGGCTGCCGCGAACGCGCGGTCTATATCCAAATCGGAGGTGTCGAGCAAGCAGGCGTCGGCGGCGGGCTTGAGCGGGGCGACGGCGCGGTTCCTATCGCGGGCGTCGCGGGCCTCGATTTCCGCCAGAATGGCGGATTCCTCGCGCGGATGGCCGGCGGCCTGCAGCTCCAGCCAGCGACGATGGGCGCGGACCTGTGGCTTTGCGTCCACAAACAGCTTGGCCGTCGCGTCGGGGCAAACGACGGTACCGATGTCGCGCCCGTCGATCACCGCGCCCGGCGGGTTCTTGGCAAAAGCGCGCTGGAATTGCAGCAGCGTCTCGCGCACGGCAGGGAACGCGGAGACAATGGAAGCGGCGTTACCGATCTCGGCGGTGCGGATCGCGGGATCGTTGCCGCGCGAGGTGTCGATGGCGCGGGCGGCAGCGAGCGCGTCGGCCTCGTTCGCCGGGGCGCCGCCGGATTGCACCACGCCGAGCGCGACGAGACGATAGAGCGAACCGGAGTCCAGATGGGCGAAACCGAAATGGCGCGCAAGCCTCTTGGCAAGCGTCCCCTTGCCCGAGGCTGCGGTTCCATCAACGGCGATGACGATGGGCATTGTGCCCCTTCCTGCAGCTACGTGCTTTCGTGCCGGACATATTCGACGTTCACTGTCAGACCTTCCTGCACCAAGTATTTGATGTACGCGCGGGGCATCGGAGCATCAAGAAATTGTCGTCCGAATCTTTCATCTGTTATGAATATCAGATTCGTCAATTTCTTCTTGCGCTTCTGATTCCAAATGATGACTTTGACAATGTCCTTGTAGAACTCGGCCCACGCGTTTTTTCCTGACACTTTGAACTCGTAGGCACACGCGGTTTCTGAATCTACAATGTCAATTTTCTGGTCCAATTCAGGAGCAACCATGGCTTCAATCTGAAACCGATCCGGGTCGAGCGAATGCACCGCGCCGCGCCATGCTTTTGCTATGGCCTGAGCATTCTTGGTGTTCTCAGAAACGTCGTTCGAATCTCTGAGCCGAAGAGAGAACGCGAGTTGCGCGGCTTTGACGACAGGGTCTTCCATGTGACGCTCGTTGCTTTCTATAGCCAAGAACTAATCTGTGCGTCCCCAGGCTCCGCTGTCAAAGACGCAAAAGCCTAGTGCTCAGGAAAAATTGTGTATGATTTAATCATACACTCTGTTATACTCCTCCCGCACAGGAGATTTTGGCCATGCGGAACACGTCCCCCATCAGCATCACCCTGCCCCACGACATGGCGGCGAAGGTCAAAGCGAAGGTCGCGTCCGGCGAATACGCGACCGAAAGCGAGGTGATCCGGGATGGTTTGCGCGTGCTTCTCGCTCGCGATGCAGCCGTCGAACGCTGGTTGCAGGAGGAAGTCGCCAAAAGCTACGATGAACATGCAGCTGACCCGACCACCGGCATTCCGGCCGACAAGATCATGGCCCGCCTGCGCGCCAAGCAAAAGGAGCGCACGGCAAAACGGAAAAAATGACGAAGCATTATACCGTCGTCTTTACGCCTCGCGCCGAACGTCAGCTCGATAGTCTTTATGCGTATATCGCCGATCACAGCGGCGATGCGCGCGCGAACGATTTCGTCGACGGAATCGTCTCGGATTGCACATCCCTCTCGACATTTCCTGAGCGCGGCACGAAGCGCGACGATGTTCGTCCCAATCTGCGCACTAAGGGTTATGCAAGACGCGTGACGATCGCGTTCTCGATCGATGCCAGGACGCATGTCGTTGCCATCCATGGTGTATTCTACGGCGGGCGAAACTTCGAGCAGTTGCTTCGCGACGAAGAACGCGACTAAGTGCTGCAAGCGGGAAATACGAAAACGAGTTATATATAGCCTTTTGGCGCTCATTTCGAATATGAATAGCGGCAAAGAGAGAGCGCAAGATGAGGATCCAGATGTCCAATCGCAAATTCGCCACTGTCGTTACCGCAGCTTTGGCCACGGCATTGTTGTGCGCGCCGGCCGTTGCGCGGCCGTCGGCTCGCCCGATCACCGCCAATTTGGCCGACGTCAAGGGCGCGCGCGACATGTTCTGGCAACTATGCGTCGGCGCCGATCATCCCGGCATTCTGTTGCGCCCCGCAAATCTCGAGCAACTGGCCCTCGCCCACCGCGAGATCGGGTTCAAGTACATCCGCTTCCACGGCATCTTCCACGACGACATGAATGCCTATCACGAGGAAAACGGCGTCCCCGTCTACGACTTCAGCAAAATCGATGCGGTCTATGACGCCATCCTGCAAACCGGCATGAAGCCGTTCGTCGAACTCGGTTTCATGCCGCACGATCTGGCGTCGCACGACAAGACGATCTTTTACTGGAAGGGCAACGGTTCGCCGCCGAAGGACTACGGCAAATGGGCGGATTTCATCACTGCCTTCACCCGCAACCTCGAACAGCGCTATGGCAACGCGGAAGTCGCGAACTGGAAATTCGAAGTCTGGAACGAACCGAATCTCGACGGGTTCTGGACCGACGGCGATCAGAAATCCTACTTCAAGCTCTATGATACGACGGTAACTGCGATCAAAGCGGTCGATCCCGCCTTGCAGGTCGGCGGACCCTCCACGGCGGGCGCCGCCTGGGTGCCGGAATTCATCCAGCACGCGAAAGACGTCGGTGTGCCGGTCGATTTCATCTCCACGCACACATATGGCGTCGATGGCGGTTTTCTCGACGAAAAGGGCCAGGACGACAACAAGCTCTCTCCCAAGCCCGATTCCATCATCGGCGATGTTCTGAGGGTGCGCCAGCAGGTCGACACATCGAGCATGCCCGGCCTACCGGTTCACTTCACCGAATGGAGCACGAGCTACAACCCGCGCGATCCGATCCATGATGCCTACCTCAGCGCGCCCTTCGTTCTCGACAAGCTGAAAAAGACCGAAGGCTCTGTCCAGTCGATGAGCTATTGGACCTACACCGATTTGTTCGAGGAAGCCGGGCCGCCGCCCACCTCGTTCCACGGCGGATTCGGGTTGATCAACCGCGAAGGCATCCGCAAGGCGTCGTTCTTCGCCTACAAATACCTCAACGAATTGGGGCCACAGGAATTGCGCAACGGGGATGCGGAATCCTGGCTGACGCGCGACGGCGATAACTTTTCGGGCCTGATCTGGAACTACACGACGCCCGATATGAAAGAGAGCAACCGACCGTATTTCCGCAAACTGCATCCGGCAACGCCACTTGCCCCCATCAACCTGAAAGTGACCTCGCTGCGGCCTGGCAAATACCGGCTGACCCTGCATCGCACCGGGTTCAAAGCCAACGACGCTTATTCGCAATATATCGCGTGGGGCCTGCCGAAAGATCTGACATCGGCGCAGATCGCCGAACTGCAAAAGCTTTCCGCCGATAAGCCGGAGGCGAATGCGGTGATCAAAGTCGGGAGGAATGGCGTCTTTCGTCACAAAATTCGGCTGCGGACGAACGATGTGATCCTGGTCAGCTTGAGCCGGGTGCGATAACGCAGGCCAAAGCAACGAGCATTTGACGACGACGGGGCCTTACGCCGCCTCGAATTGCGCGCCCAAGGCGGTCATCAGGTGCTCGAATTGCGGGAAGCTGGTGGCGATCATCGAGGCGTCGTCGACGCTCATCGCTTCGCGCGCGGCCAGTCCCATCACCAGGAACGACATCGCGATGCGATGATCCAGGTGGGTAACGACATGCCCGCCGCCGGGAACGCCGTCGGCGCCGCGGCCTTCCACCGCGAGACCGTCGGCAAGTTCCTCCACGATGAGGCCTCCGGCCCGCAGGCCCGCGATGATCGCGGCAAGCCGGTCGCTTTCCTTGACGCGCAACTCTTCGAGGCCGTGCATCACCGTGCGCCCTTCGGCGAATGCCGCCGCGACGGAGAGGATGGGATATTCGTCGATCATTGCGGGGGAGCGCTCCGGTGCAAGCTCGATGCCCTTGAGCGACGATGAGCGCACGACCAGATCGCCGATCTTTTCGCCGCCGCTTTCGCGCGGATGCTCGATCTCGATGTTGCCGCCCATTTCGCGCAAGGCATCGATCAGGCCTGCACGACGCGGATTAAGAAGAATTCCGGACAATGAGATTTCCGAACCCGGCACGATCAACCCCGCCACAATCAGAAACGCGGCCGACGACGGATCGCGCGGTACATGCACTTCGATGCCCTTGAGTTCCGCCTCGCCCAGCAGCGAAATGACTTCACCGCCCTCGGGCAGCGGTTCGACGGAAATCTCGGCGCCGAAGGCGGTCAGCATGCGCTCGGTGTGGTCGCGGGTGAGCATCGCCTGTGCGATGCGCGAACGGCCCGGCGCGTTCAGCGCCGCCAGCAGCATCGCCGATTTCACCTGCGCCGAGGCGACTGCGACGTTGTGATCCACGCAAATCGGTTGCGCCGCACCTTTTAGCGTCACCGGCATCAGGCCGTTGCGGCGGGCGGTGTACTCCGCCCCGAACAGCTTCAGCGGATCGAGCACGCGGCCCATCGGGCGGCCCCTGAGCGAAGCGTCGCCCGTGAACACGGCCGTGACCGGGGTGGTCGCCATCGCGCCCATGACCAGCCGCGAGCCGGTACCGGAATTGCCGAAATCGAGGACATTCTCGGGTTCCGCCCAGCCGCCAACCCCGGTTCCGTGGACATGCCAGGCGCCGCGTTCGCCCACGCGGATCACTTTGGCGCCGAAAGCCCGCACGGCCTCGGCCGTGTGCAGCACGTCATCGCCCTCCAAAAGGCCGGTAATCCGGGTTTCTCCCAAGGCCAGGCCACCCAGAATCAGGGCGCGGTGCGAAATCGACTTGTCGCCGGGCACAAGCGCGGTTCCCTTCAGGGAGGCCGAACGGCGCGCTTTCAGGGGGCGGGGCTGGCTGGAGGCGGACATTGCAGGTCCTTTCAAGCGGGCGGGGATTGCCTATCCTAATAGCCGCCCCCGTCAAGGTCTTTGACAGGCCGTTTCAACCGTGGCAAACGACGCGGCCTCCGGAAAAACGGATCACCAGCAGGAATATGGAATTGGTCAAAGCTGATCTCGGAACGAAACGTGTTTGCCCGAGTTGCGGCGCACGCTTCTATGATATCTCCAAGCGTCCCATCGAGTGCCCGAAATGTTCCGCCACATTCGAGCCCGAGTCTCTCTACAAACAACGCCGCCCGCGCCAGCCGGAACCGGTGGCTGCCGTCGAGCCCGCGGTTGAAGCGGAAGACGAGGAAGAAGAGGTCGAGGCCGAAGAGGAAGAAACCACCATCGTCGAGCCCATCGCCGGCGAACCTCCGCTTGTCGTGACCGACGAGGACGGCGAGGAAGAAGAGGTTGCTCCGGAACCGGAAGCTACCGAAGCCGGAATGTCGGTGGTCGAGGGCGAAGAAGCCGCGATCGAGGAGATCGCGGACGAAGAAGTCGAAGACGACGAAGAAGACGACGGCCTGCTGGAAGAAGTCGAAGAAGACGAAGACGACGTCAGCGGCATCATCGACGCGGACATCGAGAAGGACGAGCGCTAGAGTATCAAGCGCGGTGTTTTCGCTCCCGGTCCCCAAACCGGGATGCAAGTGGGGCCATAGCTCAGCTGGGAGAGCGCCTGCATGGCATGCAGGAGGTCAGCGGTTCGATCCCGCTTGGCTCCACCAGTCTACGCCGCGCAGCGGCGGAGACTGCCACGGCGTAGCGCCTTGGCGCGAAGCCGGGCTGCCCGTTGCCGCGCGGCTTCGACTTGGCAGGCCACGACGAACATATTCGACGCATTGCAGACTTGCCGCGTGCCGATACGCTGGGGCCGTTGACCAACTTGGTACGCCAAGAAGGTGCACGGCGACAGATGAAATACGTGTACATTCTAGAATCTTCGACCGAGCCCGTTCGCCACTATGTTGGGCTCACAGACGACCTACGCGAAAGATTGAAAGCGCACAACGCCGGGCAAGTTTATCACACGTCAAAGTTCAGACCTTGGCAGATCAGCACCTACATTGCATTCAGCGATCATAACCGCGCTGTTTTGTTCGAAAAGTATCTGAAAACCCAATCCGGCCGCGCATTCAGTAAAAAACGGCTGTAGCCCTCACTCCGAAAACAGCTTCCGATCCCTTTCCGCCTGAGTGCCGGCCTTGTAGTAGTCCGCGAACCAGTTCGGCTGGCCGCCGATGGCTTGCGGCTTGCGCAAGGTCAGCGAGGCGTGGCTGCTTTTCGAAGCGGTATTCTTGGCCTTCGCCGTCTTGCCCTTTGTCTTTGGTGCCGCTTTGGCCTGCATCATCGTGCGGAAGTGAAGATGGTCGAAGGTGCGCAGCGCCTCGATAGCGTAAGCGGTGGCGACGCCCGTATCCTCGATCATCACCAGATTATCGCCGTTGCCGGTTTCGCCCGCATTGGAAAGGTTGGACGAGCCCGAGAACACTTTCGCCGTGGGAAGGCTGAAATCCGTGACCACGAATTTGTGGTGGACGTGGATGCCCGCTCCGCCCGACCATTCGCTCTTGAAGGGCTCCGGCGCATTGGCGCCGAGGAACTTGAAATCGACCGTGGCAATGGAGCCGTCGGGCTTGTGAACGTTGAGGCCATTGGCTTTATCGGCGATGCCATAGCTGAAGACCGACTTCTCCATCAGCCTGTCGATGGAGGCTCGCGTCGGCCCGCTCTTGATCTGATTGAGAAAGGCGATGGAGTACAGCACCGACGACGTGGCCTGATCGATGGCTGCGCCGACGGGATTGAGCGACAGAGCGGCATCGCTGTGCGGCGAGAAGCAGAGGTGCGCTTGGGGCTCGTTCGAGACGTTGACGAGCTGCCATTGCTTGGAGATCGGCGCGGCGTTGAATTTCAGTGGCGTGGCGAACGCCACCTCGAACATCTGTCCGAACAGCGCGGCCGCCTCTGGCGCATCGAAGCGCAACGCATTGTTGGACTGGATGTAGATGCCGCGGAAGCTGAAATTCGTGGAACCGAACAGCACCTTGAACGGCTTTCCAGCGCGTTTGGCGATGAACACCTTGTGATGCTGGAGGCTCTTGAAATGCGTGCGCACCACATTGTTTTTGCCGGCCGACTTGACGAACCGCGCCGCGGCCTGGGATTCGGCGCTGGTCTTGGGTGCGTGGCTGCCGGAGTTGTCGATGACAATGCGAAGCCGCGAGCCCAGATTCTCGAGGGCCGCGACGATGTCGGGCTCGTTGAGATCGTAGGCCAGAACGTCGAGCGAGATCGTCTTGTCGTCGGCAGCGCCATTCAGGAAATCGAAGATCATTTGATAGGCTTCAAAGCCGAGCCATTGATAGACGTCGCCGGCTACCTTCTTGAAGGCGAGGCCGGCGTCCGCCTTGACGGGAATGATGTTCGGATTGTTGCCGTATTTCTCCGCGTAAGCCTGCGACGAGGCAAAGCCTCGCGTGAAACCGACATCGAGAAAGCCGTTATACAAAACGGGATCGAGCTCGATGTCGGTTGCGACCTGCGTGCCCGCGACCAACTTGCCGTCGCTCGGCATGTGCATCTTGCTCACGCGATAGGTGTAGCGGCCGAGTTTCGGCTCGAAGGGAAAATGAATCCAGCGGAACTTCTGAAACGGCGCCTCCAGCGAGGGATATTGCCGCGCCCCGGTCACTGCGGCGGCGGCTGCAGCTTTGGCGACAGCCGTCTGCTCGTAGGAGAAATTGAGGCGGTTGCGCAGCGGGCTGAAATCCGCCGCTCCAGGACTCTTGACCTCGATGGCAAAGCCCACGAAGTCGGCCTCCGGCACGTCGACATCCATACCCAGCAGACACATGCGTTCGCCTCGCCACAATTTCAGGCGCAGCCCGTCCTTTGCCGTTTGCGTGGAAAAATCAGGCATGGACCCCTCCCTTGCCGATTCAACTATAGATTGCTACCAAGACGGAGTGGTTGTCCAGCGTGCCTCGCCAGAAATATCATGCGGGAATCAAAAAAACTCTCGGCGCGCTGGCGGGAAGCTTGCAGCAACACCGCTTGTCATGCGCATCGCGAATTCTGTTTCGCGGTCTGACTGTTACGAAGAAAAGGTGACATCAGCGTGCAGAAATTTCCGCCTTGTGCCGCGGCGACAATTCCGACAAGACAGCAATGCGCCCGGTGCGATAACACCGGTTGTGCGTTTTCCTGCGGCTGCTTCGAAAGACAAGCGTATTGAGCTCCTTCATCGATGCCCGCAATGTTCCCGCGGGAACCATTCTGCAACCGGATTTGGCAATCGTCGGCGGCGGCCCCGCCGGGATTTCCTTGGCGCTCGCGCTGGCCAACACCCCCATCCGCATGGTGCTGCTGGAAAGCGGCGGCATGACGCCGGACGCCAAGACCCAGGCGCTGTATTCGGGCACCAAAACCGGTGCACCCTATCTGACGCTCGAAGCATCGCGGCTGCGCTATCTCGGCGGCAGTTCGAACCACTGGGGCGGCTGGTCGCGGCCGCTCGATGAGATCGATTTCGAACAGCGCAGCTGGCTGCCCCATTCGGGCTGGCCGTTTCCGCGCAAGGAAATCGAGCGCTATTTTCCGCACGCCCAATCGCTGTGCGAAGTGGGACCTTACATCTACGACAAAGCCGACAAATGGGCCGAGACGTTGGGGCCGCTGCTGCCGCTCGGCAGCGGCGGCGTCGTCACCCGCTGGTTCCAGTTCAGCAAGATGCGCGGCAGCGATCTGCCGACGCATTTCGGCGACCGCTATGCCGACGATCTCAAGCGCGTCGCGCGGCTTAGTGTTTACCTCCACGCCAACGTAACGCGCCTCGGGTTGGACGGAAGTGGCGGCAAAATCGACCAACTGGATGTGGCGACGCTCACCGGCCGAAAATTCAAGGTCAAGCCTAAGTTGACAGTGCTGGCGATGGGCGCAATCGAAAACGCCCGCTTGATGCTCGCATCCAACGACGTCGTTCCCGCAGGAGTCGGCAACACCTTCGATATGGTGGGGCGCTTCTTCGCCGATCATCCCATTCCGCGCGATACCGCGACACTGGTGTTATTCGGCGGCGCGCTGGCGCCTTATTACACGGATATTCAGAACATCCACGGCGCGGTCATGCGCGCGGGCCTGTTTCCCCGCGAAGAATTTCGCCGTTCCCACGCGGTTATGGGCTCGTCGGTCACTATCGAAAACAAGACCCAACTCGACGATCTCGGCAAAGCTGCGGTTGCCACGACTGCGGCGGCACTGGGCGTGGATGCAAACGATGCGGTGGCCTATTCGCTGGGTTGCGGATTGGAAGTTACGCCCGATCCCGACCGGCGTCTCACCCTGGGAACGGATAAGGACGCGCTGGGCATGCCGAGGATAAATCTGCGCATGCGGATCGCCGATTCCGATTTCGCCCGCTTCCGCCAGACGCTGAAGGAACTCGCCCGGCAATTGCTGGTGTCGCGCGCCGGCATGTTGCGGCTCAACTTGAATTCGCGTGCCGAATGGCTGGAGGGCCTCGAATGGGGCAACCACCATATGGGCACGACACGGATGCATGTCGATCCGCGTAATGGCGTCGTCGATGCCAATTCGCAGGTTCACGGCGTGCCAAACCTGTTCGTCGCCGGCAGCTCCGTATTCCCGACCTACGGCGCCTCGAATCCGACCATGAACCTGATAGCGCTGACCCTCAGGCTCGCCGATCACCTTCGGGGCGTGCTGCGATGAAAGCGAACATTTCTCGCCGCAACATCCTGATCGCGGGCGGCGGTGCAGCCGTACTGGCGGCAGCAGGCCTCGAAGTCAGGCACCTGCTGCATCGCCACGCGCCCAGCCCCTATGACGCTCTTCTGGCAAAACTCGACGATCGCGACGCCGCGGCGCAGATCGGCGAAGGCGTTCTCGCCGAAATCGACGATTTCGAACCCAAGGCGGTGGCGAAAGATTTGCGCGCCAGCTTCGATCGTCGAAATCTGACTCAGGCCAGCGCGGAAGATGCCGCTGAAGACCGCTTGGTGGAAGCCAACGGATGGGTGCTGCCGAAAACCTTGGCGCTGCTCTGCGGCTTGGCGGCTAAAGCGCAATAGGCTTCTCACCACCCTTTCAAGGGGAGGGAATTGCGCGGATCAAATCGCGCAGCGAATTGCCGAGATAGGTCTCGCCGGCGAGATCGTCCGGCATAAGCAGGGCTTCCACGCAACGCCCCTCTGCGATCAAGGCCCGGCGCAAACAGCCGTCGAGCGCGCCCGCCTGCAGCGGCGGGGTGAGAAGTTTTCCGCCACGCGCGACAAAGACGTTGGTGCGGCTGCCCTCCACTACCTCGCCGCGCTCGTTGAGAAAAATCACTTCGTCGCAGCCGGTCGATTTGGTGAGGCGGGCATATTCGCTTTCATAGAGATCGCGCCAACTGGTCTTGTGGCGCGAGAGCAGATCGCCGCTGGAAACGCTGCGTGGGGAAACGGCGTAGGTCCAGGCGGCCTCCGCACGCGACAGCTGGCCAGCCGTAGATGCGAACGTCCCATCTTCCGAAAGCGTCAGGCGGACACGCAACGCGGACATCGCGTTCGCGGACGCCTCGTGCAGCGCCCGCAAGGCGGCCTCCCTGTCGAAAGCAAAGCCGAAGGCTTCTGCGGAGCGCTCCATGCGGGCGAGATGCAGATCGCGGCGAACGAAACCCTCGCGCGGACCGAACCTCAGCGTCTCGATCAGTTCCAAGGGGCGGCGGGAAGCTTCCATGAAGCGCGCTTTGAGCAGGCATTCGGCGTATTCGCCGTCGACCTGCGAGTCCTGAACCACCGCGCCGCCGATGCCCAATTCGCCGCGGCCGCCGGAAATCGTCAAGGTCCGAATGGCGACATTGAAGCGTGCCGAGCCGTCGGGCGCAAAAACGCCGACGGCGCCGCAATAGACGCCACGCGGGCTCTGCTCCAATTCCGCAATGACCTCCATGGCACGGATTTTCGGCGCGCCGGTGACCGAACCGCAGGGAAACAGCGCCCGCACAATCGCGTCCACGCCCGCACCGGGCGTTAAGCGCGCGGTCACGGTGGAAACCATCTGATGCACGGTCGGATACGTCTCCACCGCGAACATGTCGCTGACGCCGACGCTGCCGAGTTCGGCGATCCGCCCCAGATCGTTGCGCAGCAGATCGACAATCATCAGATTTTCGGCGCGGTCTTTCGGATTCTCGGACAGGCGCAAGCGCGCCCGCTCGTCGGCGGCGGGATCGGCGTCGCGCGCGGCAGTGCCCTTCATCGGGCGCGCGGTCAAGGCGCCATTGGCCGTCAGATCGAAGAACAATTCCGGCGAGAGACTGAGAATCTGCCGCTCACCGTCGTCGACATAAGCGCCGTGGCGCGCGGCGGCGTTCGCCCGCAGGCTGTGGTAATATGCCAACGGATCGCCGACGAAGGAAAAGCGCGAGCGGAAACTGAGATTGGCCTGATAGAGATCGCCTGCCGCAATGAGATCGCGCACGCGATCGAAGCGCGCGCCATAGGCAGCCCCATCCCAATCGTGGGTCAGCGGCCCGGCATAGGCCCTGCCCTCGCACCACGACTCGAATGCGGATTCGATATCGGTACTTTCCACGACAGCAGGTGCAGCGAAGACGCCGAACCATAGCAGCGGCACCGCCCTGGTATGCGGCATCAACGGCGCCAGCCGTTTCTCCAACGCGTAGCCAAGCTCGTAGGAAAAATAGCCAGCGACAAAATGGCCCGAGGCGCGCGCCGCCTCGATCGCGGCCAGGGCTGCCGAAACCTCATCGGGCACATCCGCGCGGATGACTCCCAGCGGCGATGTATAGGCGGCCAGCCGCCCCTGGGCGGCCTCATCGACGATCACGACGGGTCTCATCCGGGTTTTGTGCCCTGCCTGCCGGACCGGAGCAACGCCTGGACGAGCGCCGCTGGTTAAGGAAATTCACCTTGATTTGGTTATGGCGCACCCTACATGGTGTTGGACGGCAGTGCCTTCTTGGGCTGCCCCGACCCGCAAAGCCGCTTAAAGGAGGGCTTTTGCAATGAACAGGACCGTGTATTTCAACAGCCCGTTTCTGCTTGGTTTCGACCATCTGGAACGGCTGCTCGAGCGGACCGCAAAAAGCGCCGGCGACGGCTATCCGCCTTACAACATAGAACAATCCGGCGACGAGAAGCTGCGCATCACCTTGGCGGTGGCGGGCTTTACCAGCGAAGAATTGAACGTGACGGTGGAAGACCGTCAGCTCGTCATCCGCGGCAAGCAGTCGGACGCGGCCGACAAGAACTTCCTGCATCGCGGAATTGCCGCGCGGCAGTTCCAGCGCGCTTTCGTGCTGGCCGAAGGGATCGAAGTGACGGGAGCGACGTTAGAGAATGGCCTGCTCTCCATCGAGCTGGCCCGCCCGAAACCCGACACAATCGTGCGTACAATTGAAATCAGGACGGGGCGACAGGAAGCGAAGAGGTTGGTGCCATGATCGAGAAGACAGACGAAGGGTATGTCGAAACGGTCGACGGCGGCCGTATCGCCTACATCAAACCGACCGGCAGTGCGGAAGCGCATCGCCTCGGCCTGTTGCCGCCCGGCATCGAATTACCGCACGGCGTGAAGATCTACGTCCTGCACGGCAGCGACGGCAGCGTGCTCGGCTTCACCGACACCCATGCGTCCGCTTACGGCGCAGCAGTCCAGAACGAACTGACGCCGGTGAGCTTGCACTAGCTTGAAATTTGTCACGGCACGCCCGCGCATGCTGTTGCTATCTGCTCGGCCGTGACAAACTAGCCCGCGAGTCATCGCGGGCCGTTCCTTGAAACAAGTCATCTGGACTCAGACTTACGACGTCAACACCATCGTGCTGGATCAGCACAAGCGGCTTGGGCTGGTCGGCTTGTTGAACCTGCTGCAAGACATTGCCTGGTTGCACGCCAAGCATCTCGGCTGGGGCTATGAAGCACTGGTCGAGCACGGAACAGCCTGGGTCTTGGTCCGCCAGAAACTCGTCATGGCGGACTGGCCCGTGTGGGGCGACGTGGTCGAGGTCCGGACTTGGCCGCGCGGCGTGAACGGAGCTCTTGCGATCCGCGAATTCGAGATCGTCGTGGGGGACCGCACGTTCGGGGAATGCTCCACGAGCTGGCTGATCATCGACGCGCGGACGCGCCGTCCGACGAAAATCGATCGCGAAGCCTTCCGCCAGAACGCACGGACAGAAGGCTGCCTCGCCTTCGAAGCCCAGAAGATCGTCTTGCGCACGGACCTAAAGGAAGTTGCAACGTTTCAGGTCAGGAACAGCGACCTCGATGTCAACGGTCACGTCAACAACACCCGCTACGCGCAGTGGATTCTCGATTCCGTCGCGGCCGATGCGCAGGCGGCTTTTCGGTTACAGGAATACGAGATCAATTTTCTTGCCGAAACCCGTGTCGGGGATACGGTGGCGATCGAACAGGGCGAAATCGAACCCTCGCCCATGTCGGCGGCACGATGGCAGTTCCAAGGCAGGCAGGCGGCTGAAAACAAGACAGCCTTCGTCGCCAGATTGGGCGTCAGCCCTCGCTAGGATGAAACCGCGCTACGCCGCGACGGAATTCGCGCTGCCGTTGGGCTCGGTGAGGATGGCATATAAAGCTTCGGACGACTTCGCAGCACGCAGCTTCTCGCAGACGCCCTGATTGCGCAGCAGGCGCGATACGCGCGCCAATGCCTTCAGATGATCCGCGCCCGCGCCTTCCGGCGCCAGCAGCATGAACACCAGATCGACGGGTTGGTTGTCGACGGCTTCGTACTCGATGGCCGGATCCAGTCGTGCGAACACGCCCCGGATCCTGTCGATATCTGCAAGGCGGCCATGCGGAATCGCGATGCCTTGCCCGACACCGGTGGTGCCCAGGCGCTCGCGCTCGTTCAACGTCTCGAAGATGCGCCGGTCGGGCAGCCGCACCAGAGCCGCCGCACGCACCGACAAATCCTGGAGGAGCTGCTTCTTGCCCTGAACCTTCAACGCCGCAACGACGCCTTCGGGACTAAGCAAATCTGCAATTTGCATGACGGCCCTTTTGCTGTGGATCAGGCTTTGAAAACACGCAGTCTCTGAAAGCCCGTCCGAACCTTTACACCGTAGAGTTCACGCCTGCATCGCGCATTTGCCTTGGCCCGGAACAACGCCGAAGGCGTCATAAAAGTTCCTTTTTTGCCGGGCCTCATCCGAGGGGCGCGAACGTCTAATCCTCGCTTTTTGCAAAGTCAACGCTTGAAATTAAAGATGTGCGGCATAGGCGGATTCTTCGCCCTTGAGCTTGCGCCTTTCCACCGATGAGGGGATTCGCATTGCCTCGCGATACTTGGCAACCGTGCGTCTGGCAATGTTAACGCCATCCGCCGTCAGCAACGAAACAATGCGGTCGTCGGAGAGAACTTCGCGCGCACCTTCGCGCTCGATCATCTCGCGGATGCGGTCGCGCACTGCTTCGGCGGAATGCGACTCGGCACCATTCACCGCCTGAATCGCAGCGGTGAAGAAATACTTCAGTTCGAACAATCCGCGCGGCGTCGCGATGTACTTGTTCGAAGTCACACGGCTGACCGTTGATTCGTGCATCGAAATGGCATCCGCAATGGTGCGCAGATTGAGCGGCCGCAAGTGGCGCACGCCGTGGGTCAGGAAGCCGTCCTGCTGGCGCACGATTTCGGCGGAAACTTTGAGAATCGT
>Ga0265340_10000515_pt1 | contig 21261 bp, 19 predicted proteins | sample 4CB225metaG_FD_202082 | JGI IMG/M metagenome (GOLD analysis project Ga0265340, IMG submission 202082) | Rhizosphere microbial communities from Carex aquatilis grown in University of Washington, Seatle, WA, United States - 4-CB2-25 metaG | ecosystem: Host-associated > Plants > Roots >...
GGTACGGGCGGGTTTCAAACCCGCCCGTACGTACATCGGGGGCCGCAATGCAATCCGGGGGCGCAATGCAATCCGGGGGCGGTACGGGCGGGTTTCAAACCCGCCCGTACGTACATCGGAGGCCGCAATGCAATCCGGGGGCGCAATGCAATCCGGGGGCGGTACGGGCGGGTTTCAAACCCGCCCGTACGTACATCGGAGGCCGCAATGCACATTAGTGCTTTTCAGGCACGCGCAGCACTTCAACGTGTACGTCAGCCACACCCGCTCGAACCAAACCGATCGTAAGGGCAGCTCTATAAGATAAATCGATGATTCGGCCGTTGCCTGCGTACGGACCTCGATCCGCAATCCGCACCACGACCGACGCACCGCTCTTGACGACACGCACGCGTACGATGCTGCCAAAAGGTAGTGTGCGGTGCGCGGCTTGTGCGCAATCTGGCTGATAGACTTCACCACTTGCCATCGGGTGTCCGGCAAGGGAATTCGAATAGTAAGTGGCTTTGCCGGAGTACACTCGAATCGGCTTTGTATCGAGGAACTGCTGTCGGAGCTGCTCAATTTCGTCGCAAGGTATCGAGCTGTTTGGCGACGCCGCTTGCAGGCTTGCTTGCGCTTGCGGGCAGCAGGACTTCGTGGACCGACGCTGAGCACTTGCAGCTTTCTTTGCGTCGCGCGCGGTTCGCGGTTGCGAGTTCACTCGCGAGTTCGAGGGGGCGCCACAACCAACGGTTGACGCAGATAGAATCAACGCAAGACCGATCGCTGGTCGCCAACGCATCTTCGGCGACCATAAAGCGATTCGCATTGGGCAGCCAAGCGAGTCGTTTCCTTCACTTTGCGCGCAGTCACTAAATATTATGAAGGAACCGCGTTGGCCAACTGGCCATTGCTTGAGCCAGCGACGGCCAGTTGGCCCATTCGGATTTCTGCCCCCCGCAAATGGGGAGATTATTAATTGACAAACGAGCCAGCCGAATTTCCTTTTCCTCTGGCCATTAAGCAATGCTACGTTCGCATTCGCCCGCCGTCAGACAGTTCGTACGGCCTAGTCGGTCCGCTCGAGTTCGTTTCTGTGTGCTGGTACTCCCCACTGGCGGGGAGCCTGTCGGAAGAGTGCAAGCGTCGAGCGTTCGTCCGAGGGTAATTTAGGATCGTCGGCGCAAGGTTCGAAAAGAAATCAGCCAAATGGGCACGCGACTCTTCGTGGGCAATCTGTCCTATTCAGTCACCGATACGCTTTTGCAGGAAGCATTCGGTCGTTTTGGAAATGTAGTTTCCGCATCTGTCGTCGTAGACAAGATGAGCGGTCGTTCGCGCGGGTTTGGGTTCGTCGAGTTGTCGAGCGAGGCCGAAGCCGAGCGCGCAGTGACGGAAATGAATGGTGCCGAGCTTGATGGTCGTCCCGTCAACGTGAACATTGCCAGACCGCGCGAAGAGCGTGGCTTTGGCGGTGGTGGCGGTGGTGGCGGCGGCTTCAGAAGCGGCGGCGGTGGCGGCGGCGGCTTCAGAAGCGGCGGCGGCGGTGGCGGCGGCGGCTTCAGAAGCGGCGGCGGCGGCGGCGGTGGCTTCGGTGGCGGCGGCGGCGGCGAAGGCGGCGGCGGCGGTGGTCGCGGCGGTGGTCGCGGCGGTGGTCGCGGTGGTCGCGGTGGCCGCGACGGCGGTCGCGGTGGTCGCGGTGGTCGCGACAGCGGCGGCAGTCGTGACGGCGGTAGCTGGTAACCAGTTGCTCAATTGAGGAACGAGCCCGGAGCAAGGGCGAGTAACAACTCGCCCTTGCAGGGTTTCGTTTTTGCTTCTTGCTGCGTTCTTCACGGCAAGATTGTAGGTGTGGAGTTCGGGTGGGAATGCTTTTTGGCGCTCGAGGGTTACAGTCGCCGAAATCGATCTACTAGCCAGTAGGTTCCCATTACCGACCGGATTGCATTCAACGAGTAAGCTCTATGCGTCTATCGCTCCACGCTCCAAACGCGCCCGCCCTATTAATTTCCCTGTGCGTGGCACTAGGTTGCCAACGCGCCAATGCAGCAGGTGCCCAACCAACGTCGCGCAATGCTGGCGACCGGTCGGTGACCAGCGGCCAGCTGGTACCTCTCCCCTCGCCCGCATTGGCACGAGCCACGGCCAACGGTAAGAGCGCCAGTATCGCTGATGTCGTCGAGAAGGTGGTGCCCAGTGTGGTGAGCATCTCCTCGACCCGGGTCGCTCGCACTCAACAACTGCCCCTCGACGATCCGTTTTTCCGGTTCTTCTTCGGTCCCGGGCAAGGCGGACCACGCGAGGAGCGCGAACAGGGCCTAGGTTCTGGCGTGATCGTTGGCGATGGCCTCGTCATTACCAATAATCACGTTGTCGACCACGCTGATGAGATCAAGATCGCCACCCTCGACCACCGGCAGTTCGAGGCTCAGCTGATCGGAGCGGATCCAAAGACCGATCTTGCGCTGCTACGGATCAAGGGTGATACGAAAGGGCTGAAACCCATTGCGCTCGGTGATTCGAGTCGCTTGCGTCTTGGAGATGTCGTGTTGGCAGTGGGCAACCCATTTGGTGTGGGCCAGACCGTAACCATGGGCATCGTCTCTGCCAAGAACCGCTCTGACTTGGGCATTGAAGACTACGAGGATTTCATCCAAACGGATGCTGCAATCAACCCCGGTAACTCTGGGGGCGCCTTGGTTGATATGGAAGGCAATTTGATCGGCATCAACACCGCCATTCTGTCGCGCTCGGGGGGAAATGTCGGCATTGGGTTCGCGATCCCGTCCAACATGGCTCGCCCCATCGTCGAAAGCCTGCTGAACCATGGCAAGGTTGTCCGGGGTTGGCTCGGCGTCGCAATTCAACCTTTGGACTCCGATATGTCCAAAGCCCTCAACTTGCCTGAAAACAGCGGAGTGCTGGTTTCCGACGTCACCAAAGATGCTCCCGCTGCCAAAGCTGGCGTGCGTCGTGGAGACGTCATCATGTCAGTAGATGACCACAAGGTGAGAACCACTGGTGAACTGCGCAACGCGGTGGCCGCCTTTGGAGCTAGCAAGACCGTTCGTTTGCGCATTTTGCGCGACGGCAAGGAAATCAGCTTAAATGTGGCGCTCGCGGAGATGCCTGGCAAATTCGCGGACTCAAGCTCTGGCGGAGCGCAACAAGAAGGCAAGTCACCGCCTGCGCTAGGAATGGAGCTGCAAGCCCTGACCCCCGAGCTCAGAAAGAAGTTGGACGTGCCCCCCGAGATCAATCAGGGCGTTGTCATCACTGACATGGACTCCAGAAGCGAAGCGGCTCGCGCGGGGCTTCGCCCGGGTGACGTGGTACTCGAACTCAACCGCACGCGACTTGCCACCCCTGCGGATCTGCAGAGAATCTGGCAATCGAGCAAAGGCCATTTACTCGCACTAGTTTTGCGAAAAGGCACAACGAACTACGTCGTGATCAAGCGACCCGGCTGAGCGCTGACAAATCTATCAAGCCCGACGATAATCGCCGAATGCGGCCCAACGCCCAGAGCTAGACGCTTGCCAAAGCTCTCGGTTTACCGCACGGAGACTCTCGACTAGTCTTGATGTTCGTCGCTAGATGCCTGATCGCGCTCCGCAGAAAATCGATGAAGTCGCACCAAGTGCACTGGATGCGCCGCTACGCCACCCTCGTCGCAGGCTGCGACGACGTAGCCGAATGGGCTGGCTGCGCGAGAAAGTGATTAGACATGTAGAGCCCCTGCAGTCGTCCCTCCTTGCAGTGACTGTGGTTGGCTCATTGCTGGCGGTAGGTACCGTACACGTGAGCTCACTGCTCGTCGTTGCCTCGATTGCGCTGATGAGTCTTACCATCGCGTGCTTCACGGAAAAAAACTGGAAGGACCGCGTACCGCCGCCTGCCTGGGTGCTCCTCGGCTTGTCGCTTTACTCACTGCTGCAGTCCGTGCCGATTCCTTTCACTTGGCTCCATCATGCGTCGCCCGCTGCAGCACAGGTCTGGCTTGATGCCCGATACTTGCTCGGCGCTGCCACTCGTAGCCCAGCCTCTCTGAGCCTGGACCCTGGCGCGTCACGCGCGGAGGCGTTGAAGTGGCTCACCTATGCCGCAGTTTTCGTCACGGCAGGGCAAGTTACGCGACGCCGGGGAGCCAAGGTCGGACTGAGCATCGTTGTCATTTCCGCCTTCATAGGTGGCATGCTGACTATCGCACATGGGCTTATTGGGCTCGACAAGTGGCTTGGTCTCTACGAACCCCGCTACGCTCACCCAACTTGGGCCCTGTCGCCACTGCTGAATTCAAACAACTTCGCTGGCTATCTGAACCTTGCGATTTTTGTCGCGGTCGGTCTGGCAATGACCGGTCGCCCCCCAGTACCGCGCTGGGCCTTGGGTCTAACTGCGGCAGTGCTCTTTGCACTTTCTTTGTTGACTGGGTCACGCGGGGGCGGGCTCACCCTACTGATTGGAGTGGTGCTTGTTGCTCTGACACTGCGCGCGCAAGCCCCGCGAGCGAGACGCTTGGGCACGCCAACCTTGCCGGGTTGGTTAGCGCTCCTCAGTGCGACCATAGCGGGCGGAGCATTGTTTCTCCTCGGTTCAAATGAAAACATCTGGGAACAGCTACTGGATGAAACCACGAGCAAAATTCGCATCGTGGAGTGGACCGCACCCCTCATCCGCGATTTTCTCTGGTTTGGCGTGGGTCGTGGTGCGTATCAGACCGTTTCTGCCGCCTACCGCACCATGAGTGGTTTGGCCACGTACCAGCATGCAGAGAACTTCATCGCGGACTGGACTGCTGAATGGGGCGTCGTAGTCTCTGTTGCTGCGTTTGTCAGCTTTGGCTGGTCGTTGCGACCTAATAAGCTGGGGTTTCTGCGTCATCCGCTGCCAACCGCCACCCTCATCGGAGTGTTCATCCTATTCGTGCAGAACTTGGTTGACCTTGGTCTTGAAGTCACCGCCCTCGGAATTGCAGTGGCAACGACACTTGGTTCTATTTGGGGTGGAGCAAACCGCGCCCGGGAAAGACGGAAAAAGGGCGATCGTGACACGCCGGTGACCGGAGATACTGATACTGGAAGGTACGGCTCCAATGCGTTGGGGTCATGGTCTGAACCCAAGGATCACGTGCGCAGCGCATCGGCTCGCGCTCGCGTGACCGCCAAGACACGATCAAAAAGGCGACGCAGGTCCGAACGACGTTCATTGAAACCTGCACTTGCAGCCTCAGGCACAGCGCTGTTCGGTACCGGACTCATCTTATGGGTTGCGGTCACCAGCAGACCCGACGTCATGGAGGAACGAAAGGAGCTGCACGATGCGATCAGTGGCATCCAATGGTCGGACTCGCGTGCAGTCGCGAAGATTCGCCGTGCTCTCGCGGTTGCCATTGGTCGGCACCCAGCCGACGCCTATTTGCCCGTTCTCGGCGCGATTGTGGCACAAAATACAGGAACCCCCGAGCTACCTTGGCTCGGTCAGGCCCTGCGCCGCGACCCGCTCAACGCCCGCGCAGAATTGCTATTGGCCGACTCGCTGGCAGCCCGGGGCGCTCACACGCAGGCACTTGCCGTTCTGCAGCGCTGCGCCACGCATGAGCCCAACCTAGCCAACGTAGTCGCCGAACGAGCTACGCACTATACACAGAAACTGGAGGAACTCGAGTTGGCAGTCCCTGAGGGCCAGTCCGGGATTGCAATACTCGATGCGCTAGCGATTCAAGTGAACAAGCCCGAAGCACGAGCACTCCACGATGCCTTATTGGCTCTTGCTTTGAAGCGGCAGCTCAATTCACCCTCGACCCATGCTCTCATCGTTGACGACCTTCTTCGAGACCTCGAAAATCCGAGCGGACCCTGCGTCGGCGGGGCCACTTCCCGCTGCGAGTCACAACTGCGGGCACATGCGGATGTCATCGAGAAACTTGGTCCCCATAATCTTCAGGCCGTGTTGGTGCACTCGCGAGTGCTGGTGCACGAGGGCAAGATCGACGAGGCGACGGAGTGGCTTTCGCAGCAATGTCAGGAATTCACTGCGGATCTGTCTTGTGCCACTCAGTGGGCGTCGGTAGCTTCCCGGAGCAAGAGCCTCGATCGACTCGACAACGCGGCGAACGCTTATCTTGCACTGGCTTGCTCGACTCCTGATATTTGCGCCAACGCTGCTACATGGATTGGAAATCTGTTTATGGCCCGCGGCAACTATGAGTGGGCAATGTCGCGATACGAACGGGCAGCCAACGAGTCGCCATCGGCGGATGCATGGCTAAGAGTCGCAGACGCGGCACTGCGTTCCGGCCACGTCAATCGAGCCTATTCAGCACTGATGTCCGCTCGCCGGTTGGGCGGGACAGTCGACACAAACCTCGAGCAGCAAATCGAGCAAGCCCGCCGCGAACAGTTATTGCGCGGGGCGCTCAAACATTGACAAGAGCCACAACTCACCGTCTCCGCTCCGGCTGTTCCGCTGCTATCAAGCCGATTCGATCTAGTGATATTACAAAGTTATTGAGGAACGAATGTGAATTGTACATGCGTTGTTCGATCATTCGAATCTTGACCTCGTTGCGAACCATCCAGTGCGGAGCAACACCGTCACTTATCGCGCGGGTGGCCAGTCCAAGTCGAGTGGATCGATAGCGCGATCGGATCCAGGCCAGTTCCCTGGCGGGCCCGAATAGTCCAGGCTTGTGGGCGGGCCTTTCTTCCGGCACATCCATCCTTGCGAGAATGGGGTCGGTAAGCCCGTAAGCGTGAACGAATTGTCGTTCGAGCTGATTGTACATGGTCGCGCAAAACGGTTCTGTGAGGACGTGGTCCTGGTTGCCACTCGCAATTCGGTATCGTTGAATTCTCAGGTGGTCCTCGAGCCATCGCGATCTTTTGAATTCGAGCGCCGGGTGGTATCGGTGCCAAGGAGCATCACTAATGCCGTGATCAAGCGTTCGCTCCTCGTGGCCCAGAAGGGGGTGAGACGACAAGAACCACGGGTAATGGACGAGGAATATGACGCCCAGGGTCAGGCTGACAGCAGCCCTTCCCCAGCGGCTCGAAACGAGCCTCAGTGAGTGGAAACAACGTTCAACCAGACCCCCCATCGACAAGATTGCCAAGCAAAACGGAAACGCCAACAGTCGATAGTGCATCATGTCGCCGCCCATCTTGATAACGTATGGCAGCGATGAAGCAGCGACAACTATCATTAGACAGCGGGTCCGAAGATGCAGGTTTGTTTCACCGCGTTTCCGCAGAACCAACGTCGCTGCAAGTGCAACGAACAAAATCCAATGGAACCCGTAAGGCTCGAAGCAGTTCTTCAGGTAGTAGAATCCCTGAGCTATCGCGACCTTGTCCTTTAGATAAAACGGTGTTGGAAAGAACTCTGCGTAGTAAGCGATACGGAATATTGCCCAGCTCAACCCGCATACCAGTGAACTTCCGATAAGTGTCCAAGGCACACGACGTACCAGAACCCAGGTCAAAATGACGAGCACAAAGAGTGGCACAACGAATTCGTTTCTAACGAGTGGCAAAAAACCAAGCGCGATTTGAGCCCGTCTAGACTGAGGGAAAAGCGAATAGAGACCAACTAACGCTGCGGCAAGTTGCACCAACGGCGACTCAGAGCCGGACGAGAAGTAGCTTGTTACGCCGTAGGCCGTCGATAAGAAGATGAGCGGAAAATTCAGCGATACACCCGAATCTTCACTGCAGAAGCGGTTATTGATGACTACGCACGCGTACCAGAAGACGCAGAAGCCGACGCAAGCAATAACTGCGGTTATTGACCAAAAGTCCAAATGCGACTGACGAAGCACGATGAGCAGCATGAGCCACAGTGGGCTACTGTAGCCTTCAACGAATTCGCCTTCGTTGAATACCAGACCCCTATCAAGAAAAATATGGTTATCGACGTATCGGAAATAGATGAAGGAATCATCTAGGATCCAAAGATACCTGATGACAAGGAACAGACCTATGGCGAGAAACGCCCATTCGATAAGAGAAGGAACTGGCCAATTTGTGACGCGCCCGCATGCTGAAGCTAGTTTCCCAGTATGAGTGGCGGAACGTGTCGTCAAAGACGAGGGATTTGTGGTGATTGGCATAGACATCGCGTTTTTTTTACCAGGCGAATCATATCTAGCGTGAGGCCCGCGCGCCTATTGGCTTCAGCGCCTTGTCGGATACTGCGCCGGAACGGTATACAATGAATGAGTGGTAACCTACGATACCCGTTGGAGTTTTGAGAGGCGACTGGTGGGGCCCGGCCCCCTATTCGCCATTGCCGCGGCACCGACGCCACTGTTTGGCACATGATGACTCACCAGGGGGCCGCGATCTCCGCCGCAAAGGCTCTAACAAGCGGGCTATTTGTTGCTAATAGGCGGGGATGTGCCAGCCCTTTTCGTTCAAACTTACGCGTCGCCATGCAGCCGAGGTGGTACTGCGATTTCGGCTTTCTTTACTTCCCGTGGCCATTGGCGTTGCATGCTCGTTCTTGGCTGTTGGCTGCGCGAGGCGCGTCGATACGACAGGTGCTGTTGCGACAGATGCAGCTGCGACCGGGTGCCGATCCCATTTGGACTGTCAACGACCAGACGCCGGAAGCGCGGGGGCGACTTGTCTCTACTCCCAAAGCGGATACCGTTGCGGTCCCCTCCAACCCGAAAAAGTGGGCGTATCATGTACAGAGGATGACCAGTGCGGCGGAGGAAACATCTGCCGCCCGGGTGCAGTGTCGGATGGCGGGCTCGGTCATGGCGGGCTCGTCTGCACGCGGGCTGAGGCTTGTACCGATGATTCGCAGTGCATTGCAGGACAGGTCTGCCGCGAGGACCCTGCCGTACCTATCGGATGGATCAACCCTACCGGTCTCGTATGCTCGGTACCGTGCGCGACTGATCTCGATTGTTCACCGACAACCAAATGCGAAAGTGGAGGGCATTGTCGGGTACGGACGTGCGCCGAGTGTCCTTCGTACCTTCCGTGCGCGAGCGGAAACTGTGTAATCCCGAGCTGTTCGACGGACACTGATTGTCCGGGTGGCTATTGCGTCGCCGGAAACTGTTCCGGTTCGCTCGGTGTCTGCCGATCACCGTGCTTCTAACCGCGTTGTCGCTACCACTCGCGCTTTGTTGGCGGCCATGAACTACGTACATCATTTACTCAGCCCAGCCTGTCGACAGTCAGAACTGTCTGCCCCGTTGAAAGCGATCGCGCAACGAGTACAAACTGTCAAACCCGACTTTGAAGGAATTTGACTGTTTTGGGAACACGACCTGAGTGATTTCGATCGGTTAGCAGCGTCGAAGGCCCAAAAAACATAGGCACACGACTTGGAACGTATGCCTTGCAAAGCGCCTGCCTAGGAGGGTATTGGATAGGCATGTACTTACGCACCACGCAGCGCCGCAATGCCGACGGCACGACCGTCAGGTATTACCAGCTCGCCGAGAACACCTGGGATGCGGCCAAGGGCTGTGCAGTGGCCCGAGTCGTCTACAACTTCGGTCGAGCCGACAAGCTGGATAGGACCACGCTGCAACGACTTGCGCATAGCATCCTGCGCGTAGTGCAAGAGCATGAGGGCCAGGTAGTGACCGAGGAAGGTACGCCTATCCAGTTGCATGATGCGTGGCCGTACGGTGGGATCTGGGTGCTTGAACAGTTGTGGAAGGAACTGGGCATCGACGCCATCTTGAAGCATCAGGCAGGCGTGAAGCGGTCAACGCTACGACTGCTCGATGCGATCTTCGTGATGGTGGCCAACAGGACCTTGGAACCGGTGTCGAAACTGTACTGCTGGGATCAGTGGTTGCGTGAAGAGGTCTTGCTGCCGCGTGGTAACGACCTCGATTTGCATCACCTGTATCTCGGAATGGATCTGCTTGAGAACCACAAGGAAGAGATCGAGAAGTCGGTGTACTTCGCGATGGCTGACTTGATGAGCGCCGACGTAGATCTGATCTTCTACGACACCACTTCGCTGCATTTCGAGGTCGACGAGGAAGATGAAACGGAGCTAGGCAAGCGGGAGCGGACCTACCCGGCTCAACGCAAGCGTGGCCACTCGAAGAACGGCCGCGATGACGCGCCGCAGATAGTGATCGGGTTGGCGGTAACGCGCGATGGGTTGCCTGTGCGGTCGTGGGTGTTTCCGGGCAACACGGCAGATGTCACAACAGTCGAGCGTGTGAAGAACGACCTGCGTGGTTGGCGCCTCGGTCGATGTGTGTTCGTCGGTGATGCCGGGATGAACTGGTCATTTGCTGCATTTCTCTTCACAACTGATGCGCACTCTACAACCCAAGCCTTTACCTGTCCGAAATTATTGAAAGTCATGATTATGACTGGATCCGGGACCACGAGCGATCCAGCACGTTTCATTGCTCAGTGCAGCACGGCGTCCGGTAACGGTATTAGTTACTTCGCCGGATGCGGATCCAATGCAAATGGTGGCAGGGGCGAAGTCTTGGAAAAAAACCAAAGCGCCTTGGTCGCAAACGATGCTGGTCCACAATCACAGCCACCGACAGCTGTGACCGACTTCTCCGCTCCACTGACGGGGCCGAGCCGGAAGGATTGGAGTGAGGCCATGGCGAAGACTCCCTTGTCGAAAAAAGGGTGCTTTCAGAGCTCATATCCGGGCACCAGCTGGGCGGAAGTTCCGTGCCTAAACAAGGGGGGCCCGCATGTTACCGGTCGACTGCCAAAGAGTGTCGGCCGCAAGCCGCAGGCAAGCGGGGCGGGGTATTTACCGGGTGGGGGCGACTATTCGGCTCAGATGCCCGGCCCACTATTGCAGGTGGCAAGAGGGTCTTTTATCAGCGTCACCGGAGTGTTAAATGAGTACGATACGCGTAGCGGTTACCCAGCCAACAGCTACTCGCTTCAGCTAAACACGAACCGATTCGTACCCCCGAATTGTAAAGGCGCCTTGTGTAATGCGGAGCAGCAGTTTGTTTACGCCAACCCCAACATCTGGGGCGATGGGACCGCTGGCGCGATAGTACTTGAATACTGGTTGATTAACTATGCATCCACCGCCGTCCTTCCCGATCTTCCATGTTCGGACGCGGGGGCAGGTTGGTTCCAGGACGGAAATGTCAATGCGGACGGTACCTACACTTGCAGACAGGACGTCGTCGGCAGCCCGGCAGTTCCATTGAACCCGATCGAGAACCTGGCCAGTCTAAGTGTAACGGGTTCAGTGAGCCAAACCTTAGATACTGCTATAATTTCTGTTGGAGTGAACGATCTCTACGCGCAAGCAAATGACAGTATTCTGAATCTGTCACAATACTGGAGTTTCGCCGAGTTCAACATCTTTGGCGACGGCGGTTCCTCTGAGGCTATGCTCAATGCGATAGATCAACATACCGGTGTGACGGTCGGCGTCCAGCTTTCGCTATCAACCCCTGGCATTTGCATCAATGAATCCACAACAGGCGAGTCGAATAACCTCACCTTGGTGCCGAATTCTTGCTGTGCCACCGGTGGGCCCAGCCCAACAATCCAGTTTCTTGAGAGCAGTGCGAGCGTGCCGGTTCCGCTGCCGTTTTGCCTAACAAGTGACATTACGGCGATCAATTCCCCTCTGCTGTAAGAATTGACGGTACCAACCATTCCGGCACGGGCGCCACCGGCGGAGTTTCGTCAACGGATGCTGACGCTGGCAGCGGATGCACTGGGAGTTACGAAGTCATACAAACCTGGACAGTACGTGCCGGGCTAACGCAAACGGTGGTTTCGGCAATCGAAACCGGCAAGACTGCTCTTGGCGTTAGGTTTACGAGATGACTTTTAGAAACTCTTGCGAACAGTCACCGGTGCGCCAGTGAAAGGTGGCACGCGCGTCGCGCTCAGTGCTCGATTCACGCAGCCTGAATCGACGTCATCACCGTCCAATTGCGCGATCTGCACCTTCTGCACGGTCCCAGACGGCCCAAAGGTGATGAGAGCCGACCCCGTGACACCACTATTCGAGCAGTTTCGCACACGAGACGTGGCAAATTTTAGCGCAGTACGTGCACCGTCGCGGTCAAAGCTTTCGTTGGCAGCCGCTTGTGCTGCAGCAGCCGCCGGGCTCGCGTTACCGGCAGCAGCGGACTTGTCCTTGTCGTCGCCTCTGGCGGCGCCGGCAGGTATCCTAGCCGCAGCTTTGCCCACCGCCACTCGTGCAGCACCAGCTTTGGTCGGGGTGACAACTGGAGCGAGCTGTTCGGGAGTCAGGTTGGAATGGATCTGAGTTGCAGGAACCTGAGCGGCCGAGCCCTGAACAGGCTGCGAAGGACCGATGCTCATCCCGAATATCGCACCGAGCGTGGACGCAATCTGTCCGGCACCTGATTCAGATAGCAAACCAGTCTCACGCATATCTGACGCAGCTATTGCAGCAGCAGGCGCAACCTGAAATGTAACAGGATGAGGCAAATACCGATCCAAGAAAATCGCGAACACGCCTGCACAAGCCACGGGCAACATTGCCCAACTGAGGTTTTTGATCGTGAACTGCGACTGCGGCCGCGCAACGACATACTGCGGACGCACTGTTAGATGATTGGGCTGTTGTATTAACTGAATGGCTGGCGGCGGTAGATAGCTCGATTGACCCGAAGGAGCATTTGACCGAGTTGGCGGGTACGCCGGCAGAGTTGGCGGGTACGCTGGCTCAGTTGGCGGTGGAAGCAGACTAGAGTCTCTGGACTCATAGTTATCCACCTGTCGGGGCGTTCGGGTGGTTGTTTGTGCTAATTCGGTGATTGACGGCACCCGCGGCGCTCGCGGGAATTCGGGGACCGACGACGGATGCAGCGCCGGGGGCATCGTAGTTGTCAATGCACGGAGTAGATCAACGGGAGGAGGCGGCCTCGAATTCGAATTCGGACGCGGCAGCAGCCGAGATGAGAAGTTGACCGTTGTCGGCTCCACATCCATATCGGGATAGTAGGAGCTCCGGCTGACTCGCCTGGTGAGTTCGTCGTCCTCGCCCGCGACTTCAGACATGCTCTGGAGAAATCGTCGACGCGTGTGCGAGTCTGGTGGTTCCACGTGAGGCGCGTTCAACGCTGGCGGGGGCGTTGACTTGCGCGCGAATGCCGACGCTGTGGCCTTTCGAACCGCGGCTCGCAACTCCGGAACTGCCAGCAGTTGCTTCCAACGGTCTTCAGTTTCAGACCAGACAATGACGTCATGCTCGGCGAGTTTCCAAGCCCAAAGCTTCGCCAGGCGATCATCGCGAATCTTTAAGCGCACGTACCACATGCGCGATTCATCGGTGGCATCGTCTGCCACTGACACGTCACTAGCTATGGGTATGTTTCCGTTACGAGATTGCACATCGCACCTCGGGACCGTAGACCTGACACCGACGGCCAAAGCTTACTGTGTGATCCAGCTTCTGTCGCGTATTCTCTTTAGGCTGGTTGAGCTGCTTGCCCATTCACGGGGTGCCCTGCCGCCGATGAGGAACTGTGAGGCTGCAATCGCGGTGAAAAATACCCGAGTACTTGACACCCCGGATAGCGACAAGACACGATTCCTGTCCCACTGAACTCACGGGCTTTGAGAAAAGAATCTCACAGCACAATCGTCCAGCAATCCGAATTTCTTGACTGCGAACGGACAGTGCGCAATGGCACCCGAATGCAAGAGGACAGCGAGCTACACCGGGCTTACGATTCGACGGCTGTACTCGTCACGGGTGGTGCTGGATTCATCGGATCACACCTCGTCGAAGCTCTAGTTGCAGTGGGTGCTCGCGTGCGAGTGCTGGACGATCTGTCCACTGGCAATCGACAGAATCTGACCGGCTGTCTCGATCGTATCGAGTTCGTGCTCGGAGATGTTCGCGACCCGGAGCTCTGCTCGCGCGCCGCGCAGAACGTGAACATCATCTTTCACCTGGCCGCGTTCGTTGCCGTGCCCGAGAGTTTGCGAGATCCCGATCGCACGTTTGCCATCAATCTGCTTGGGACGTCCCACATCTTCGAGGCGGCACGCAACGCCTCGGTTGCACGCGTTATCTATGCGTCGTCGTGTGCCGTGTATGGTGATTGCTCGATGATGCCCCTCAACGAATCCGATCACGGGCATTTGCTCTCGCCCTACGCAATCAGCAAGCGCAGCTCTGAACTTTGCGCCGAATATGCCTACGCACAACACGGCGTAACCTCGGTGGGGCTCCGCTATTTCAATGTCTATGGGACGCGCCAACGTGCCGATGGCGGCTATGCAGCTGTTATCCCGAAGTTCATTGCCGATTGCCGCGCTGGACTAGCGCCCCGAGTTCACGGCACCGGTGAACAAACACGGGACTTCGTGCACGTCAGTGACGTGGTCAGAGCCAACCTTCTCGCGGGCATGCAACCGAGTATGACCGCCGAAGTCATCAACATCGGCACGGGTGTCTCGACTTCAATCCAATCTCTGGCGGAAGAAACGTGCCACCTCGTCAACCCGCAATTGCACCCAGTCAACACCGAAGCCCGACCGGGTGACATTCCGCGATCGGTGTGCGAGCCGCGCCTTGCGGAACGCGTTCTGAAATGGCGAGCACGGACTCACTTGACCCAGGGGCTAACCATGTTGACGAAAGCGTCGGGCTAACGTTTTCGCGGGGGGAGGCGCGTGTACTCGAGACAACCCGATTACATGTGCCGCGCAAACACCAATAAGTGGCTACTTCACGTGTTGCCGGTACCACTCGATTGTCTTGCGCAGACCTGCTTCGAATGAAGTCTGCGCTTCGAAACCGAAACGTTCCTTCGCCCGTGACGTATCGAGCATGCGACGTGGCTGACCATTGGGCATCTGGGGATCCCATATGATTTGACCCTGATAGTCCAACAGCTTGGCTGTTTTTTCCGCCAGTTCTCGTATGGTGATCTCGAAGCCAGCGCCAAGATTGACCGGATCCGGATCGTCGTACTTTTCAGCCGCCAGCGCAAAACCTCGCGCCGCGTCTTCAACGAACAAGAACTCACGCGTGGGAGTACCGTCACCCCACAGCGTCACTTGATGTTGGCCTTTCTGCTTGGCTTCGTAGAACTTGCGAATCATCGCCGGGATCACATGTGACGTTTTCGGATCGAAGTTGTCACGCGGCCCATAGAGATTTACCGGAAAGAGCATGACGAAGTTGCTCCCAAATTCCTGCCGATAGCTCTGCGCCATGACCAGCAACGCCTTCTTCGCGATGCCATAGGGCGCGTTCGTCTCCTCCGGGTAGCCATTCCACATGTCGTCTTCCCGAAATGGAATGGGCGCAAACTTGGGGTAAGCGCAGATCGTACCAGCGACAACGACCTTTTGCGTGCCAACACGACGAGCCTCCTCGAGGATGTGCAGCCCCATCATCATGTTGTCATAGAAGAACGTGCCGGGAGATGCCCGATTGGCACCGATCCCACCGACACTGGCAGCCAAATGCACAATTAGATCGGGGCGGGTCGACTCCAGCAGGTGGCGCACTGAATCGCGCTCGCGCAAATCAACCGCCGGGTACTCTGGAACTATGATCTCGCGTGCGCCGCGTCGCCTGAATTCTTCGACTACGTGACAACCGAGAAACCCTGCCCCACCTGTAACGATAATTTTCGATTTGGCAATATCTAAGGTCATCTTCATTCCTCAATCACCGGTTTCAAGCAAGCCGCGTGCACCGACTCATATCAACCTTCAGTGTTTGCTGCACCAACAGACACCCAAAACGCCGGCATCAATCACACTGCTGTGGCCGCGAACTCGTACCCATACCGTGAACGTGCGCGTGCACGAGCGCAAGATCCGCATCTACCATCATGCGCACCAATTCAGAGAAGCCAACACGGGGCTTCCACCCCAACTGCTTGTATGCCTTGGTTGCATCCCCGAGCAGCAGATCAACCTCAGCGGGTCGGAAGTAGCGCTGGTCAATCTCAACGTGCTTCTTCCAGTCGAGACCCGCATGCTCGAACGATTTCTCCAGGAATTCGCGGACCGAGTGCGTCTCGCCAGTGGCCAGCACGAAGTCGTCAGGCTTGTCTTGCTGCATCATCAGCCACATGCCTTCAACGTAGTCGCCGGCAAACCCCCAATCGCGCTTGGCGTCGAGATTGCCAAGATACACTTTGTCTTGCAGGCCTAGCTTGATATTTGCAACCGCCCGCGTAATCTTGCGGGTAACGAACGTCTCTCCGCGGCGCGGAGACTCATGGTTGAATAGGATCCCATTGACCGCGTAAGTGCCGTAACTATCGCGATAGTTCACGGTCGTGTAGTAGGCAAAAGCCTTGGCACAGGCATAAGGGCTCCGCGGATAGAAGGGAGTAGTTTCCTTCTGCGGCGTCTCGACCACCTTGCCAAAGAGTTCAGAAGATGACGCTTGATAGTACCGCGCGTTAATCCCTGATTCGCGAATCGCCTCCAGAATACGTAAGCACCCAACACCAGTTACCTCGGCCGTGTACTCTGGTACGTCAAAACTGACGCGCACGTGACTCTGGGCGCCAAGATTGTAGATTTCCTCCGGACGAATCGTGCGCAAGATGTGATTCAGCGAACTGGCGTCGTTAAGATCTCCGTACACCAGGTGCAGGTGCGTCTCTGGAACGTGAGAGTCACGATAAATGTGATCGATCCGTCCAGTATTGAAACTCGATGAGCGTCGTACCAGGCCGTAAACGTCATAACCCTTGCTGAGCAAGAGCTCCGCCAGGTAGGAACCGTCCTGACCTGTAATACCTGTAATGAGTGCCTTCTTCATGGTGCGAGGCGCAAAGTAGCAGTGTTTGCAATTGAGGCCAATGGGGACGATAGGTCGAGTGTTGAAAATTGGCTTACATATGGCCAGATGGCGCTCTTTTGTTGGTTTTTGCTGCGCAAACAGAGCTGTTTGGCGGCAGCTTTTTGAGCGCTCGGCCTTCGGTCGTCGACACCCTGCCCCCGAGTGTAGGTTGTTCAAGTTGTCGTTGGTTTGGCTTGCGCGGCTACCCACCGTTGGATTACGCCGGAATCTCCCCATCCGGAGAGATCGCTGTTATTTCATCTAGTCCGGCAAAGTCTTGAACGTTGAAGGTGACCACGAAGCGTACCCCGTGCACGCGCATGAGCGAGGCCAAACGCAGATCATGGGCACGCTTTCCGCGTACGCCCGTACCGACCACGTGCACCCAACGCCACCACATTGCGAAAACGTCTGGCGTCTCCGGCAAAAGAGAAAACATTGCCATGGCGCCTTCCAATGTTTCGTGAGCGGCACTTGGCGGCCAACCGAAACCATTGACGATAACCGGTCGCGTGAGCACAACCCAGGACTCCATAATCACCTGCGGCGCGATATACAGGTCATGTCCTGCTCGAAGAGCGGTTACCACACAACGGTCGGCAGCGGGGTGTCGAGGATCGTTCTTGGCGAGCAGGCGAAGCACTACATTGGAGTCCAGTAGCGCCCTACTCATCGTAGATACTTCCGCGGTCGAACGCCTCGTCGGGCAGAGCTGGAGTCGATGGGACTCGCTGATGTACTCCATGCAGCCAGGTCTCAAATTCAGCAGCTGCGTCAGCCGCTTTTTTCCCCAACAATTGGAGTTCAGCCGATTCTCCTGTGAGCACGATTAGCTCAGCCTCTCCAGGCGGAATATCGCTAGGCAATCTAATTGTGAGCTGATGATCTTCCGAAATGACTACTTTGACCTTGTGAGCGTGCATTGCCTCGCCGCCTTCGTTGGTAATTCTATCTGTTCTCCCACCCGGGTGCACATCCACTTATCAGGCGCCCCCAATGTTAGCCCACGAAAGCCCCCATCAGCTGAGCTATCGGCGCGATTTGGCCGTGGCAAAGCGGGGCACGGACGCACCGTGCCAAACAGAGTTTCGTCCGATCTGCAGACCGGGCATGGGCTGCGCTTGTTCCGCTCTTTTCTCGTGCTCAATAACTTCGAAGTGATATTATCCGTAAGTAATGTGGCAAATCGAAGAGGCCACCGAAGTCAAAAAGGAGCTACGCCGATGCCCGCAACAAGTCTTGGCAAAGTACGAAGCCTGGAAAGCCCACGTAAGGCACGGCGGTCCTCAAACACTCCGCCAGTTGTCGGGCCTAAAGGACGAAGCTCTGAAAGGAAAGCTAGCAGGGTTCAGGTCATCGCGGCTAAACATCCAATGGCGCATAATTTACCAAGTGCAAAACGAACGGGTCACGGTGGTAGTGGTCCAGATCTCGCCGCACGACTACTAGACAGATCGCCCGCAGAAACGCTCGTACAGCTGACGCCCGGGCAGATGTTGCGAATCACTCGAGAGTTTGCCGAACTATCACAAGACGAACTGGCTGAAAGAGCGGGGCTCACGCAAGCGACCATTTCGTCGATTGAAAGCGGACGGGTAACACTTGGGCTTGAACGCGCAAAACGCCTCGCGCAGGCCATGCATGTTCACCCGGCTTCCTTGCTCTTTCCGTATAGCGGTGAGCATGCCTGAATCTCGGCCACCAGACTCGCGCGTCCTGTGCTAAACTCGCGTCCATGTCGGCGCCCGCCCCTCGATTCGCGACCTACGAAGATCTGCGCGGTCTGCCTGACACGGTCGTCGGCGAGATTCTCGGGGGCCAGCTTGTCGCGAGCCCGCGACCGTCGGGGCGTCACTCCTATGCCGCAACCGGTCTCACGATATCGATCGGCTCACCTTTTCACTTTGATGATGGAGGCCCTGGCGGTTGGACCATTCTCCAGGAACCCGAGCTTCACCTGGACACCGATATTATGGTCCCGGATCTGGCTGGATGGCGTCGGGAACGAATGCCGACAGCGCCGACGGAACCAGCGATCGACGTTGCACCGGATTGGGTTTGCGAGATCCTGTCGCCGTCGACAGCGCGCACGGATCGTGTACAGAAGATGCCTGCCTATGCACGCCATGGCGTGAGTCATCTGTGGTTGCTTGAGCCCGTCACACAAACGCTCGAGGTTTTCGCGCTCGAGTCAGGACATTGGTTGTTGCTGGCAAACCATGGTGGCGACGAAGTCGTGCGCGCAGTGCCATTCGATGCGGTCGAGTTGCGCCTGGAACGATTGTGGGGCTGACCTGTTGGGCTCCACGAACTCATCGCTAGCCCGGGGATGAATGTTTTCTCTTCGCAAGCCCACAAATGGCGGTGAATATGGGGCTAGATGCCTTGCCATTCTTCTGGCACTTGGCGGGGTAAATCCATTGCGTCATATAGAAAACGAGCGACTTCAACCGTTTCCCTGATCCGGTAAAGGAACAAATGGCGCGCTCTCTTGCCTGGCTTTTCGATGCGATAGGTCCACGCATCGGGGTGAATGTCCGGACGGTGTTTGCCAGCTTCGGCGTTCTTACCAAGCTCTCTTAGCGCCAAGCGAATAAGTAGCGAATATTCCTGCGCCTTGATCACGCCGAACCTTTCCCGCGTGAAAGCAAGCGCCTCGCGTATTTGCGCCCGCGCCGACGGGGAAAGGATGATCGAAGAGACGCTCACCTGGCGGTAATTCCAAGCTCTTCATTGATGCGATCCATGATCTCGTCCGGCGTGCCTCGAATACCCTCGCCCCGATCAAGTTCGGCAAACCCCGCCGCCGCTTCTTTCCGCATGAACGTGAGATATGCCTGCTCTCGCTCCTGAAGGGCGCGGAGTCCCGCTCGCATGACCTCGCTAGCGTTCTCGTAGCGACCCGCTTCGATCGTTGAGGTAACGAACTGGTCAAGCGCGTCGGTAAGGTTCACATTCCTGGTGGGCATGGCTTGGCGCGCCGACAAAAGCGGCGCATTTCGGCTATTATGTTGGCATTGGCAAACATTGTCAATAACGACCATTACACGCGGCCGGCACTGATAAATTGGCCGGCAGGGTTGATGTATACATAATTGTATACTATATTGTGATCATGCCCCAAACCATCCGAATCGGACCGGAGGCCCACAGCATCTTGACCGAGATAGCGCGGGAGACGCATACGACGCTAACCGAAGCGCTGTCCCGAGCTGTTACGGCCTACCGAAGGGAAGTGTTCATGCAGGGCCTAGCAGGCGATTTTGCGGCCCTAGGGGCTGATCACGAACAATGGGCAGACGAGCAAGCGGAGCGCCTAGCGTGGGAAGAGACGAACGCTGATGGACTCGAAAACGAATGAAGGCCCCCCAACGCGGTGAAGTCTGGCTTGTGTCGTTCAATCCAACGAGAGGGCACGAACAAGCTGGAGCGCGACCGGCCGTCGTGGTGAGCGTTGATTCGTTCAATTCATGCGGCGCAAATCTGGTGACCGTGCTGCCAGTCACATCGAAAACACGGGCCGTGAGAACTCGAGTCGAGATACTGCCACCCGAAGGCGGATTGACTGTTCCAAGCTACGTCATCTGCGAACAGACGCGCACAATTACAATGGAAAGGCTCATCAGACCCCTCGGAATTGTGTCCTTGGCCACTATGCGGCGCGTTTCAGACATCGTGCGCATGCTGCTCGGGCTTTGACGCTATCGGTATCGAAAATGAATCCGGACGCGATGCTCGACCGTGTCAGCGACGCCATTCCGAGTTCTCATGCAATCTTGCTCGAATTGGAGCAAAAACTTCCTGGGGTCACTTCCGGGCTCACTTGACCCTCGCCATCGACTTCAAACTCCTCACCAAGGCTCATGTGAGCCCCCCGATGAACTTTGGTTTCCTTACCGAGGCTCACCTGAGCTACCACATCGAATTCAAAGTCTTCTCGGACGCTCCCGGCAACGCTCGTCGATACAGTTACTCTATCGACGTAGGCTTCCGGCAACGCTCGTCCATACAGTTACTCTATCGACGTAGGCTCCCGGCAACGCTCGTCCATACAGTTACTCTATCGACGTGGGCTCCCGGCAACGCTCGTCCATACAGTTACTCTATCGACGTGGGCTCCCGGCAACGCTCGTCGATACAGTTACTCTATCGACGTAGGCTCACGTGAGCCCCGCGATTAACTTTGGAGTCCGCTCGGAAGCTCACGTGAGCCTCGCGATTAACTTTGGAATCCGCTCGGAAGCTCACGTGAGCCCGGCGGTGGACTTTTTACTCCGATCCGGGGCTCACGTGAGCCCCAACGTCGACTTTAAAGTCTGTTCCGGGGCTCACGTGAGCCTCCGAAAGAACCGGATGGTCCCACTGCAATGGTCGGCACTCGGCACACAGGTCAAACCGAAGCCGATGAACACGCAAGAGGGCACGGGAAGGGCTGAAGCGTTGAAGATTCGCAGCTGGGACCGACGAGGCCCCCATGGCGTGCCCTGGGGAGGCAGCGGTTTGCCGCTA
>Ga0265340_10000518_pt1 | contig 21218 bp, 10 predicted proteins | sample 4CB225metaG_FD_202082 | JGI IMG/M metagenome (GOLD analysis project Ga0265340, IMG submission 202082) | Rhizosphere microbial communities from Carex aquatilis grown in University of Washington, Seatle, WA, United States - 4-CB2-25 metaG | ecosystem: Host-associated > Plants > Roots >...
CGGCCCACTGGTGCTGGGCGCGGTCGGCGTCGAAGGACGGATGCCGATCGTGGTGGCGATGATCCCGCTCGCGCTCGGCGTGGTCGTGGCCCTGCTGGTGAAACCGGCCTACAGCGACAGCGAAGAGGAGAATCTCACCGATACGCGGAGCCTCGGCTTTGCGGTGAAGGTGGCGGGCGCGCTGGTGGCGGCGGCGTTTCTTGGCGGCGTCGGCGAAACCGCCATGCAGGCGCTGCTGCCGCTTTACGGTCTGGCTCATGGCGTGAACGATGCCGGCGCGGCGCACCTGGTTGCGGTGTTCAGCCTCGGCGAGGCTGTGCTGGTTGCAGTGCTCGGCTGGATGGCCGACCGCTATGGACGCAAGTTCACGCTCCTGACCTGCTCGATCGGAGCGGCGGCGACGTGCCTGCTGCTCCCGTTCGCGAGCGGCTCGGCCCTTACGCTCTATCCGGTTCTGTTCATTGCGGGCGGCGCAATCTCCGGCATCTACACGCTGGGCGTCATTCTGATGGGCCAGGACTTCCGCGGTCAGCAGCTCGCCTACGTGTCGACCGGCTTTGCCATGGCCTACGCGGCGGGTTCGGTCGTCGGCTCGACACCAGTGGGTTACCTCGTCGACCTTTTCGGGCCGGAGGCCCTGCCGCTGACAATCGCGGTCGGGTTCATGGCGCTGACGGTGTTCCTGGCGATGCCGGCGCGCCAACGGGCAGCGCTGCGGCAGTCGGCGGTTGCGCTGGAGAACCTGCCGGAGATCACGTTCGACCTGTCCTTCCTCTCCGAGCCGGCGCCGCCGGAACTGCGCCAGCGTATCGACGCGGCGCATGCGGAGATCGACGACTTCACCTTCGATCTGTCGTTCCTGACCGAGGCCCGCGATGTCTCATTGGTCGATCAGGGTAAAGCGGTCCACGTCGAAAAGGCCGAAGTCGGTAATCTTCAGGTGCGGGATGACGGGCAAGGGAAGGAACGAAACCTGGAGGAATGGTTCCGGCAGCGTGCAGCCGAGGTCGCGCGCAGCGTGGCGGAGCGGTACGAGAGCGGCGCGAACGGCTTCAAAGGACTGCAGGCTTATTAGACCGGCGACGGGCAACGGCAGTTCGGCCTTGACCTCGCCGCCCGAAGCGACGACGTAGCCGCCGCCGATCTCGCGCAGGCGATTGACCGCGCCGGCCATATCCTGATCGTCCACGCCGACGACGCAGATGTTGTGGCTGTCATGGCCGACCGAGGCGGCGATGGCGCCGCGCTGCAATCCGAAACCGGTGACGAAGGCGCGGGCAATGTTGCCGTTGCGGCCGTGACGCTCGAGCACCACGACCTTGGCGATGTCGCGCACGAGGTCAACCTGGCGATAGCCGTCGATCGAACCCACCCACTTGGTCACGTCGTCGGTGACGACGCGGCCGTGCGCGACGCCGATCATGCGCAATTCGCCCGAGCGGCCGGGGACACGGAAATCGTTCGCAGAAACCTCGCGGATCTTCACGCTGTTCATGCCAACCGGCTCGACCGGGCGCCGCGAGGCAAACAGCGCGTCGGTCACGACGCGGCCGGCCGAAATCACGGTCTCGACCCGGCATGCGGCGAGATCGGACACCAGCACGATGTCGGCACGCCTGCCGGGGGCGATCATGCCGCGATCGCGCAGGCCGAAGGCATTGGCCGCCGACCAGCTGGCGACGCGATAGACGTGGTGCAGCGGCCGGCCGAGCGCGATCAGCGTGCGGATGAGATAGTCGAGGTGCCCCTCCTCGCCGATGTCGAGCGGGTTGCGGTCGTCGGTGCACAGGCAGAGATACGGCGAGGTGTGCTCGTCGAGCAATTCGGCCAGCGCGTGCAGGTCTTTCGTGATCGAGCCCTCGCGGATAAGGACCTGCATGCCCTTCTTCAGTTTCTCGCGACCGTCGGCGGCGATGGTGGTCTCGTGGTCGGTGCGGATGCGCGCGGCGAGATAGCCGTTCAGATCGTACCCGCGCACCAGCGGCGCGTGACCGTCGATGTGGCCGTCCTGGAACGCGATGAGCTTGTCGAGCACGTCGGGCTCGCTGTTCAGGACTCCGGGAAAATTCATGAACTCGGCGAGACCGATGACCTTCGGGTGATTGGCCAGCGGCAATAGGTCGGCAGCCAGCAGCCTGGCGCCGGCGGTCTCGAAGGCTGTGGCCGGTACGCACGAGGAAAGCTGGACGCGAAGGTCCATGATCGTGTTCTCGGCGCTCTCCAGGAAATAGCGGATGCCTTTCAGGCCGAGCACGTTGGCAATCTCATGCGGATCGCAGATGGCCGTGGTGACGCCATGCGGCAGTACGCAGCGATCAAACTCCTGCGGGGTCAGCAGCGAGGACTCGATGTGCAGGTGGGTGTCGATGAAGCCGGGGACGGCAGTCAAGCCCCTGCCGTCGATCTCCCGCTCGCCGTCGTAGCCGGCATAGGTGCCAACAATACGGTCGCCGCATATGGCGATGTCGGTCTCGGTCACGCCGCCCGAGACGATATCGAGCAGGCCGACGTTCTTGATCACCAGATCGGCTGGCGCCGCCGCCCTGCCCTGGTCGATGGCGCGGGAAAGAAAAGCCTTATCGGTCATACGCTTCTGCCCTGTTCGCTAACGCAGCAAGAATGGCAGAGCGTGAGCGGAAGGGCTAGATGGGCTACTCGTCGCCCATGGCGACCAGCGAGGCGTTGCCGCCGGCCGCCGCCGTGTTGACCGAGACGACCTGCTCGAGGGCAAAGCGGCGGAGATAATCCGGGCCACCGGCCTTGGGGCCGGTGCCGGAAAGGCCGGAGCCGCCGAAGGGCTGGGTGCCGACCACCGCACCGATGATGTTGCGATTGACGTAGACGTTGCCGACGGGAAGGCGGTCGATGATCTTCGCCACCGTCTCGTCGATGCGCGAATGAATGCCGAGGGTCAGGCCGTAGCCGGTGGCGGCGATGGCGTCGAGCAGGGCGTCGAGCTCATTCGCCTTCCAGCGCACGACGTGAAGCACGGGTCCGAACACCTCGCGGTCGAGACGGGATGGATTGTCGAGGCCGATGATCGTCGGCGCCACGTACGTGCCGGGCGCGGGCGCGTTGCCTGCGTAGAAAATTTTCGCAAACGGCGCGGCGCGCATGGCGGCGACGTGCGCGTCGAGGTTGGCCTTCGCCTCGGCATCAATCACCGGGCCGATGTCGGTGGCGGGATCGCGCGGATCGCCGAGGGTGAGTTCGGCGGCAGCGCCGGTGATCATCGCGATCGTGCGCTCGGCGACGTCGTCCTGCACGCAGAGGAGCCGGAGCGCCGAGCAGCGCTGGCCGGCCGAACGGAAAGCGGACGAGACCACATCGTCAGTGACCTGCTCGGGCAACGCGGTCGCGTCGACGATCATGGCGTTGATGCCGCCGGTCTCGGCGATGAGCGGCACGATCGGCCCGCGCTTGGACGCGAGCGTGCGGTTGATCGCCCAGGCGACTTCGGTCGAGCCGGTGAAGGCGACGCCTGCGACGGAGGGATGCGCAACCAGCGCGGCGCCGATTTTCCCATCGCCGGGCGTGAGCTGCGCAACCGTGGCGGGAATGCCGGCCTGATGCAGCAGCGTGATGGCGCGGTGGGCGGTGAGCGGCGTCTGCTCGGCCGGCTTGGCGATCACCGCATTGCCGGCGGCGAGCGCGGCCGTGACCTGGCCGAGGAAGATCGCCAGTGGAAAGTTCCACGGCGAGATGCAGATGAAGACGCCGCGGCCCCGCCGCACGAGGCGGTCGATCTCGCCGGTCGGTCCCGGCATCACCTCGTCGTCGGCGAAGATGAGGCGTGCCTGCGTTGCGTAGTAGCGGCAGAAGTCGGCGGCCTCGCGCACCTCCGAGACCCCGTCGACCAGCGTCTTGCCACCCTCCCGCGCCATCAGCGCGATCAGCGTCTCGCGGTCAGCCTCCATCAAATCGGCGAGACGGTCGAGCGCGGCGGCGCGGTCGTGGGCCGGCACGCGCGACCAGTCCGCAAAGCCCTGCCCGGCCGCCGCGATGATCGCGGCGACCGCGTCTTCCGGCGTGTCCAGCACCTCGCCGAGCGCCGTTCCGCCGACCGGGCTGACCAGCGGGCGTGCCTGTCCGGTGACGTCGACGCCAGCGAGGATTGGTCCTGCGAACAGACCTCCGCCGGACGCCGCCTCCACGCCGGACACGAGCGCGCGCAGTTCGACCGCATTGCCGAATTCCAGGCCGCGCGAATTCTTGCGCGCGGGCGCGTAGATGCCATCGGGAAGCGGGATACGGCTGTGGCGCACGCTACCGGTCTCGGCGAGCAGCGCTGCGGGCCGGCGCAGCAGCCGCTCGACGGGAATATCCTTATCGCCGACGACCGCGACGAACGACGAGTTGGCGCCGTTCTCCAGCAAGCGCCTCACGAGATAGGCGAGCAGCTCGCGGTGGCCGCCGACCGGCGCGTAGATGCGCCACGCCACATCCGGATGGCGTTCGCGCATGGCCTCGTGGAGGCCTTCGCCCATGCCGTGCAGGCGCTGGAACTCGTAGCCCTCGGCATCGCCGGCCATCTCGAGGATGGTCGCGACGGTCAGCGCATTGTGGGTCGCGAACTGCGGGTAAATGCGCGGGCGGGCGGCGAGCAGTTTTCGCGCGCAAGCGAGATAGGACTGGTCGGTGGCAGGCTTGCGCGTGAACACGGGATAGTCGGGAAGGCCGCGTTCCTGCGCCCGTTTCACCTCGGTGTCCCAGTAGGCGCCCTTCACCAGTCGCACCATGAAGCGGCGGTCTAGCGCGCGCGACAGCCCATCGACCCAATCTACGACCGCAGCGGCGCGCTTCTGGTACGCCTGAATGGCGAGGCCGAACCCATCCCACGCGGCGAGCGAGGTATCGGCGGCGACCGCACCGAACACGGCGAGCGACAGCTCCAGCCGGTCGGCCTCCTCGGCATCGACGGTGAGGTTGAGGTCGTGGGCCTTGGCGGCGCGCGCAAGTGTCAGCAGCTTTGGCGTGAGCTCGCGCAAGACACGCTCCGTCTTCACCGCCTCGTAGCGCGGATGGAGCGCAGAGAGCTTCACCGAGATGCCTGGCCGCGCGGGAAGCTGGCCCGTGGCGGAAGCGCCGATCGCGGCGAGGGCCTCGGTGTAGGCCGCGAGATAATGCTCGGCATCGGCGGCGGTGCGCGCGCCCTCGCCCAGCATGTCGTAGGAATGACGGGCGCCGCGTTTCTCCTCGGCGCGCGCGCGGCCGAGCGCATCGCGGATGGTCTCGCCGAGCACGAAATGGTGGCCGAGGACCCGCATGCCTTGCCGCGTGGCGAGGCGCACCGCCGGCGCGCCGAGGCGGCGCACGATGCCACCGACGATGCCCTGCGGCGTGTCGCCCGGCTGGACGATGCGGCTCGACAGCCCAAGCGCCCAGATGGAGGCGGCAACGAACAGCTTGTCGCCGTGGCCGGCGTGCTCGTCCCAATCGCCACCGCCGAGCTTGTCCTCGATCAGCTTGTCCTGCGTGGCCGTATCGGGAATACGGAGCAGCGCCTCGGCCAGCACCATCAGCGCCAGCCCCTCGCGGGTGGAGAGTGCGAACTCGCGCAGGAAATCCTCGAGCCCCCCGATGGCGCCGGAGCGGGCGCGGATCTCTTCGATCAGCGCGGTAGCGGTGGCATCGATGCGCGCTTCGGCAGCGGAGTCGAGGCGAGTGTCGGCGATGTAGCGGTTGAGCAGCGCCGCGTCGTCGGGAGCATACGGCGCGGCGAAGGCAGCGAAGGACGGCGCGTTCATGCGCGCATGTTAGCGCGGCGCGGCGCACCCCGTCACCCCGGCGAAGGCCGGGCGTCTCCTGCCGGCACTCTCCCGCGATACCTCCTTATCGACGGCCGAAGCGGACCTTTCGACCGTCGGCTGGATTCCCGGTTGCCGGCTGAGCCGGCCCCGGGAATGAGCGGAAGAGGGCTACACCTTGACCCAGACGCCACCCTTGGCGCTGGACTTCACCGCCGCCTCGATGAACTCCATGCCCTTAAGGCCGTCTTCCACCGTCGGGAAGACGACCGCGGGATCGAGCGGCGAGCCATCCCGCGCGGCACGGATGGCGCGAGCCACTTCGGTATAGATATTGGCGAAGCCCTCGAGGTAGCCTTCCGGGTGGCCGGACGGAACGCGCGTCATACGGCCGGCCGCAGCGCCGGCGCCGTGGCCGCCACGGGTAAGACGGCGCGGCGGCTGACCGAACGGGGCGAACCACAGATAGTTCGGGTCTTCCTGCCGCCACGAGATGCCGCCCTTGGTGCCGTAAACGCGGAGCGTCAGGCCATTCTCGTTGCCGACAGCGACCTGGCTCGCCCAGAGCATGCCCTTGGCGCCGCCCTTGAAGCGCAGCAGCACGGCATCGTTGTCGTCGAGCTTGCGGCCCTTGACGAAGGTGGTGAGGTCGGCGAGCAGCGTCTCGGTCGTCAGCCCGGTGACGAAGCTCAGGAGGTTATAGGCGTGGGTGCCGATGTCGCCGAGCGCGCCAGCACCGGCAAGCTTCGGATCGGTGCGCCAGCCGGCCTGCTTCTGGCCGGTCTTTTCGAGCGGCTCGGTCAGCCAGTCCTGGATGTACTCTGCCTGCACGAGGCGAAGCTCGCCAAGCTCGCCGGCCGCGATCATCTCGCGCGCCTGCCGGATCATCGGGTAGCCAGTGTAATTGTGGGTGACGGCGAAGATGAGCCCGCTCTTCTTCGCCAGCGCCACCAGCTCCTTGGCCTCCTTGACGTTTAACGACAGGGGCTTGTCGGAGATGACGTGGATCCCTGCCTTGAGGAACGCCTTGGCGACGGGCGCATGCATGTGGTTCGGCGTGACGATCGCGACCGCGTCGATGCCGTCGGCACGCTTGCTCTCGGCCTTGGCCATTTCCTCGAACGAGCCGTAGGCGCGATCGGCGGCAATGCCGATCTCGAGTGCCGAGGCCACCGCCTTCTTCGGCGTCGACGACAACGCGCCAGCGACCATCTCGTACTGGTCATCGATGCGCGAGGCGATGCGGTGCACGGCGCCGATGAAGGCGCCCTGCCCGCCGCCGACCATGCCCAGTCTGATGCGGCGTCCAGCGGCCGCGTCGCTTCTTCCCTCGACCATTTTCTTCTCCCGCCCTTACGCGATGCCGAGCATCTTCTTGTTGGCCTTCTGATCGACGCCGCTCGCGGCAAAATCGTCGAAGGCCTTCGCCGTCACGTTGATGATGTGGCTGGCGATAAAGGGCGCACCTTCCGCCGCGCCCTGCTCCGGGCTCTTGATGCAACACTCCCATTCGAGCACCGCCCAGCGGTCGTAGTCGTACTGGCTGAGCTTGGAGAAGATGCCACTGAAATCGACCTGGCCGTCACCCAGCGAGCGGAAGCGGCCGGCGCGGTTCACCCATGACTGGAAGCCGCCGTAGGCACCTTGCCGGCCGGTCGGGTTGAACTCGGCGTCCTTCACGTGAAAGGCGTAGATGCGGTCGTGATAGATGTCGATGAAGTCGAGATAGTCGAGCTGCTGCAGGACGAAGTGCGACGGATCGTAGTTGATGCCACAACGCTTGTGGCCGGCGACGCGGTCGAGCAGCATTTCGAAGGTGATGCCGTCGTGAAGGTCTTCGCCCGGATGGAGCTCGAAGGCGACATCCACGCCGAGGTCGTCGGCATGGTCAAAGATCGGCCCCCAACGCCTGGCCAGTTCGTCGAACGCCGTTTCGACAAGGCCCGCCGGACGCTGCGGCCAGGGGTACATGAACGGCCACACGAACGCGCCCGAGAAGGTCGGCATCGACGGCAGACCGAGGTTGGCCGACGCCTTCAGCGTCGCCTTGACCTGATCGACGGCCCACTTCTGCCGCTTCTTCGGGTCGCCGCGCACCTCGGGTGCGGCGAAGCCGTCGAAGCCGGCATCATAGGCCGGGTTGACGGCGACAAGCTGCCCTTGCAGGTGCGAGGCGAGCTCGGTGATCTCCAGCCCGGCGTCCTTGACGATGCCCCTGATCTCGTCGGCGTAGGTCTTGCTGGAGGCCGCCTTCTTGACGTCGATCAGGCGCCCGTCCCAGGCCGGAATCTGGATGCCCTTGTAGCCGAGGCCGGCCGCCCACTTGGCCATGCCGGCCAGCGTGTTGAACGGCGCCTTGTCACCGGCAAACTGCGCGAGAAAGATCGCCGGCCCCTTCATCGTTTTCATGTCGTCTCCTCCTGACTTTGCGCGCGCTACAGAAACTCGTTGATCAACGACTCCAGATATTCCTGCCTGCCGCTCTTCGGCTGCGGCTCCAGGTTCTTCTTCAGAACGTAATCCGAAAGATCGTCGAGCGAGCGCTTGCCGGCGAGGATGGCCTTGCCCTCCTTGCCCTTCCAGCCCGCATAGCGGTCGGCAACGAACTGATCGAACCTGCCGTCGCTGATGATCCTCTCGGCCATGAGCAAGCCGCGGGCGCAGGCGTCCATGGAGCCAACGTGGGCGATGAGCAGGTCGTCCGGCTCGATCGACTGGCGGCGAATTTTCGCATCGAAGTTGAAGCCGCCGGTGGTGAAGCCGCCGGCCTTGAGGATGTAGTAGCAGGCGAGCGCCATCTCCGGCACGTTCATGGCGAACTGGTCGGTGTCCCATCCCAGCAGGTAGTCGCCGCGGTTGATGTCGATGGAGCCCAGGATGCCGAGCGCGCCGGCGAGCGCCAGCTCGTGCTCGTAGGTGTGTCCGGCGAGGATGGCGTGGTTCTGCTCGATGTTGATCTTGACCTCCTTGTCGAGGCCGAAGCGGACGAGATTCCCGTAGATGGTGCCGACGTCGTAGTCGTACTGATGCTTGGTCGGCTCCTTCGGCTTCGGCTCGATGAGGATCGTGCCCTTGAACCCGATCTTGTGGGCGTGCTCGACGACCATGGTGAGGAAGCGGCCCATCTGGTCGAGCTCGGCCCCGATGTCGGTGTTGAGCAGTGTCTCATAGCCCTCGCGGCCGCCCCACAGCACGTAGTTGGCGCCGCCGAGTTCGTGGGTGAGCTCCAGCGCGTTCTTCACCTGCGCGGCGGCGTAGGCGAACACCTCGGGATCGGGATTGGTCGCTGCACCCGCCATATAGCGGCGATTGCCGAACAGGTTGGCGGTGCCCCAGAGAAGTCTAACCTTGGACTTCTCCATCTTCTTCGCGAAGACTTCGCCGATTGCGCGCACGTTGCGATTGGATTCGGCGAGGGTCTTGCCTTCCGGCGCAATGTCGCGGTCATGGAAGGTGAAGAACGGCACATTCAGCAGCCGGAACATCTCGAAGGCGACGTCGGCCTTCTGGCGGGCCGCCGCCATCTCGTCGTCCATATGCATCCATGGACGATTGAAGGTCTCGCCGCCGAAGGGATCGCCGCCCGGCCAGGTGAAGGAGTGCCAGTAGCAGACGGCAAAGCGGAGGTGATCCTCCATGCGCTTGCCGAGCACCTTCCGGTTCGGGTCGTACCAGCGGAACGCCAGCCCGTCGGAGGCTTTCTGCCCGACGAATTTCACCGGCTTTTCCTGATTGAAGAAACGGGCACTCATGGGGACGTCGCCTCCTTGATGGACGGGTATAGCTTTCGGTAGGTCGAATAGGCTTCGGCGTAGGCCTGAACCCTGCCTTTGTCAGGCTCCACGGTCGTGCGGATTTTCGGGGGCGCGCAGACCTGGAATGGATCGGCGCCGGTGGCTGCGATCAGGCCGAGACGCGCAGCGCCCAGCCCGGCACCGAAGTCGCCCTCCTCGGGCAGGTCGATGGCGATATCCAGCGTGTCGGCGATGATCTCGAGCCACGCATGCGAGCGCGAACCGCCGCCGATGGCAAAGGCCCGCGTCACTTCGGCACCGGCCTTGCGCAGCGCCGCGAGATTGTCGGCGAACGCGAATGCGACGCCCTCGAGCACGGCCCGGGCGAGCGCGGTGCGATCGGTGGCATAGCTCAGACCGACGAAGCTGCCGCGGATCGTGGCGTCATTATAGGGCGTGCGTTCGCCGCCGAGGTAAGGAAGGAAAACGACGTCGCCCGGGCCGTCATGTCCGGCATCGAGCGGTCGCGTGATGTCGCCGGCGGTCACGCCAAATGTCTCGGCGAGCCATTCCAGCGCGCCCGCCGCCGAGAGGATCACACCCATCTGGTGCCATGTATTCGGGACAGCGTGGCAGAAGGCGTGGACGGCGGTTTCGGGATCGGGCGAGAAGCGGGCGTTGGAAACGAACAGCACGCCCGACGTACCCAGCGAGATGAAGGCGCTGCCCGGCCTGACGACGCCGACGCCGCACGCCGAGGCGGCGTTGTCGCCGCCGCCGCCGGCGACCACCGGTGCCTTCTCCATGCCCCACTCGCCGGCGAGTTCGGGGCGCAGCCTGCCGGTCGCAGCCGAACCCTCGTAGAGTTTTGGCATCTGGCGGCGACTAAGGTTCGTGGCAGCCAGCAGTTCGTCGCTCCAGTCGCGCCTGCCGACGTCCAGCCAGGACGTTCCGGCCGAATCCGACATGTCGGAGGCGTGCTCACCGGTCAGCTTGAGGCGTACATAGTCCTTCGGCAGCAGCACCTTCGCCACCTTGGCGAAGATCTCCGGCTCGTGCTTCGCGACCCAGACCAGCTTCGGCGCGGTGAAACCGGGGAACACGATGTTGCCAGTGAGCTTGCGGAATTTCGGATCGCGGTCGAGCGCGGCGGCCTCCTCGGCCGAGCGCACGTCGTTCCACAGGATGCAGGGGCGCAGCGGCTTGTCGGCAGCGTCAAGCAGCGTGGCGCCGTGCATGTGGCCGGAAAGGCCGATGCCGCGCACGGCGCTCATTTCCGCGCCATGGCGCTCCGTGAGTTGGTCGAGGACGGCGTCGGTCGCCGTCCACCAGCTCTCCGGGTCCTGTTCCGACCAGCCGGGGTGCGGGCGCGAAACATCGAGCGGGGCAGTCGCCGACGCGATCAGCCGCTGGTCGTCGTCGATCAGCACCGCCTTCACCGAAGACGTGCCGATATCCAGCCCGATGTATGTCCCCACGCTCCCTCCCCGCCGCTCTCTTATTGTGAAGTATGAGTTTCGCTTGTGCGGCCGCCGTTTTTTATCGACTACGGCACGTTTTCGCGAACGAAAATATCGATGCGAATGCGTTCCTGACCCTCGTGAATCGGAATTCCTTCGCGCTCGGCCAGGAGCAGGCGGGCGGCGCTGCGCGCCTCGTGGCCCGCGTCCTGATTGATGATGACGTCGATGGTGCCGCGAATGAGATGGCGCCGGTTGAACGGCGTCAGATCGTGGGCGATGAGCACGATGTCGCGGGCGCGGCCGAGATCCTCCAGCGCGGCGACGACTCCGGCGGTGCCGGCGCCGATGTTGTAGATGCCGACCAGATCGGGATTTTCGGCAATCAGGGCGCGGCAGAGAGCACCCGCGCGATCGTCCTCATCGCGGCCTTCGCGAACGGGAAGGACCATCAACTCAGGAAAATCGCGGCTCATCACCTGCTCGAAGCCGAGCTGGCGCTCAATATGGTCGCGCAGCGCGACCGAACCCGCGATCAGTCCGACCTTGCCGCGCCGCGGTCCGAGGAAACGGCCGAGCAGGCTCGCTGCGGTGCGACCCGCCGCCGAATTGTCGACGCCGACGTAGTGCGCGCGCGTGGCCCGCGGCACATCGGACACCAGCGTGACCACAGTGACGCCGGAGGCCGTCAACTCGTTGATCGCCTCGCGCACACTCGGATGATCGAGCGCCACGACCGCAATGCCGTCGACGGTGCCTTTGAGCTTCTCGAGCGCGGCAGCCAGGACCTCGCCGTCGAAAACGTCAACGTGGGTGATTGATATGTGCACCCGCTCCTCGGCGAAGCGCTCCGCTGCGGCGAGCACTTCCTTCTCGAGCAGCTGCATGAACGCGTTTTCACCGGTGGGCAGCACGAAGCTGAAACGGTGCACCCTGCCGCGCGCGAGCCGCGCCGCCAGACGATCGGGACGGTATTTCAGCTGGTTGACGGCCGCCTGAACGCGCTCAGCCGTCTGCGCGTGAACGCCCGGACGCCGGTTCAGCACACGATCAACGGTTGCAAGACTGACACCAGCCTGCCGCGCGACGTCTTCGAGCGTGGTTCGCACCATGCGGGTTCCCTTCAGAGGGCTCATTATCCCGCCGCCCCTCCGAATGCAATTGGCGGCGCGCCGATGAATCTGGCCCCCGCAGGGTGATCACTGGATTCCGTTATCGATCAAAGACTTACGGAGGCGATGCCGTTTCCCTGGAAAGGCCCGGCGCAGGCGCGCGAGCGCGAGGGGCGCACGTCAAGAGCGGGGTAAGGTACCGCTTTCATCGTACGGATGGCCAATGCATTTGCAGGCCTGCCGCCAATGCGACTAAAACCACCCACATCCCTCCCGCCTCACCCGAAAGCGGCATTCACATGAAGACGGAAACGGCTCCCGTTCGCCTTGTCGATTATCGATCGCCCGAATTCCTGGTCGACACCGTGGAGCTGACGTTCCGTCTTTTCGAAGATCGCACCCTGGTCACGTCGCGCATTGCCGTTCGTGCGACCGGCGGCGCGGATGATCTCACGCTCGACGGCGACGAACTCACGCTGGTGTCCGTCTCGATCGACGGAGTTGAACTTCAACCGGACCGGTTCGCGGCGGCGCCGCAGTCGCTGGTCATCCGCAACGTGCCGAGGTCGCCGTTCGTTCTCGAAATCGTCACCGAGCTCCATCCGGCCGCCAACACCAAGCTGATGGGGCTCTACCGTTCCAACGGTACCTGGTGCACGCAGTGCGAGGCCGAAGGCTTCCGGCGCATCACGTATTTTCTCGACCGCCCCGATGTGCTGGCGGTCTACACCACGCGTATCGAGGCGCCGAAGGCGCTGGCGCCATTACTCCTCGCCAACGGCAATCCGGTAGAGGCCGGCGACATCGCCGGCAGCGATCGCCACTACGCCATCTGGCACGATCCCTTCCCCAAGCCGTCCTATCTTTTTGCGATGGTCGCCGGCGATCTCGGGGTCCTCAGCGATACCTTCACGACGATGTCGGGTCGCAAGGTCGCGCTCAACATCTACTGCGAGCACGGCAAGGAGGCGCGCTGCGCCTGGGCCATGGATTCCCTGAAGCGGTCGATGCGCTGGGACGAAACCGCCTTCGGGCGCGAATACGACCTCGACGTCTTCAACATCGTCGCCGTCTCCGACTTCAACATGGGCGCGATGGAGAACAAGGGGCTCAACGTCTTCAACGACAAGTATGTGCTGGCCGCACCCGAGACCGCGACCGATATCGACTACGCCTTCGTGGAAGGCGTCATCGCGCACGAGTACTTCCATAACTGGACCGGCGACCGCATCACCTGCCGCGACTGGTTCCAGCTTTGCCTGAAGGAAGGTCTGACCGTCTATCGCGACCAGGAATTTTCCGCCGACATGCGCTCGCGCGCGGTTAAGCGGATCGCCGACGTGCGCACGCTGCACGCCCGGCAGTTTCCCGAGGACGCCGGACCGCTAGCGCATCCGGTCAGGCCGGAAACCTATCACGAAATCAACAACTTCTATACGCCGACCGTCTACGAAAAGGGCGCCGAAGTGGTGCGCATGCTGAAGCTCGTGCTGGGCGAGGCAGGCTTCCGCGCGGGCATGGACCTCTATTTCGCGCGCCACGACGGCCAGGCGGTCACGATTGAGGATTTCCTCGCGGCGTTCTCGGATGCGACGGGCAAAGACCTGGCGCAGTTCAAGCTCTGGTACAGCCAGGCGGGCACGCCTGAGGTAACCGCCGACGGCGCCTTCGACGCAGCCCGCCGGACCTACACGCTCACCTTCACGCAATCCTGCCCGCCGACGCCGGGGCAGGCCGTGAAGCAGCCGATGGTGATCCCCGTGCGTTTCGGTCTGGTCGGTCAGAACGGCGCGGACCTCGCCGTGGAGAGCGTCAGCGGCGGCCGCGTCGAGGGCGATGTGCTGCACCTCACGCAAGCCCGACAGACTTTCGTTTTCCACGGGATCCCGACACGCCCGATACCGTCGCTCCTGCGCGGCTTCTCGGCGCCCGTGCGGCTTTCGACGGAGACTGCGCCCGCTGATCTTCTCTTCCTGCTCAGAACCGACGCCGACCCCTTCAACCGCTGGCAGGCCGCGCAGACACTGGCGATCCGGACGCTGATCGAAGGCGCGGCGGTCGCCAAGCGCGGCGGCAAGGCGGCCGTGGATGACGCACTGATTGATGCGCTGACAGAGGTTGCGGAAGATGAAAGCCTGGAGGCAGCCTTCCGGGCGCAGGTGCTGGCGCTGCCGAGCGAGGCGGACATTGCCCGCGAGATCGGCCGCGATGTCGATCCGGATGCGATCGCGGCGGCGCGCACGGCCATTCGCGGGGCGATTGCCGGCCGCGCCGGCGCACGGCTCGCCGGTCTCATCGACCGCCTGGCAATCTCGGGCGCGTATTCTCCCGACGCCGACGCCGCGGGCCGTCGGGCGCTTGCCAACGCCGCCCTCGATCTGCTCATCGCCAGCGGCGATCCGGATGCAGTCGATCGCGCGGTATCGCGGTACGCCGGCGCCGACAACATGACGGACCGCTCCGCCGCGCTCGGCACGCTGGTCGCGGCGGCGCTCCCCGAACGCCAGCCTCTGCTGGCGGACTTCTACCAGCGGTATCGCGACAACGCTCTGGTCCTCGACAAGTGGCTGGCATTCGAGGCCTCGGCGCCGGCAGAGGAAACGCTGGCGCGGGTGCGCGCGCTCCTCGACCACCCTGCCTTCTCCATCGCCAACCCCAATCGCGTGCGCGCGCTGGTCGGTACTTTCGCGGGGGCCAATCAAACCCAGTTCAATCGCATTGATGGGGCAGGTTATGATTTCCTCGCCAACTTCGTGATCGATCTCGACCGGCGCAATCCGCAAACCGCCGCGCGGCTGCTGGTCAGCTTCCGCTCGTGGCGGGCGCTCGAGCCCAAGCGCAAGGCGCTGGCCGAGGGTGCGCTGAGACGGGTCGCGGAAGTCACTGATTTATCTAGCGATACCCGCGATATCGTCAGCCGGACGCTGGCCTGACACCACGGCACGTAAATATTTTGTTCATACTCTGGACAAGGGGATTCCCGTCGATTCAAATGCGGTGATTCGGTCGTGGCGCATCCCGAAAATCACATACGCGAATTGAAGGGGTCTGCATGGCGCGGGCTGCCATGGCCAGTCCGTCGACGGCGAAGCATTGGCATGTGCACGGGTTCCGGTGGTCTGGTCCCACCGTTCCCGGGCACGCCAAGCTCCTCGCCCATCCGGCTTACAAGCGGCTGCTTGCCGCGGAACCGTTTCTCCGTCGTCTCATTCCCATTCTGGTCGTCGTTTTCCTGATCATCGTCGGGCTGGCGCGGCTTCTCGCGCTCTATGAGATGAAGGTCGAAAAGCTCGACAGCGCGCGACACGACCTTGTTCTGCTGGCGACGGCCCTCTCCGGCGGACTGACGCACGTGGTCGATCCCGCCGTCCAGTCGACGCTGACCAGCGAACAGGCCGGCATCGCCCTGGCCTCAGCGCTGCCGCAGGACGCCGCGCTGGACGGACAACAGATCTACGTGACCGATCCGGCCGGCCACATTATCGCGTCGTCACCGGCGCGACCGGCTGCCGACGGCCGGCCACTGGCCGGCTTCATCGGGGATGCCCAACCGCTCACCACCTTCGGCGCGCGCGCCGGCGTGCTGGAGATCACGCTTGCGTCCGGCGAGGACGCGCTGGCGACGGTTGCCAACCTCGAGCCGCCGTTTGGATCGGTCGCCGTCGTCCTTCCACTCGCGGCCATTGACGCGCAATGGCGGTCCAACGTTTCGCTGGATGCGACGATTTTCGTCGGCACCAGCCTCATCCTGCTCGTTATCCTCTACGGTTACTTCGCTCAGGTCCGCCGCGCCGGCGAGGCGGATGCCATTTACGCCGCCACCTCGACGCGCTCGGAGATGGCGCTGACGCGTGGCCGCTGCGGACTGTGGGACTGGGATCTCGCCCACGGCCGCATGTTCTGGTCGCGGTCGATGTTCGAGTTGATCGGGCTGGACGCGCAGGATGGATTGCTCGGCTATGGCGATGTCGCACGCCTGGTTCACCCGGACGACGGCGATCTGATCAAGCTGGTCGACGCGATGTTTGCGACGGGGGAGACGACCGTCGACCGCATGTTCCGCATGCGGCATGCCGATGGCCGCTGGGTGTGGCTGCGGGCGCGCGCCGAGCTCGCCGACCCGCGCTCGGCGCAACCGCATCTCATCGGCATCGCCGTCGACGTGACCGAGCAGATGCGGCTTGTCGAGCGCACCAAGACAGCCGACATGCGGCTCAGGGATGCCATCGAGGCGGTGTCGGAGGCCTTTGTCCTCTGGGACGCAGAGAACCGCCTGGTCATGTGCAATTCCAAGTACCAGCAGCTTCACCAGATCCCGGAAGCGGCACTGGCGCCCGGGACGCCTTATGCCGAAGTGATCGCGGCGGGGCGAAAGCCGCTGGTGCGCTCGCAGATCGTCACCGAAGGCGGCAGCGACGAGGGTGGCCGTTCTTTCGAACTGCAGCTCGAGGACGGCCGCTGGCTGCAAATCAACGAGCGGCGCACCAGGCACGGCGGCTTCGTCTCGGTGGGCACCGACATCACGCAGCTCAAGCGCCACGAGGGCCGGCTCATCGAGGGCGAGCGGGCGCTGATGGCGACCATCTCGGACCTGCGTCAGTCGCGGCAGAAGCTCGAGCACCAGGCGCAGCAGATGGTCGAGCTTGCGGAGAAGTATGCTGAGGAAAAGAACCGGGCCGAGGCCGCGAACCGCACCAAATCGGAGTTCCTGGCGAACATCTCGCACGAGCTGCGCACGCCGCTCAACGCGATCATCGGCTTCTCGGAGATCATGGAGTCGGGTCTCTTCGGGCCGCTTGGTTCGGCCAAATACGCCGAGTACTGCCGCGACATTCACCAGAGCGGGACATATCTCCTGGGCGTCATCAACGACATTCTCGACATGTCGCGCATCGAGGCGGGCCGGCTGCAAATCCACCCGGAGGATCTGGTGCTCGACGAATTGATCGAGGAGTCGGTCGGGATCGTTTCGACCATGGCGGCAGCGCAGCAGATCGAGGTCATCGACGAGACCGGCAAGAACCTCAGGCTTCGCGGCGACCGGCGCGCGCTGACGCAGATCATGCTCAATCTGCTCTCCAACGCCGTAAAGTTTACCCCGTCGGGCGGGCGCATCCGGGTGCGGGCGCGGGCAATGAGCGAGGCGATCGTGTTCTCGGTCGCCGATACGGGCATCGGCATTCCGCGCGAGGCGCTGTCCAAGCTCGGCCAGCCGTTCGAGCAGGTCTCCAACCAGTTCACCAAGAACCACCGCGGCTCTGGCCTTGGCCTGGCCATCGCGCGCTCGCAGGTGACGCTGCACGGCGGCGCCATGCGCATCCGCTCGACCGAGGGCAAGGGCACGGTGGTTTCGGTCCGCCTCCCCGTCAACCCGCGGCCAACCGAGCCGGAGGCGCGGCGCTCGGCAGCGTGATGTTCGCGACATCGGTGGCTGCCGTGCGCAGCTCCGTCCGCCATCGGAAAGGTCACCCCTCTCCCTTCTTGATGGGAGAGGGCTCTTTCTCTTGGTGAGCGCACGCGAGCCTAGAGAAAGAGGGTGAGGGTGACGGCTCCCGGCCTTATTCGCACTTCTCTGTCGATGCGGGCTGCGCCCGCGAGGGCGGCCGCCGCGGGCTCGCCGACGCAGCCGGCTTCGCAATCCGACGCGCCCGATCCTGCGGTCGTGTCACCCTCACCCCATTTCGCCTAACTCGCTGTCGCTCGTAAGGCTCATGGCCCTCTCCCGTCAAAGGGAGAGGGGGTGCTTTATTCCGCGATCGATAGGATCCTGCGGCCGAGTTTCCCCGAGGAGGCACGACGTCCAACGGGCGCCGTCAGCGACTGCCCCCCTTCCCCGCCGACACCTTGCCCAGAAGCCGCTCGAACGCGGCCCGCACCGCGCGTTCGGTGTCGCGCACGTGGGCCTCGAGCGTGTGGAAATCGGGCAATTCGCCGGCCTGAGCCAGCCGTTCAAGCAGCCCGCGCGGTGCCTCGTCGGGCTTGAACGTGCCTTTCACGCACAGGCGCAGGATATGGAACAGCGACTGATAGAGCCGGAAGGCGGAGAGAAGGATGTCGGCTTCCGTGGCCGGGAGAACTCCCGCCTTGCCGGCGGCAAGCAGGACCGCCTCGGTTTCGGTGGCGATGATCTCGGGATGCCTGGCGCCGTACTCGAGCTGCAGGGCCTGCGCGATGAATTCGATGTCGACCAGGCCGCCTGGCGCGAGCTTCAGATCCCACATGCCATCGCCGCCCTTGGCATCCTCGACCATCGCCCGCATCTCGATCACGTCGGTGACAACCTTGTGCCGATCGCGCGGACGGACGATCACTTTTGCGATCTCCGCCGTGGCGCGGGCAACGAGCGGCCCGTCTCCGGCGACAACGCGGGCGCGGGTCAGCGCCATATGCTCCCACGTCCACGCCGCCTTTTCCTGGTAATGGGCGAAGCCGTCGATGTGGGTGGCGAGCGGTCCGGAATTGCCCGACGGGCGCAGGCGGAAATCGACCGGGTAGAGCATCCCTTCGGCGGTGGGCGAGGAGATCGCGGCAACGAGGCGCTGGGTCAATCGCGCGAAATATTGCATCGCCGGCAGCGGACGGCTGCCGTCGGACGACACTGCCTTCTCGTCGAACTTATAGAGCAGCAAAAGATCAAGATCGGAGGCTGCCGTCATCTCGCGTCCGCCGAGGCGTCCCATGGCAACAAGCGCCACTTCGCCGCCCTTCACCTTGCCGTGGGTGCCCGCGAACTCGCTGCGCACAGCGTCCAGTGTCGCGACCAGCAGCGTATCGGCAAGGTCGCTGTAGGCATAACCTGCCGCCTTCACGCCGACCGTTCCGGCGAGCACGCGCACGCCAATCAGAAACGTCTGCTCCTGCGCGAAGATGCGGGCGCGGTCAAGCACGTCCTCGAACGACCGCGCCTCGCCGAGCGTCGCGGCCAGCCGGCGAGCCAGGGTTGCCCTGTCGGGCAGCGTACCGAAAAAGGCCGGATCGATGAGCGCGTCGAGCACATGCGCGCGCTGCACGATCGTCTCGGCCAGCCGCGGCGCCGTCGCCAGAATCATGGCGAGCAGTCCAAGCAGTCCGGCATTCGAGCGCAGCAGCGCAAAAAGCTGCACGCCGGCCGGCATGCGCGCCAGGAAACGGTCGAAAGCGGCAAACGCCGCATCGGCGTTGTCCGTCTCGGCGAGCGCCTCGATGAGCGCCGGGACAAAGTCGGTGAGACGCTCGCGTGCGCTGGCGGAACGCGTCGCGGGGTAGCGGCCGAAGTGCCATGACCGAACGGTCCTGGTCACTTCCTCGGGCTGCAGGTAGCCGAGCTCGGCCAGCGTCGCCAGTGTCTCGGGATCGTCGGCGTCACCGGTGAACACGAGGCTGGCGCCGTGGGACGTGAGCGACGGAGCCGTCTCGAACAGCCCCGCATAGCGCTCGCGCACCGTTGTCAGCGTCTTGGTCACTGCGGCGGAGAATTCGACGAGGTCGCGATGCCCGCTCATCCGGGCAATTATGGCGAGCTTTTCCGGGTCTTCCGGCAGCGTGTGCGTCTGCTCGTCGCCAACCATCTGCAGACAATGCTCGATCGCGCGGAGGAAGAGATAGGCGGCGGCCATGTCGTCGCGCGTCTGAGCGTCGATCCAGCCGGCGGCGGCGAGCGCGCCCAGCATGTCGAGCGTGCCGCGACCGCGCAGCGACCGGTCGCGGCCGCCGGCGATCAGTTGCTGGGTCTGGACGAAGAACTCGATCTCGCGGATGCCACCCCGCCCGAGCTTGATGTTGTGACCCGCCACTGCCACCTCGGCGTGACCGCGGTGATCGTGGATCTGGCGCTTGATCGAATGAATGTCGGCGATAGCGGCGTAGTCGAGATACTTCCGCCAGATGTAGGGGGTCAGCGCCGCCAGGAACCGTTCGCCCGCCACCTTGTCGCCGGCGACGGGGCGCGCCTTGATCAGCGCGGCGCGCTCCCAGTTCTGGCCGGTGCTCTCGTAGTATTGCAGCGCGGCCTCGGTGGAGAGCGCGATGCTGGTCGAGCCGGGGTCCGGGCGCAAGCGCAAGTCGGTGCGAAAGACGAAGCCGTGTTCGTTGCGCTCGGAAAGGATGGCGACCAGCCGCTTGGTGAGCTTGACGAAGAAGGTCGCCGGCTCGCGATCACCAGACAGCCGCGCCCGCTCGCGATCGAACAGGACGATGAGGTCGATGTCGCTAGAGTAGTTCAGCTCGACCGCGCCGAATTTGCCCATGCCGAGTATGATCCAGCCCGATCCCTCCTCCGGGCTCGCCGGCAACGGCAGGGTAATCTCCCCGGCATCGGCTGCGCGTTTCAGCAGGAAGCGGACCGCCGCCGAGACCGCCGCGTCGGCGAACTCGGTCAGCGCCGCGGTCACTTGCCTGACGTCCCAGACGCCGCCGAGGTCGGCAAGTGCGGTGACCAGCGCAACTTCCTCCCGTGCATGGCGCAGCTTCGCCATCAGCGATGCCTCGTCGACGCCCTGCCAGGCATCGGCGGTGGCGGAAGCGATGCGACCCAGACGAGCCTGTGGATCGTCGGCAAGGATCGCGGCGAGCCGTGAAGGATCATCAAGGATGAGCGAGCGCAGATAGGGCGAGGCATCCATCACCGCGGCGATGAATGCCGCCGGCGCACCTCCGGGCACTCCTGCGGCGCCGGCTGCTACTGCCGCGATTTCGGCCATCCGCATTTTCGTGCGGGCCTTATCGGCGGTCAGCCGCGGATTCAGCGCCGTGGCAAGTCCCCGCCCGGTTGCTTCCTTCGCCTTGCGCGTATCAGCCATCGTCTCGCATTAGCGGCACGCGAATGGTCACCACAAGCCCCGGATTGCCGTCGCCGAGCTCGATGGTGCCATGGTGCAGGCGCACGACCGCCGCGACAAGGCTCAATCCGAGGCCGCTGCCGGGCTTGGAGCGGCTCCGCTCCAGCCGAACGAACCGCTGCAGGGCCCGTTCGCGGTCGCCGGGCGCGATTCCCGGTCCGTTGTCGGCGACGCGCAGTACAAGTGTATCGCCCTCGCGCGCCGTCGATATGAAGACCGCCAGCCTGCGCCCCTCGCCTTCGCCCGGCGCCGCATGTTTCATGGCATTGTCGATGATATTCGCGATCGCCTGGCCGAGCAGCTCGCGGCTTGCCTTCAGCATGATCGGTTGGCCGGCATCGACCGTGAG
>Ga0265340_10000519_pt1 | contig 21213 bp, 20 predicted proteins | sample 4CB225metaG_FD_202082 | JGI IMG/M metagenome (GOLD analysis project Ga0265340, IMG submission 202082) | Rhizosphere microbial communities from Carex aquatilis grown in University of Washington, Seatle, WA, United States - 4-CB2-25 metaG | ecosystem: Host-associated > Plants > Roots >...
CTGGATTCGGAATTCTTTGTTGGCTTGTGTGGTGTCTGTTAATTTTTAATAATCCATTATATTTTTCTGATAGTATCTATTCTGCAAAATCACAACAACTTGCTTGGATGCAGAGAAATGAACTTCCTGGATATCATCATCTATTAATTTCACTTATTTATTATGTATACACCTGTCTTGAAAATAGTGGGTTTATTATTTTTATAATTTCTTTCGTCGGCGCAATAGTTTTTGCTGCAAGCAGATCGAGTAGGGCAGCATTGGCTATATTAAGCATTCTTTTTGTACCATTTATTTTCAATGTCCTTTCACTTTTTTTGGGACAATCAGTTATCTTTATTCCGAGTCTTACACCAAAAGATTATCTTTATCATTTATTTAATGTCCGGTATGGTGTTACCATGATTCCTTTTATGGCTATTTTTTCCGGCTATTTACTTTCAAAAATACCTCATAGTCTTAAGGCTCTTGTAATTGGATTACTTATTGCACAAACGTATTTCTTTTTTGCTGGTATGACTCCTGCTATTACACTTGCAGATGGGACAACTGGTTTATCTGCGCAGAAAGTTCCAATAAATGTAGAAAATTTTATTGATAAAAATTATAAAGGTGGATACGTTTTACTTGATAGCTACGCAAGAACAATAAGTATTGCCAAAAGTACTATTCCAATGCAAGAAATTATTTATGTTGGTAATAAACCTTATTGGGACATTTCTTTAAAGCATCCTGAAAAATATGCACAGTGGATTATTATGCAAAAAAATGATGTTGTATGGACTGCACTTTATGATAATCCAGTTGAAAGAGGGGAATTATATAAATATTTCAAAAAAGTATATACGTCAAATCAAATCCTCATTTTTAAACGAAATAGTTAATAATATAAGCTTCTATTTAAAAATTAAACTCTTATTTCTTATATTTCTGTATGTTCTCAAAAAGACTCTTCTTAGGTTGCAATACAGCTCATAGTATGATACTATATCAGTATTATCTTAGCCATGATCTTACGATCAAATATCAATTTGACGCAAAATAACAAATTACTATGCATAAGTTACGACAGAAAAATACCTTCGGTGAATTCTTATTTACTTTCTTAATTGGATTAATACTGGCAGTTGTAACATTTTATATTTTTGTTCATTTTCTTCAATTTATTATTGCTTCTATTGTTTTCTTAGCCTTAGCAATGACTTTTCAAGGAGTTATTACATTATATCTTATGCTTTATGCTTGGGAAGGTTCTGAAAAGATTGGTGGTAATCGTACTACCAGACTTTTTAGTAAAAATAAATTAAAAATAACAGCGCTTGTTCCAGCACGTCATGAAGAAAAAGTTATTGGTGACACAATACGCGCTATAAATACTATTGATTATCCCAATGCATATAAAGAAACACTTGTTATCTGCAGATCTGATGATATTGAAACAATAAAAAGCGCACAAAAAACAATAAAATCTCTCCGTAGAAAAAACATTAAACTTCTTATTTTTAACAGTCTTCCTATTAATAAACCTCACAGTCTTAATGTGGGACTTAAAAAAGCACAAGGAGAAGTAATTGTTGTATTTGACGCTGAAGATCAGCCGCATAAAGATATTTATAATAATATCAATACTGTAATGTATCGCGATCATGCGGATGTTGTCCAATCAGGAGTGCAGCTCATGAATTTTAGATCATCGTGGTATTCATTATTTAATGTGTTGGAGTATTATTTTTGGTTTAAATCATCACTTCATTTCTTTGCAAAAAATGGAAGTGTGCCGCTGGGTGGCAATAGTGTCTTTTTTAAGAAAAATCTTCTTGAAAAAATTGGTGGATGGGATGAAACTTGTCTTACAGAAGATGCTGATATCGGCTTTCGTCTATCACTAAACGGCGCAAAAGTAAAAATTATTTATAATGAAGGCAATGCAACACAAGAAGAAACACCGCCGACACTTACAAGTTTTATCAAACAACGGACCCGCTGGAATCAAGGATTTATCCAAATTCTTTTGAAAGGGGATTGGCTCAAACTCCCAACAAAAAAACAAAAGTTATTTGCTGGATATATTCTTCTCATTCCTGAATTGCAATCTATCTTGTTTTTAATTATCCCCATCTCAATTATTATGGCGATAACTATTAAATTATCAATTGTTATTGCTATGATAACAATTCTTCCACTGTTAATGCTTATATTGCAGTTAGTCATGTTAAATGTCGGATTATATGAATTTACTAAATCATATAAACTCCGTTATCCTTTCTGGATTTCATTTTTAACAATTATCTTTTTTTATCCGTATCAAATAATTTTGGGATTGAGTGCTCTTCGTGCAATGGTGCGATTACTTCAAGGAAATTTGACATGGGAGAAAACGCTCCATACCAATGCCCATCGAAAACAACTTGAATTCCGACCTGCAATCCTTAGATAAATATTTAAACAATGAAACATTTTAACAATTTTTTCAAAAAACATAACACAACTTTACTGCTTGTCTTACTTTTAATCATTTCAGGAGTTGCCCATGCATATAACATGTTCCATTTCCCTTATTATGACAATGATGAAGGAACATATATGTCACAAGCATGGTCTCTTCTCACGCAAGGTCAAGTTGAGCCATACACCTATTGGTATGATCATGCACCAGCAGGGTGGATGTTTCTTGCTTTATGGACCTTTCTGTCTGGTGGTTTTTTTACATTTGGTGTTTCTGTAAATTCTGGACGTGTTTTCATGCTTTTACTTCATTTGGCTTCAACATTTTTTCTTTTTAAAATAACGAAAAAAGTTTCTGGAAGAAATCTCGCAGCGGCAATTGCTGTCATCTTTTTTGCGCTTTCACCACTTGGAATTTACTACCAGCGCCGTGTTCTTTTGGATAATATTATGGTTTTTTGGACCTTGTTTTCTGTATTTCTCCTCACCAATACATCTTCAAAACTCAGATATATTGCTTTAAGTGCACTGACTTTTGGAATTGCTGTACTTTCTAAAGAAAACGCAGTTTTCTTTGCTCCGGCATTTTTATACATTATTTACACAAAATTCAGTAAACATCATAAAATATTTGCTTTCGTTCAGTGGTTGATGATAAGTGCCGTTGTTGTTTCGTTATATTTTATCTATGCAATTTTACGTAATGAATTTTTCCCCGTCGGATTTATGGGGAATAATACAGCTCATGTAAGTCTCTTAACAACACTGCAAGAACAAGCATCACGTGGTTCAAATCTCCCTTTTTGGAATACCTCAAGTGATTTTTACAGCGCATGGCAAGCATGGCTTGTGAAAGATCCATTTTTTGTAATTACCGGTACAATCGCATCCGGTATTACCATAGCGCTAAGTATTTGGAAAAAATCTTTCCGCATTCCAGCATTTCTTATTGGATTCCTTTGGCTATTTTTCTTAAGAGGCAAACTTATTATTGATTTCTACATCATTCCACTCCTTCCACTGTGGGGAATGTGCATTGGATTAGTTGCAGAATTTGTGTTAAATAAACTGACGCAAAAAGCAAAATATCTTTATATTCCACTTTCTTTTTTACTTATTGCTGGAATTGGTACCTATTATTATTTCCATCAAATCGGACAATATACTCATGACGAGACAACTCCGGAAATTAACGCAATTACTTGGATAAAAAATAATCTGCCGGCTGACACAAACATTATTATCGATGATTATATGTTTGTAGATTTGCATGCGCAAAGATTCCCGGGTGATAAAGTTTTTCCAAATGCCGTTTGGGCATGGAAAGTAGAAGATGATCCGGCAATTAAACTAAAAGAGACAGATAAAAATTGGACGCAGACAGTCTATATAACATTATCTCATGAAATTGTCGATCAAATAAAATCTGACAATTTCCCATTTATCAAAAAAGCGTTTAACAATGCGACACTTCTTGCTGATTGGCGTGATGGGTATGATTTTAGAAATCTTGCTCAATATATCAGTACCAATGGGGATTGGATGAGTATATATAAAGTGAAAAATAGATTTACGATTATTCTTGATAATGCGTGGAACTACTATAAAAAGACTTTTATTCATAGTTATGGTCAAGTTATTGATCCGCAAAGTAATACAACAACGTCTGAAGGACAATCATATGCAATGCTACGAGCGGTATGGGAAGGTGACAAAAATACTTTTGATGGTGTTTGGGAATGGACACATGATCACATGCAATACCGTACAAAAGATAAATTATTCTCATGGGAATTTGTCAAACAAGGGAATACCTTTGTCGAAAAAGATAGTGCATCGGCATCGGATGCAGATGAAGATATCGCGATGGCACTTCTTCTTGCCTATGGTAAATGGCATGATCCAAAATATTTGACAGCAGCCAAACCAATTATTTCAGACATTTGGAATCAGGAAGTTGTAAAAATAAATGGGCAATATTATCTCATCTCTGGAAGCGGAGCAGAGCGAGCAGATGGGTATCTTGTAAATCCATCGTATCTGTCACCAGCATATTATCGAATTTTTGCACAGATTGATCCAGCTCATCCGTGGAATCAATTAGCAAATGATAGTTATGATTTATTAAACAGATTGGCAGGGGATAACAATCAACTCCCACCGAATTGGATTCTCATCAATAAAACCGGAGCAATTGCATCTGCCGCGCCATATGTCTCGGATCAATATCAAAATGATTATGGCTATGATGCGTTCCGTACTTTTTTCCGTGTGGCACTTGATGTGAAATGGAATAACAATAAAGAGGCAATTGCCTATCTTGAGAAATACAAATCGTTTTTTGAAAAACAATTTAAGAGCAATAATTTCAGTGCAATTTATACTACAAATGGCAACCCAGCAGTAAATTATTCTTCACTCAGTAATAATGCAGGGACACTTTCTGTTCTTTCCGTAACAGATCCAGCAACAGCAGAAAAACTCTATCTCAAAGAATTTGACGAAAAAAATAATATTCTAGGTGGGTATTGGAATGATAAAACGAATTATTATGATCAGAATTGGGCCTGGTTTGCAACAGCATTGTATTCCAATAACCTACCAGATTTAACAAAATAATTTGTAAACATACTTTATGATTTATTTAGAAACACTTCCAACTTCAGATCCGGGTTTTGTTAGACAATTAAATGCACTACCTCCAGAAGTTAAAAAAATAAATGGCTATACCATACAAGAGCTAGTACAAACAAGCCCCGATAGCAAGAATATTCGTTATCGTGCCGAAGGACCAAATGGCTTACCAGTTTTTCTCAAATTACTCCGTTCTTCACAAACATATCATAATCAACTTTTTCGACGAGAAGTTGCTTTTCAAGAGAGAGCATCACAGTTGTCGCGTTTTGTTCTTCCAATAGAAAATAGCGGCAGTGTGACATTACCATTTACTAACCCCGATATAGAACCGGGTGAAGGTGAATTTTCATATCTTGTCACACCATTTTTCCCTGATGGAACGATGGGTAAAGCAACCTCTACCCCAGAAAATAGAGAGCATCTACTGCGTTTTGGACTTCTTAGTGTCGGCCTAGGATTGGACCGTTTTGGTAAAGAAATAGTTCATAGAGATATTGCTCCACAAAATGTCATGATGCGAAAGGGCTTAGGACATATTACAGATTTTGGAATGGCAGCTAAGTTAGGTGCACCTGCAAAACTTCTTGGTGGTACTCCTGGTTTTATGGCTCCTGAACAAGTACAAGAAGATGAAGAAGCGCGTCATGAAACAGACATCAGAGCCGCAGCGGTACTTGCACATAACATTCATAGGGGAATTCCCTTCATGCCGTTCGTTGCTTCTGAAACAATATCTTTACTTCGATCTGAATGGACCTATGACTCATATTTATATCAAAAACTTGCAGGTCTTGAAGCTCCTCTTCAAGATGTCTTTGGACGGGCTTTGGCATTTAGTCCACGCGAGCGTTATCGTAAATTTGAAGATTTTTATGTTGATTTTCACCGAGCAAGATCACACCCCGATACTCCCACTGTTATTTATCAAGCGGGTAAATAAACTCATCTATATAAGCCTAAGATGAGCTTGGAAAACTTTTTATTTTTTATGTCTTCTAGTATTTAATTTGAGGCTTATTTAAAATACCTTGTGAACTCAGAGCAATTTAAACACGATTTCTCACCTTAAAAAAATCCTACAATAATGCTGTGATAACGGGCTTTTCTTTTGTGCTCGAAAAGTTTTGTGAAAACTTTTTGATATTGTTTCGTTCAGTTAGTACTCTTTGAGTCATATTGACATTTATTTTAGAAAACCCTATAACTATCTCAATAGGACAACGTTATTCCCAAACTATGTCACAACTATCTGCCCAATCAATCCGAAAAAAATTTATAGCGAAGTATATGACCGACTAATTTTTTAGCCGGTTTTTTGATGAGAAATTGCCAATGTATAAATTGCAGTCCATACAAAAAGCAATTTGAAAAAGAAAGGAGGTGAAAAGAAATGAATAAAAAAATTTTAATGAGTGGAATGTCAATTGTTGCATCACTTGCAATGTTAGGAGGAAGTGCCTTCGCTGCATTTGCTACATCAGCAACAGCAAGTGGAAACACATTTTCGACAACAAATCCTAATTTGTTAATCAATACTGGAACTGGGGCAGGAGCCACAGAGCCTGGTTTTACAGAAACGGGAATAACTCCAGGAGCAAGTCCTGTTACACATACTTTTACATTAAATAATGCTGACTTAGATACTAACGCAGCTATGACGTTAACTGGAAAGCTTAATCCAACTGCTGGAGATCCAACATTGGAGCCAGATTTACTCGTTAGAGTAACATGCGATAATGGTACTGATACAACAGCTCTTGCATTATCAACATGGATGTCTGGAGGTGTAAATCTTGGAACCTTAGCACCAGGAGCAACAACTAACTGCACAATGCAGGTTAGTTTACCCGCTGGAAATACAACAGATGCCAACAAATCAATTACATTTGATGCTGTCTTTGACGCATCCGTTGGTCAATAATAAATTCTTGGTAGTGCAAGTAGCGCTGCTTGCACTATCAGGAAAGGGTAGATAAATAAAAAATAATTTAATAAATTAATTATGAAAAAAACAGCTAAAATTTTTAATACAATTATCGCAATGTTTATTTTTACAATTATCCCGGTTGTTCTTTTTCTCCTGATTACATCACGAAGTTCAGTTCTCTTTGGAGTTCGCACATATACAGTACTCACTGGAAGTATGGTACCTCAAATTCCAGTATTAAGTATGGTACTTTCAGTACCCCAACCCTCATATCAAATCGGAAATATTATAACTTTTAACAGAGGCTCTATTACCGTTACTCACCGGATTGTTGGGATGAAAAATGGAGAATTCCAAACAAGAGGAGATGCAAATTCCATTGCTGATCCTGAACTTGTACCACACTCAATGGTAATTGGAAAAGATGTTCTAATTGTTCCTTATATAGGAAAGTTTACTGAATTCCTTAAAACTGTACCTGGATTTGCAATTTTTATAGCCGTACCAATCCTTATTTTTATTGGATTTGAATTAATGAATATGAAAAAAGAAATAGAAAAGCAAACTGAAATACGTGTCCGTAAACAACTTGAGACACAACAGGCAGAAACATGAAAAAATACAAATATTTTTTTACATTTGAATTACTCGTTTGCTCGGCTATTTGTGTTGTTGGAACATATGCTGCTTTTGCCACGAAAGCAACAGCAGACAACAATACTTTTTCAACAGCTGCAACATTTACTACTCCTACACCCACTCCAACACCTACAACCAAACCAACCCCAACCCCAACCCCAACCCCAACTCCCACCAAACACCCTCATCCGACGCCGACTCCAACTCCCACGCCATCATGTACTCCTACTCCGACAGCTGGACCGACTGCAACACCGACACCAACTCCCACTGTTAATCCTTTGACACCCACGCCAACACAGGCAAGTGGGGGGACATGTGGGGGAAATACTACGATAAATGTCAGTGGTAATGGAGCTGGATCAAATAATACGGTGAATGTCACCAATAACTGCTCAACAACAATAACGCAAACAAACAATTCTCAAATAACAACAATTGTAAACAATATCAGTAGTACTGGAAATAATTCTGAAAATGGCAACACCGGAGGAACAAATACCATCACAACAGGAAATTCAACTTCAACAATTGATATAACGACGACAACCTCCGCCAATTCAGCAACGATCACCACAACACAATAGAGGCAAACCTTCAATTGTAAATTGACCTATAGTCTATAATTTGGTATAATTCATTCTCAAAGAATATGATAGAAAGAAGAATACCAGAGGCAGAAACATTTAACGTAACTGGCAAAAAAAACGTTAAAATTGGCCTTGTTAAAACACACATAGCCGAAGAGAACAAACATACTGCTATTGAAAATAGTGTTTCTGTAGAACAAGCTCTTCAACAAGTGGTCGTATTGAATACACACCATCATTTAAGAAACGAATTTTTCAATCCTGAATATAATTCCAATATATTAGTAAGAAATATACTCCCTCAAGGCGGCACGTCCACAGTGCGACCCGATGCACCTTATACTGATCCTACTCTCATGATAGTAGCGGCGGATTCAGAACTGATAAACGGAGAGATTTCACTTCAACCCTCAACTGAGGAAGATAAAGAGCTTGTTCCGACACGTACAATTTATGATTTTGACGAAAGCGTTCAGGAGCTTTATTGGAGAGATATTCTTCAAACACTGCAGTCCTTCGAAGATGTAGTTGATGAAAATGGAGATACATCTCGATATACTATATTTGCAGCTGAGAATTGCATTCGTGATCGGTCAAATGAAGAAATGCGTACGTCGCGTTCCATAGCTATTCCTCATACGCATATCATAATACTTGATGATGCAGAGGTAAACGAATTACACGATGTAAGTCCACATATAAAAAATGTTATTTCTGAACAACAATTTTTGAAATATATCGGCTCTAGTCTTGCAGACCGGGTCTATGAAAATTTGCCAGATAATGCTAAAAACAATCTTGTTAATACCATGGAAGTTGCAGAGGGACAAGATGCTGATAATATCAATTTGAAATTGAGAAAGCGGATGGCTATGCCTTTTGGGTATACGATGCAATTGCCTCAAGGACTTTCAGATAAAGAATTTGCAGAATTTATGCGTGAGCATCATGAAGCATATTCAAAAACTGCTGAAGAAATGCTTGGTATCCTCAATGATGGCGATAAAAAACAATTTATCCCACAACCTTCTTACCGACTCTATATCCATCGGGAGAAATCAGGAGATGTATCGCTTATTGTTTCACCCGAACTTTTTTCAGCAGGAGGCGCTATAGAAGCGTTGGGTCTGAAATTGGAAAGAGATGAAAAATATCCACTGCATTATGAAGAATCTATGGTAAAAGATTTGCATCAAAGAGTAGAAGAGGCAAATAAAACAGACGATACTCCAGATTCTGACACTATCAAATCAAAAAGCTCAGGCTCCGTAATTTTTGTTGCCGCAGTGAGCGCCTCACTATAGTATTTGAAACAAAGCAAGTCCAAACTGTGTTATATTCTTGAAAACTGAGTAGTAACAAACCTTTATTCGCCTCCTGCAAGTATTTCGTCCACTGGAAAACCTTTATCTTTTGCTCGAAAATTCAGATCATGTAATCTTAAATCTACTACATCTAAATCAGGCAGCTGATAATGCGCTGGCAATAAATTCTCTGATAAAGTACCAATAGCTCTCAGTTGCCGTAGAGAGTCATTTGCATTTCGCATCGTACCGACAAGCATTTCTCTTTTCACTGCATTGGAATAATCCGAAGGTGTCAAAGCTCCTATCAAGGTTTCATATGTAGTTAAAAACCCATGATGTAAGTTATTAGAAATTTCAAATCCAATATTGGTTCTCAATGCTCTTAAAGATCTTCCATATAATCTTTCTCCTACAGCATTAAGAGCAGGAACTGGGATATCTAGTGCTGATTCACGACTTCTTGGATCTGGGAAATTAATTCCTAACTCACCAAATTCTCGTCGTATGCTAAGATCTTTATAGAGACTTCTCAAATGTCCTTTACTCATACGAAGATAAGGTGCGTTGCTAGCTACACTTTCATGAACTTCATTTAATTGTTGTGGTTGTTCTTTTGAATACATATGCTTAGAAACTAATCAATAAAAATATTAGTTTGGTTAGTCTTAAGAGCTTAAAATTAGTTGAAGGACAAAGTCACGGGTTCTGTCTTTTGGACGGATTCAACATTTATCGTTACTTCTAGAGGAGCTGTCTTAGTAACAGTATCTACTGTCCCAGTAAATGTCATCTTAAACGGAACTTGGAAGAAAAGCGCTGAGCAGGTGCCATTGATCTGACCATTTATCGCACCATTGTCGCCACCTGCATAGTGTCCTGTTACTGTTCCTGTGCAGTCACCGGATAAAGAGCCTTGTATATCACCGCCATTTTTTGGAACATTTATAGCAATAGAAACAGTATATCCTTCATCGCTAATACTTTTTTTCATATGATAATAATTATTTGATGATTGTATTTGCTGTGTGATAGTTGGTCCTGTTGACTGCCCCAAAACGGCTTGATGATTCCCCAAGAAAGAAGAAAAAAGAAGTCCTGCTGTTGCAAAAAAACTTCCAAAATGCCCAAAAAGATTCATGTAATTATTATAACGGCTAAAAAATAAAACGCAAACTGAACAAAAATTTTCTTGAATACATCCTATAGTTGATTATTGCTGTTAAATTTTGTATAATAATTCCTTCCTACTCGATAAATATATATGATTGAATTTGGTAGCAAAGTAGATCCTCTCGTCAATATAGAAGATCATCCTGTTGTGAGAGGAATGTTTGGTTCTAGTAAGCCAGAAGTAATAAATGTAAAGCAAGGAAACATTATTTATGAAAGAGGCAACGATGCAACTCCACTTCTTGTAGTAGAAGGCCGTCTTGCTCGTCAAACATCTTCACCTTATTTGGATTCAGTTCTTACACACTCACTTGCAGGTCCAGGAGATGTTATTTTGGAAGGATTAACTGGTCAAGCTTCTCCTGTCCGTGTTTTTGCCGAAAGAGACAGCTCTTTTATTCCACTTCCTCCTGATGAAATGCAAGATTTAATTCATCAAAATAATGAAGGTAGCAGGCTTATTGTTGCACAATTACTAAATAGAGGAAACCAAGGAGCAGACCTTGCACATATGACAAGATTTGGATTTAGAGCACCATTTAACAAAGCAGCATACGCATTGGTGACGTATGGTCCTTTTGCAAAACGTATACAAACACCTGAAAGAGAAGTATGGGATATAAGTAGTGCAGCTACTCAATCAGAACTCGCTCAAGCAGCCGGAATGGATCGTCATAGTTTGAATACTGTAGCACTAAAACAACTGCAAAGGAAACGTGTTATTGAAAGGCCTATTATCAACCATAATACAGGAATTCGAACAATAAGGGGTATACAAATAGTAGATGTTGCTTTACTTGAAAAATTTGCTGATCCTTCTAGAACTTAATTTTCTATACTTATATCTTTACCTTGCTACGAGTCGCTTTCTCAATATCCTTCTCCCCACAACTCCCATCACGATTAATGGTAAGATGACGAGGAGCCAGGCCAAGTTGATAACAAACGTTTTTCTTGCATCTTGAGTTCCCAAGAATGCCGTTGTTGCACCAAGGATACTGCCGTGATTTTCATTACTAATTTTTTTGCCTTTGCCATTGGTGTAGACAATCTCATGATTGCTTCCGAAATAGTATCCTGCACTTGTACTGCTTACTGCTACTTCAGTTGTTGAAGTCGGTGTTGGCGTAGGAGTGGTGCTACTCGAGCTATTTGAATTTGAATTATTCGAGTTTGATGAATTATTGTTATTCGATGAATCACTGGTGCTTGATGGATTAGTTGAACTATCAGCTGACGCAACACTTGGAGCAGGTGTAGGTGTAGGAGCTGTTTGTCCTGGGCCGACAAAGTCACCAACCCAATTTCCAAAGACATTCACCAGTGTCACAACGAGATGTCCATTGCCGACGATATTGGTGTTTACAAAGTTAACCAGATCAGCAACGATATTGGCATTACCAGTATTAATTGTTGTGTTGCCACCAGTATTGTCGTTTGCGGTGTTGCCGCCAGTATTTGCAGACAAATTCAAAGTATTAGTGATATTTGCTGTATTATTTTGCGTTGTATTCGTGTTGCTTGAACTTGTTGCATTGGATGTATTGTTGGATCCTGCACCGTTGCCTGAATTACTTGTGCCATTCGATGCGGTGATTTGTCCGTCAGCACCGACTGAGAAAGTGGTTCCTACGGATCCTTCCATGTCAGACCCAGGTGCGCCAACCAACTGTCCAACCCAATTCCCTGCGTCATTGACGAGTACCAACCACCAGGTGCCGCCGTCGATGTTGGAATTTGCGATATTCAATGTGTCAGCACTTACATTACTGCTTCCTGTGTTGACTGTTGAATCGCCATTGGTTTCGCCATTTGCTTGATTGTCGCCAGTTGTGCCGTTCAAGACAAGATTGTTTGTAATTGTTGCGTCATTATTTTGATTTGTATTGGAATTTGCGTCAGAACTACTGTCTGCGTTGTTGATAGAATTTGCGCCATTATTGGTATTTGCTGTAGATCCGCTTGTCCCTGGACCATTTGAGAAATCAGGTAGAATGATATTGCCATCCAAATTGCCATAGATATTAACCACACCGACAGTGACATTGCCAGCAATATTGTCATTTGCAAAAGTTAATTCATTGGCATCGACATTTGCATTGCCAGTAGTAATTGTTGTATCGCCGCCAGTATTGAGTGAGGAATCATTATTCCCAGAATTTGCAGACAATGTCATGGTATTACCGACTCCTGCATCATTATTTTGAAAGGTTGTTCCATCGGTTTGTTGAGAAGTAACTGCTGAATTGTTTGAATTAGCTCCGTTATTGCTGTTTGTTGTATTCGAACCGGTCCCACAATTAACAATACAATTAGCCGCGAAGGCTTCAGGTGAGAGAACGAGATCTCCATTCTGATCGCCATTGACATCAAATTCTGATACTGAGACGCCGCTGGTATTAGTATTTACTGCCGTAACTGCAGTACCAGACGTATTGGCATTACCGGTCTTGATCGTTGTATTTCCAACATTTTCAGATGACTGATTACTGCCGGTGGCACTTGATTGTGTCTGGTTATTAGTGACCTGCGCACTGTTATTTTGTGTTGTGTTGTCATTTGAAACAACTGCTGAAGAGCCATTATTGGTTGATCCAGCACCATTGCCGCTATTGATTACGGCGCTTGTTCCTGCTCCACTATTTGGATCAGCGACTGCGCCATTGGTATTTGCAGTTGTGATCACCGCACTTGAACTATTGGCATCTCCTGTAATGATTGTTGTGTTGCCGACATTTCCATTGGCAGTTGTTGTATAGGATCCTGATAAGGAATTTTGACTTGCATCATATGCTGCCAATGCCGCATCTCTTGCAGCTTGCCACTGTGCATCTTCGGGATCAGGAGTTGGTGTAGGAGTTACGGTAGATCCTGAGCTTATCGAAGGATCATCTGATGGTGTCGGTGAAACATCAGGAGTTGGACTCGCAAAAGGATTTACCGGTCCAGTTGGTGCAATAGGCGATGGGGGAGGCGTCACACTATTTGTTGGCGCGGGAGGCGCAGTTGGTGCAACCGGCGCACTGGTCGGTGTTGCAGGAGCACTCGTTGGTGCTGGTGTTGGACTAATGCTATCATCTGCAAGAACATATGCTGGTTGTATCACTTGAAAAAGCACCAGTATTATTGTTGAGAAAATTGCTATATATTTTTTTACCGTTTCCATAATTTTTTATTTTTAAACTAAAAGGTAAAACTTAAAACCTAAAATCATTATTTTACGTTTTAGCTTCTATCTTTTATAATTAATCATCAATCTTTAATCTTTTTCTAGTCCCTATTCCCTAAAACCTAATTCCTGTTTTGTTGGTAGGGTGCCTTACCGAAGTGCCAGCAAAGCACCGCTACTCAACAATACTTAAAATATTTAAACTAAGCCGCCTAGACCACCGAGAAATGCTTGAAGACCTGTAAGGTCAAAGTTCACTCCAACATTCCAGTTACCTGGAAGAGTAAAGCTTGTGCCATTGTCTAAGACATTGACATTACCACCATTACCTACTGTTGTTGTTGATGAACCTGCGCCTGTAGAAACTCCATTATCTCCTGCAGTACCGAACCCAACGGTATTATCGCCAGTTCCAGCTCCACCGGATACTTTGTTTCCAAGACCAGCTGCATTTTCTTGATCTGGGAACACAGCATTATCCGCTGTTGCGTTTACTGTATTCCAAGATTTGTCGCCATTATCTGCGACGTTGACACCGAGACCACTCATCGTGCAGTCACAGTCAATGCTTGCAGCGTTAAAGTTAGCTAAATTGTTAACTGTAACGTTATCTGTTGCATCACCTGTATTGATACTGTCGTCTCCGCCAGTATTAAACTTAGATTTGTTGTCTCCTGTCTTTGCATTAGCTTTAACATTGTTATCAATGGTTGCAACGTTGGTTTGATCCAAAACAACGGCAGACCCTTGATTCAAATTAACTTTGTTGCCACTAAATGCACCATTATTTGCGATAGTTACGCTGGAAGGATCAGAACTTCCACCTTCTCCGCCGCCAATATTTGCAACGTTTGCGTTTGCCACATTGTTGACAACAACGTTGTCAGATGCGTTTCCTGTTGTAACATTGCTCTTGCCACCAGTGTTGAATGAAGAATCATTCCCACCAGTTGTTGCATTAGCAGTTACATTGTTGTTATAGTCAGCTGCATTTGTTTGATTCAGGAATGTTTCGCTGTTATTAGTAACATTGACATTATTTCCTGAGAATGCACCGTTGCCATCCTTTGGATCGCTTCCACCGACAGTAACATTTGTTCCATCTCCGTTACATCCACAATTTGACAAATTTGCCTGATTGGCATTTGCCGCATTGGTGACGTTTACAGTACTGTTTGCAGCACCTGTTTTGATCGTTGTATCTCCACCGGTATTGAAACTTGAACTGTTTCCACCCGTTGAAGCATTTGATGTAACGTTATTGGTGATATTCGCAACGTTTGTTTGTGTAACATTTGCGACTGAATTATTTGAAACATTAACTCCACTATGTGAGTCATCACCATTACCTGAAACTGTAATTGTGCTGTCAGCCATTGCGAGTGGTGCTAATGCATTAATTAAAACTGCGCCTGTTGCTATTGCTGTTGTTAATCGTGATTTAAAAGTCATAAATTCTTTTCACCTCCTCCCGTTAGAGAATCTCTCTTTATTTCGAGAGCACTTCACTCCGCTTATTTTTATTTATCCGTAGCCTGACGGACAAAAAAAACGGAGACTACTTCATCTAAACGTTCTTAGGTGAAGAAACCTCCGTTCTCAATAATTTTTGTGTGACAGTTTTATTCATATACTTTTAAAGCAACCAAAAAAGGCACCTTTCTTTAAATTCATTGTGAATTCAAAAAAAGATGCCTCCGAGTGCGGTCAGCTTTGTATTTTTTAAATTAACCTATCGAATTGATAGGATAAATAACAATATATATTAAACTGAATCACATTGTCAAGCCCCAGTTTTTACCGCATTTTGAAGCTGAGATGTCTTTTTAATATTTCTTTCGGTGATTTGTACGACTTTAAAATCTTGTACGAAAATTTCGACACTACCCCAACCTCGAATATTTTTCAATGCTTCGACAATTTCGCCGAGTAATTCTTTATTTACGTCTTTTGTCGAATAATCCCTCATATGTTCAGTCGTAATTTATTTCTTTAATCCTAAATCTTTAATCTTAATACTTTATAGTGAGTGGAATTGTTTGTTTCGGTCCGTCTATTTCTCCTACTTCAAGAGCAAAGCTGTTTGCATCGGTACTGACAGGGAATCCAATCCTGGTAAAAGTAGTTGAGATCGGTTCAACATCAACTGGATCGTTATGAATAGTCGCAGCTAATTTTTGACTGCTGTTGCCGTTAACAATCAATCGGATATAATCTCGTGTATTCAATTGTATTGCTTTATCGTAATTGTTAGTAATCTGCAAATTAAATATTAAGAATGTCTTTCCTGCTATCGAGTTTGCAACTTCTCCTTTAACAATGACCTCATTGTCCATTTCTACACTTTTAATGTCATACTGAATATTACTGACAACTTTGCCGGCAGAATCCTTCAAAGGAAACGCAAAATTTTTATTTACTGTTTCCGTTGCGACTGGTTTGGGAACATTGACTTGCTGCATATTATTTGTTGAAGCAGATGTAGGAGTAACACCGGTTGTTGATTTTCTGATAACGCTACTTAAACCGAATATTGCAATCACAAAAACAATAATGATAACAAGAATTATAGGAAACAGTGGAGATTTTTTGAAGAATCGTTGAAATTTTTTCGGTTTCATTCCACCAGCACCTGTTCCTGAATAAGCATTATTTTGTGAAGTACTGTGAAAAGATCCTGAATAATCTGTCATCTCGAGCCGTGAGGGTCTAACAATTGATGATGAAGATAGTGATGAATTTACTGCAAGATTTTCCATAAAGTATTAAGAAAATTCGAGCAGGAATTGTTAGGATATTATCATCCGTTTTTTCTCGTGTCAAGATATCAATTTCTGTTTTTGGATAATTCAAGCGTGTAACCCTTTAACTAACAATGAAAAGGAGTAAGATTGTGCAGAGATATGTATGTATAAGTGAACTTCGAATAAAAGCCAAAGGTCAAGAATAAAATAGAAAAGTAATCTACAGTATTTTTACTGATATAGAATATTATTTTTAAAATTGCTCTTTTGGAGTTCCCAAAGCATTAGCTGTAGTAGTTGTTGTTGTAAAACCGAGACTTCTTTCTCTCTCTTCTCTCCGAACACGTATCCTTTCCTCGGGAGTTGTACCACCCCAAATACCATCCTGTTGAGGCTTTAGCATAGCCCAATCAAGACACAGCTGTCTAACGTCACAGCCACCGCATATTTTCAAAGCATTCGCAATATTGGGATCCTTTGAGCCAACAGGAAAAAAAAGTTCTGGATCTTCTGTAAGACATGAGCCTCGACTGAGGATATCAGCAATATTTCCAAGACGTTCAGCACTCATACTATAGGTAATTATACTAATTTTTATTATCAAATGCAAGCCTAAATGAGCTCATGTTTCAAATTCCAAACCATAAAAAACACCGCTGAAAGTACAGCAAAAATTCTTAAGAATACAATCTTTTGTTTATCCAATTCAACTTCTAATACTGTCTTCTTTACTAAACATCTTCCCACTGTTATAACTAAATATGGAATGGCAGAGGAGAAAGAAAAACCACAAACAACCTGGACATTTCTTGTCATGATGGCGATGAGTACGACATTTTTACTTATAGTGCCTGTACTTGCTCTTTTAGCGCTAGGATTTTTTGTTGACAAAATTTTCCATACAGCACCATTTTATATGCTGTTAGGAATTGCTCTCGGACTTGTAGGGGGAATGATGAATGTCTATCGATTACTGCAAGCAATGCAAAAAAGAAAAAACAATCTAAACCAAAAAACGTCATCCCGGACTTGATCCGGGATCCACTTAATTAAAGCTTTGAAACTGGATTCCTGTTTTCGCAGGAATGACGTATTAGTTCGTCCTTACAATTAAACGTCTATGCTATAATACTTTTTATGAAACTCAAACGCTACGCCTCGTATCTCCCATACTTTGTCTTTATCGTCTCACTATTGTCAGCCCTTATTAGTCTCTTTTTCAGCGAAATTCTGAAATTTACTCCTTGCGTCCTTTGTTGGTGGGCAAGAATCTTTATGTATCCAATGGTATTTATTAGTGCGGTAAGTATCATGAGAAAACAAAAAGATCTTCATTATTATATTTTGCCGCTCAGTATTATTGGCTTTGTTATAACGTTTTATCAAAATTTGCTCGTTTGGCATATTCTTCCCGAGGCAATAGCACCATGCACCGCTGGGGTTTCTTGTATTGATCAACCATTTGTTCTTTTTGGTTTTATTACAATTCCTCTTGGAGCTATGATTTCTTTTGCAATAATCACCATCTCTATGCTATTATATGCACAGTTAACAAAAGAAAATAAAACTGCCAAAAAGAAATAATTTAACACTATGCAATTAACAAATGAAGTTAAAATAGTAATCGGCATCAGCGTCATTACACTAGTTCTTGTTGTCGGCGCAGCATTTTTGTTCGGAGGAAATTCTTCCTCAACTTCTCAAAATACACAACCAATTAAAAATGCCAATATTCTCATCCGCCCAAGCAGTGCCGAAATAAACAATCACTCCAAAGTTACTCTTGTAGAATTTGGAGATTTTCAATGTCCAGCTTGTGGAGAGGAATATCCAGTTGTCACACAACTTTTACAAAACTACAAAGGGAAAATTAATTACGTGTTCAGAAACTTCCCATTACCGCAACATGCCAACGCGCCAGAAGCAGCAGAAGCAGCAGAAGCGGCAAAAGCACAAGGGAATTTCTTCGGAATGTTTAATCTCTTGTATCAAAATCAAACTACCTGGAGTGACGTAAGCGACCCGACAAGTTATTTCCTCACCTATGCAAAAGCACTGCATCTTGATGTCAAAAAGTTTGAAAGTGATGTAAAAAGCAAAAAATACAACAACATAATTCAACAGGACATTAATGATGGTTATGCAGTAAGTGTAAATGCAACTCCAACTTTTTTCCTCAACGGAGTCCCAATGGTAGGAGTCTTACCCTACAGCGACTTCCAAACAGCAATCGATAAAGATCTGAGCAAATAAAAATTTATAACTGATTCAGAGATTGTTTTAAATCTTCCAGCAAATCTTCAACATTTTCAATTCCTATAGAAAGTCTAAAAAGTCCGTCTGATAGACCTATTTTTTCTCGTTCTTCTTTTGGTATTGATGCGTGAGTCATTGATGCAGGATGATCGATAAGTGATTCTACGCTGCCAAGGCTTTCCGCTAATGGGAAATACTTCAAATGCGAAAGAAACTTTTTAATATCATATTTCTCCTGCAATTCAACTGAGATAATCCCTCCATATCGTTTCATCTGCTTATCAACAATCCTTTTCTGTTCTCCAGTAAATAATCCTGGATAATAAATCTTTTTTAACTTTTTATGTTTACTCAAAAATGCTGCAATCTTTTCTGCATTATCACAATGCCGCTGCATACGAACTTCAAGTGTCCGCAATCCACGAAGGGTTAACCATGAATCAAATGGAGAAAGAATCGCTCCTATAGAATTTTGAAGAAATTTCAATCTTGGATAAAGCTCGGTATTGCTTGTTGTAAGAACACCCCCCACAACATCACTATGTCCATTAATATATTTTGTTGTCGCGTACACCACAATATCTGCTCCCCACTGTGAAGGCTGTTGTAAAATAGGTGTCGCAAAAGTATTATCGACCACCAAAAGCGCTTTATATTTTTTTGCCAATTGAGATAACTTTTCGATATCCGCGACTTTTAAAAGGGGATTGGTCGGGATTTCAATCCAAATGATTTTTATATTATTATTTTTTAACGCTTCTTCCGTTTCTTTATAATTAGTCAAGTCAACAATTTTATATTTAATTCCCTGTGCTCCTGCAGCTCGCACAATATACCTGTATGTACCACCATACGCATCGGATGAAAAAAGAATTATTTCTCCTGGGCCCAATAAAGAAACTACATTTACTAGAGTTGCTGATCCTGAACTATAAGCAAGTCCATATTTGTTATTATCAAGCGCTGCCATTGTTTCTTCCAAAATAATCCGTGTCGGATTGGCTGTACGAGAATAATCATAATGTTTGTAGTCGTTATTGAATTTAAATCGATTTCTTTCTTCCCATTCTTCACGGGGAATTGAACCATCGTAATATCCACCATTATTCCCAAATTTAAAAGTAGTCGTGAGATGAATTGGTGGAACAATCGCCCCATCATCCTCATTGGGCACATAAAATGTATGCAATGCTTTTGTTGAAAATCCTTTTTTTTGTTTCATGGCTTTTGATTATAACAGATGCTTTTCTTGCATCCAGTCATCATTAAAAATCTTACTGAGATAACTTTTTCCGGAATCAGGTAAAAGGATAACGACAACAGAATCATGCGATAATTCTTTCTGTTGTAAATATTTTATTGCTCCCAAAACTGCAGCCCCACTTGAACTGCCTACAAGAATGCCTTCTTCTCGAGCCAAACTTCTTGTCATGCCATACGCCTCTTTGTCTGTAACCTGAATAACATCATCTATAAGAGAAAAATCAATTATTTCAGGAATAAAATCTTCCCCAATTCCTTCAATAAGATAGGTTTTGGGTTTTGCTTGTACTTTTTTATGATTAAAATAATCTGCATAAATACTGCCAACAGGATCAACGCCGATAATGGTGATGTTTTTACTTTTTTCTTTTAAATATTTCGCAGTACCAGTTATTGTCCCTCCTGTTCCCATCCCTGCAAAAAAATAGTCAATCTTTCTATTTGTTTGTTCCCATATCTCTCTTCCTGTTGTTAAATAATGTGTTTTTGGATTGCTTGGATTACTATATTGTCTGGCAAAAAACGAGTTAGGAATTTCATTTGCCAACCGCTGCGCAACTTGATAATAGCTTCTCGGATCATCAGGCGCGACATTTGTTGGGCAAGTCACTACTTTTGCTCCATAAGCCCTTAGTATATCTATTTTCTCCTGACTATTTTTATCAGGCATTGTAAAAACCGTTTTGTATCCACGGACTGCTGCTAGCATTGCAAGGCCAATCCCAGTATTTCCTGAACCAGTGCATTCAACAATTGTTGATCCTTTTTTTAGAAAACCTTTCTCCTCAGCATCATTGATAATCTGAAGAGCCAATCTGTCCTTTATACTTCCACCAGGATTCATATATTCCAATTTAACAAGTAATTTAGCACTAATACCCTTTGCTACTTTTTGTAGCTGTATAAGTGGTGTATTTCCAATACTTTCTGTAATATCGTTTATATATTGCATATTCCCACAAAAAAACCCGCCTAAGCGGGGCTTCAAAAAACAAAAAAGCACAAACCCCGCTAGACGAGACTTGTGCAACAACAAGAAACAAAATTAATATTCAAACTCATATAT
>Ga0265340_10000520_pt1 | contig 21210 bp, 16 predicted proteins | sample 4CB225metaG_FD_202082 | JGI IMG/M metagenome (GOLD analysis project Ga0265340, IMG submission 202082) | Rhizosphere microbial communities from Carex aquatilis grown in University of Washington, Seatle, WA, United States - 4-CB2-25 metaG | ecosystem: Host-associated > Plants > Roots >...
CACCCACAGCAGTGAGGCGTTCCACGTGCTGCGGTTCCGTGCGCATGATGTTAAGGGCCGCCAGGGCCGCGGCGGCATTGGCCGCCGGGATACTGGCGCTGAATATAAGTGAGCGGGCATGATGCTTGATGTAATGGATGATCTGCTCGTCGCCGGCTATGAAACCACCGAGCGAAGCGAACGATTTACTAAAGGTGGACATGATCAAATCCACCTGATCGGTCAGACCGAAGTGCGTGGCCGTACCGCGGCCACCGCCCATCACACCCAAACCATGGGCATCGTCCACCATAAGGCGCGCGCCGTATTTCTTGCAAAGCGCGGTGATCTCCGGCAGAAGAGCCAAGTCGCCGCCCATGCTGTAGAGGCCATCCACCACGACAAGTCTTCCCTTATCGGCAGGAATACCCGCCAGGACGCGTTCCAGATCGGCCATATCGTTGTGGCGGAAACGGCGAGTCTCACCCAGAGCCAGACGCGCTCCGTCCACCAGGCTGGCATGATCTTCCTTGTCAAGAAGGACCACATCGCCGCGCATAACCATGGCGCTGATCACCCCCAGGTTGGTCTGCATGCCGGTGGAAAAAACGAGGGCGGCTTCCTTGCCAACCCATTCGGCCAGCTCATGTTCCAACTGCTCATGCAGCTCCAGCGTGCCATTGAGGAAGCGCGAGCCGGTACAAGAAGTGCCAAACTCCTTAACCGCATCGATGGCGGCCTGCCGGACGCGCGGGTCAGCGGTTAACCCCAAGTAATTATTGGAACCACACATGATAAGGCGCCGCCCCTGGAACACTGCTTCAGAGCCTTCGCTCTTGGTCATCGGAATGAAATAAGGATAAAGGCCGCTTTCCATGGCCTCTTTGGCTTCCGTATAACCATAGCACTTTTCAAATATATCCATGCAACCCTCTCACTTTTTATTTTTTTTTCGACGCGCCTGGGCGAGCAACCCATCCAGGAGAGGATAGATCGCGTTGCCCAATAAGAACACCAAATAATAATACAGTTTGGTCTCGAAGCCTGGCAGGATGATGTACTGCCCATGCTTGATACCGTTCAAGATCGCCTTCGCTACAGGCTCGGCCGGGACGAGGGTGCTGCTAAAGGCCTCAGTCGTCTCAAACGGCTTGGTCTTATTTTCATTTACCATTCCGGGTGTATCCATATCGGGCGGAAAAGCCACGGAGACGCGAACACCCAGGGGCTTGAGCTCGAGGCGCAGGACATCAGAGAAACCGCGTACCGCGTATTTGGCAGGAGTGTAGGCCGAATAGCCAAACGGGGCCAGGAAACCAGCAGCGGACGAGATATTGACAATATATCCATCCCCGCGTTCCAACATGTGGGGCAATAATGTCTTCACCATATTGACCGTACCAAAATAATCGACATCCATCATTTCATGAAAGACATCGATGGGAATCTCCTGAATATAGCCGGGATGAGCGTACCCCGCACAGTTAATAAGCAGATCGGGAATACCTGCCTCATGTATCACGCTTGCAACTACTTTTTGTACCTGGCTCCAATCAGATACATCTGCAGCGATCTGCCCATGATGCTGACCCGATGCGGTGGGAAGCCCTTTATAGGCATTCTCCAAGACATCTTTTCGCCGGGCAATCAACCAAACATTCGCGCCCTGCGCTGCCAGCATGTTGGCGAGCGCAAGCCCAAGACCACTGGAGCCACCTGTAATTAAAACAAGACGGCCCTGAAACGAATCCTTTAATGCTGACATATCCTGATCCTCTGCGTTGGAATATATAACCCTTCCTGAGATTATACGTTATGTTTGCAGTCTGAGGAGAAAAGTTTAAGAGGATTCAGGGTTCCTTTGGCAATTCATATCGTCAAAGTGGGCGATGCTCGCTTGCCGTCTCGCACCGAGATGTAGTCGCTGTTCGCGGCACGAAGGGTGTAGATCGCTCTCCCGAAAGGTTTAAGGTTTGCCTGGGAGGTGGACTTTAATTAGCCAATGCTAAAAAAGATATCTGCTAATGACCTAAACCTCCCCTAAAGGGGAGGGAATATCCAAATTATGATTGCAAATAGGTAGAGAAAAGAATCAAAACGCCCGCCAGGAAGAGAAATGAAACATAAATCTCCCGACGGGCTTTTAGTTTTCCCTCTTATTTAAATTTTATCGATCGGTTCCAATCAGGCTTATGCAGCCTTGACAATGCACTCCACCGGACAGACCGAGACACATTGCGGTGAATCGTGATGACCTACGCATTCAACACAGGTAGCCTGGTCAATTACGTAGAGGACGCCATCGCCTTCCGAAATTGATTGGGTGGGGCATTCCGGGACACACGCACCGCAAGCGATGCAATCTTCTTTAATCGTCATGGACATGGGTTATTACTCCTTTGTGAAATATACCTCAAGCGTCCTTAAAAATAATCCATGCCGCGAGGCGCGTCAAATGACGAATGTCCAGTGTTTTGACAAATTTTGTCATGGTTCCAGCGAGAGCTTCAGGATAGACCGACGAGCGAACCAAAGCGGAATGATCCCAAACACGCCAAACGACATATCAATCAACATCCAAAAAAATGGTATGCCCCGTATGGGACCAAAAGCCAAAGTCCATAGTATGACCAAAAGACAGGCTATCATCCCAAATTCAACGACCCAGAGATTTCGATCTGGATCGCGCAAAGGGCCGATAAAAGCCAGGGCAATCGCAACATGTCCAAATGCCAACCAATCCGTGCCATATGCCAAAAATGGGTATTGGGTATATCCTTTCATGACACCTTGAGAAACCTTATCGATCCAAAGCGATATTGCAGGAAAGAATTGGTTAAATCGCGATCCAGAACCTAACAACGGCTCGAGAATTCCAATTTCCCATTGAAGAGGTATCGCCGAGAGTCCGCTCAAGATCAATCCGATCATAAAGACCAGGAGCAGGACACGAATAATATAAAGGGGATCAGAAATATTTTTCATAGGGTTGCCATCCGTTGGAATTTTTATCGAATATTAACCAAATGGAGGCTGCGGTATCTATCACGCAGCCTCCATTTACTCTCAAACATTTACTATCAACCACCGATCCCGTTCTTTACGTTAACTGTGTCCTTATTTTTGAGGCCGTTTGCTTGAAGGCGGCCAGTTTCTCGCGTTCTTTGGCGACTACGGAAGCGGGTGCTTTATTTGCAAAATCACCACCCAGGAGTTTCTCAAGGCGTTCGATCTGGGATTCGGTGACGGCCAGTTCCTTCTCGAAACGTGTGCGTTCCGCATCCACATCGACCATACCCGCCAACGGCAGGTAAATTTCCACCATGCCGACAACCAACACAGCGCTTTCTTCCGGCTTGTTTTTCAGTGAGGAGAGGATTGAAAGCTGAGTGTGATCCAATCCGGCAAGAGCCGCGATCATCGAGGATTGTTCTTTTAATAATTCGGCTTTATCACCCGCGGCAATGGTTGCGACGAGGCGCCTGGCAGGACTGACATTCTTCTCGCCGCGCAAATTGCGGATGGAACGAACAATTTCCTGAATAAGAGTGAAGTCTGCTACTTTGGACTCTTCCCAACCCTCGAGCGGACGCGGTTCAGGCCAGCGCGCCACGATCAGGGCCGCGGACCAATCGGAAGCGACATTCAAGATCGGGGAATCGAGGATTGTTTCGCGAAGATGTCCCCAGAGCTCTTCGGTGATAAACGGCGTGAAGGGATGCAATAACCGAAGGGACATATCCAAAACGCGCGCGAGCGTGACCGCCGTGTGTTGACTGGTCTCCTCGACCTGTAACTGCCCCTTGGCGATCTCCACATACCAATCGGCAAAGTCGGACCAGAAGAACTCGTAAATCTGACGTCCCGCTTCGCCGTACTGGAAAGTCTGAAACAGCCGCTCCACATCGCGGATTAGCTGCTGCAGCCGCGCCCAGATCCAGGAATCAGCCAGCGACCAATCATCCGACCCGGGGTGCTCATCAAGGCTCGATATGGCGTTGACGACAAACCTGCCGGCATTCCACACTTTGTTGGCAAAGTTGCGATTGGCCTCCACCTTCTTCACCGAAAGGTTCATATCGTTGCCGGGTGTGGCACCCACCAACAGCGTGAAACGTAGGGCGTCGGTGCCAAGCTCGTCCATGACGATGAGCGGGTCGATCACATTGCCATAAGTTTTGGACATCTTGCGACCGTGCTCATCACGGATGAGGCCATGCAGATACACTGTATGGAACGGCGCCTGCCCGGTATATTCCAGGCCCGACATGATCATGCGCGCCACCCAGAAGAACAGGATGTCGTACCCTGTTTCCATATAAGAGGTCGGATAAAAATATTTATAGTCGGGCGTTTCGTCGGGCCAGCCCAGGGTGGAGAACGGCCACAACCCAGAGGAGAACCAGGTATCCAGAACATCAGGATCCTGCGTGAGTTCCTGCGAGCCGCAGGTCCCACATTTTACCGGATCGGTGCGACCGGTGGTCATATGACCGTCGGGGCAATACCAGACGGGGATGCGATGTCCCCACCATAACTGGCGGCTGATACACCAATCCTTGATATTCTCGAGCCAGTTGTAATAGACTTTCTCGAAGCGCTCGGGGACGATCTTTATGCGACCGTCTTTCACCGCGGCGAGGGCGGCCTGCGCCAGCGGGTCGATCTTAACGAACCACTGTGTGGAGATCATCGGTTCGACAATCTCGCCGCCGCGCTGCGAGCGCGGGATGGTAGTCATGTACTTCTCGGTCTTGATGACAAGCCCAGCAGCCTGCATGTCTTTCCATATATTCTTGCGGCAGTCGAAGCGGTCCTGACCCTTATAAGGACCACCGTTCTCGTTGATCTTGGCGGCTTCATCCAGCACCGAGATAATAGGCAGGTTATGGCGCTGCGCAATGGCATAATCGTTCGGGTCATGTCCCGGGGTTATCTTGAGTGCACCTGTGCCAAACTCGCGTGAGACATACTCGTCGGCGATCACAGGGATCTCACGCCCAAGCACCGGCACGATGACCATCCTGCCGATGAATTTCTTGTAGCGCTCATCATCGGGATGCACAGCCACGGCGGTATCGCCGAGGATGGTCTCGGGGCGGACGGTGGCGACCGGGATAAATTCCGCATCTGCAAGGGCAGATCGTGATCCGCCCGTACCAGCCAGCATATATTTAAAATAATACAGGGTGGCTTCTTCTTCGCTGTATTCCACCTCGAGATCGGAGACGGCGGTCTTCAAACCCGGCGACCAGTTGATCAAACGCGGGCCGCGATAAATGAGTCCCTTCTCGTAGAGGCGAACAAAAGCTTCGCGTACGGCACGGGAAAGCCCGTCGTCAAGCGTGAAGCGCTCTCGGTTCCAATCACACGAGGCCCCCAGCCTACGGATCTGGCTCGTGATGATGCTTCCATATTTCTTCTTCCATTCCCAGGTGCGCTTGACGAATTCGTCGCGGCCGAGTTCCTCGCGGGTCACTTCCTCCGTCTTAAGCAAGTTGCGCTCCACCATGAGCTGCGTGGCGATACCGGCGTGGTCGGAGCCAGGTACCCATAACGTAGAATACCCTTTCATGCGGTGATAGCGCACCATTAAGTCTTCCATACTGACGAACATGGCGTGACCGAGGTGCAGTTCGCCGGTCACGTTAGGCGGCGGGATGGTGAGGACGAACGGTTTGACGTTTGGGTCGAAGTCTTTGTTATTCGGGTCGTTCCAAGGCTTGAAATAGCCGCCTTTTTCCCACATGGCGTAGATGCGCGCCTCGGTATCCTTAAAATCATAAGCCTTCGCCAGTTCGTGATCGGTCATTCATACTCCGTGGTCGTTCAATTTAGCTAATCGATATTCGAGGATCGGTTTGATCTGGCACAGATTCCGATTCCCGGCATTTAAAACAAAATGCCTTCGTCCAGAATGAGGACGAAGGCATGTGCTTCGCGGTACCACCTCAATTCAACCTTTCGGCTGCACTCAACGGCTGACACGTTATCAACCCACGCTGTAACGGGCCATCCCGTGACGGTCTACTCAGCCTGAGGCTTTTCTTCGTCAATCCCTCCAGGCGACTTCAGCGGCGCTTGCCTGCGGAGACTTCCACCGTACATCTCCTTCTCTACCGGGCAGCGGAACGCCTACTACTCCTGAATAATTAGTGCCTTATTATACAAAGGGAAGAGGGGAGAGTCAAGATGATATGAAACTCCAATATTCCGGGGACAGGGCCAGGTATTATAATTAAGAGGTATTTCAGTGTAGCTAGTGGAGTACTATTCGCAGGGGGATACCAGGGTAAGGTAGCCTACTCGAAATGGGATCACTGAAGCCGGGCCGCCACCAAGAATCAGGTGAAATGAATATTAAGTCCAGATCGAATTGGAAGCTGCTGCTGGCATTGGGGGCAGCCATTCTGGCTTTAATCGTGGTGGGCGCGATATCCTATCGTGCGGTAGTCGTTTCGAGCGAGAGTGAATTATTGGTGGGGCATACACATGACGTGATCGAGAATCTCCAGACTCTGGTTATCACCATGGAAGATATGGAATCAGATGGACGCGGTTTTGCCTTAACCGGCCAGGACTCTTACCTGCAGTCCTTCCATTCCAGCGAACCGATCGTAGACCAGGAATTGGCGACACTTCGCACGCTGACGGCGGATAACCCCGTTCAGCAAAGCAATCTTACAACCCTTTCTGCCCTCGCAACTCAAAGGATCCAGCATTTAAACGTAGTCATTAGTTTGCGCCAGACCCAGGGTTTGGCTGCAGCCTCCGCCGAGGTCCAAACCGGGGTTGGCCAGAAGACGATGGGTGACCTTCTTGCCGTAACCAACGAAATGAAGGCTGAAGAGCTGCGCCTGCTGGCACTGCGAGACGCAGACTCTGCCGGGCTTCTGGCTCAATCAAAAATAGTCGTGTTGCTGGGAACCATAGTGGGGTTATTGATCGTTGCTATTGCAGGTTGGAGCATCAAGAAAGATATCACAGCGCAAACCGGCGCAGAAAGTCATCGAGTGCAGATGGAAGATCGATACCGCGGACTTTTGGAAGCAGCTCCGGATGCCATGGTGGTGGTAAACCAGGGCGGAGAGATCGTGCTTCTGAATGTCCAAGCCGAGAAAAAATTCGGATACAGCCGCGATGAACTCTTGGGACAGAAAGTGAAGAACATCATTCCCAAGGGCTTTGCCGAACGACTGATCGCAGACGAAATCCGTTCTCCGGCCGATGCTCTGGCGCAGCAGATCGGAACCGGGATCGAACTCTCCGGCCTCCGCAAGGATGGGAGCGAGTTCCCGATCGAGATCATGCTCAGCCCACTGGAAAGCACTGATGGAATCCTGGTAACCGCAGCCATCCGCGATATCAGTGTGCGCAAGGCAGCGGAAAATTATCTAGTGCAGATGGAAGGCAGGTACCGCGGATTATTGGAAGCAGCACCGGATGCAATGGTGGTGGTGAACCAAGGCGGAGAGATCGTGCTTCTGAATGTGCAAGCCGAGAAAAAATTCGGATACAGCCGCGATGAACTCCTAGGCCAACAAGTAAAGAATATCATTCCGGAGGGCTTTGCCGAACGTCTGATCGCAGACGAAACCCGTTCTCCGGCCGATGCACTGGCACAGCAGATCGGCACGGGGATCGAACTCTTGGGCCTCCGGAAAGATGGGAGCGAGTTCCCGATCGAGATCATGCTTAGCCCACTGGAAAGCACGGATGGAATCCTGGTAACCGCAGCCATCCGCGATATCAGTGTACGAAAGGCAGCGGAAAATCATCTGGTACAGATGGAAGGCCGTTATCGCGGATTATTGGAAGCGGCTCCGGATGCAATGGTGGTGGTGAACCAGGTCGGAGAGATCGTCATCCTGAATATGAGGGCGGAAAAAGAATTCGGATACAGCCGCGATGAACTCCTGGGACAGAAGGTAAAGAACATCATTCCGGAGGGCTTTGCCGAACGTCTGATCGCAGACGAAACCAGATCTGCTCCCGATGCTCTGGCGCAGCAGATCGGAACGGGGATCGAACTCTCGGGCCTCCGCAAGGATGGAAGCGAGTTCCCGATCGAGATCATGCTTAGCCCGCTGGAAAACACGGATGGAATCCTGGTAACGGCAGCCATCCGTGACATCAGTGTGCGCAAGGCTGCGGAAAACCATCTCGTACAGATGGAAGGCAGGTACCGAGGTCTATTGGAAGCAGCCCCGGATGCAATGGTGGTTGTGAACCCAGAGGGAGAGATCGTACTTCTAAATGTACAAGCCGAGAAAAAATTCGGATACAGCCGCGATGAACTCCTTGGTCAACAAGTGAAGAATATCATCCCTGAGGGATTCGCAGAACGTCTGATCGCAGATGCTCTGCGATCCACAAAAGACGCATTGGCGCAGCAGATCGGAACCGGGATCGAGCTCTCAGGCCTCCGCAAGGATGGAAGCGAGTTCCCGATCGAGATCATGCTTAGCCCGTTGGAAGGCACTGAAGGTATGCTGGTGACAGCAGCTATCCGCGACATCACCACACGCAAAAAAACCGAAGCGAACCTGCTGCAGAAGATGGAAGAACTGAACCGCTCCAATGAAGAATTGGGACAATTTGCCTATATTGCATCTCACGACCTGCAAGAGCCGCTGCGGATGGTGGCCAGCTACACGGAGCTGCTATCCAGGAGGTATAAGGGAAAGCTGGATGCCGATGCGGACGAATTCATTACTTTTGCAGTAGATGGCGCCAACCGCATGCAACGATTGATCCAGGACCTGCTGGCCTATTCACGTGTCGGGACAAAAGGAAAGGAGTTGCTCGTTACGTCCAGTGAAGAAGCCCTTGGGCAGGCGCTAACCAACCTACGGGGTTCCCTCGAAGCAAGCGGGGCACAGGTGACATATGACCCGCTGCCGAGCGTTATGGCAGACGATATGCAGCTGGTACAGTTATTTCAAAACCTGATCGGCAATGCGATCAAGTATCAAACCCCCGGGAACATCCCCCGAGTGCATATTTCCGCAGCCAAGAACGGCAGCAAGAAATACAAATTTTCGGTACACGACAACGGATTGGGAATCGACCCGATCTACTTCGACAAGATCTTTGTCATGTTCCAACGCCTGCACAAGCGGGATGAATATGCGGGCACCGGCATAGGATTGGCGATCTGCAAAAAGATCGTCGAACGGCATGGCGGCACTATATCAGTTGAGTCTCAACCCGGGCAAGGCTCCAACTTTATATTTACGATGGAAGAAAGCGAGAATAAAGGATGAAAAGTATCGACGATAAAAGCGCACCCCTACGAGTTCTCCTGGTCGAAGACAGCCCAGGAGATGTCCGCCTGACGAGGGAAGCTTTCCGCGAAGCTAATAAGGCCATCGAGCTGCACGTAGCGACCGACGGTGTGGATGCCATGGCGTTCCTAAGGCAGGAGGGAATCCATACAAATGCGCCGCGCCCGGACTTTATCCTGCTGGACCTGAACCTGCCCAAAATGGACGGCCGGGAGGTACTGGCACACATCAAGGAAGATGACAAATTAAAAGAAATCCCAACGGTTATCCTGACCACTTCGGAAGCAGAGGCGGATATTGTTAAAAGCTATCAACTCCAGGCCAACAGTTACCTCAGCAAGCCGGTGCAGCTGGATGCCTTCGAAACCCTCGTTAAAAGCATCAATGATTTCTGGCTGGTGAAGGCCAAGCTGCCACAACAAAAGTAAGCGTATGAGCTTGAAATCGGTCAAGAAAATTCTGCTGGTCGAAGATAACCCCGAGGATGTACGGCGGACGCGGGAAGCCTTCAACGATATCAATAAGGCCGCCGAGCTGCACGTTGCATCCGACGGCCTGGAGGCGATGGCGTTTCTGCATCAGGAAGGGATCCATACCGATGCGCCTCGCCCGGACATTATCCTGATGGCCCTGAACCTGCCTAAAATGGACGGCCGCGAGGTGCTGGCTCAGATCAAGGAGGATGAGAGATTGAAGGCGATCCCTACCATCATCTTAACCGCCTCCGAGGCGCAGGCTGACATCCTGAAAAGCTATCAGCTCAAGGCGAACACCTACTTCATAAAGCCGGCGCAGTTCGATGCCTTCTTAAGCCTGATAAAAAGCATCAACGATTTCTGGCTTGTAAAAGCCAAACTGCCACGGCAAGGCTACTAAATATGAACCAGAAATCCATCGAAAAAATCCTGCTGGTGGAAGATAACCCCGGAGATGCCCGGCTGCTACGCGAGATGTTCAACGAACCGGACCTGCCCAAACCCAATGTAATAAACGTGGGGAGCATGAGCGAAGCCGTGACGCATCTCGGGGAGTATGCGGTTGATATTATCCTGCTCGATCTGGGATTGCCCGATGCACAAGGGCTGGAAGCCGTTCGACAAGCTCACGCCGCCGCGCCGCGCGTGCCCTTGATCGTACTATCAGGGATGGACGACGAGTCCCTGGCGGCACTGGCACTGCAGGAAGGCGCGCAGGACTATCTGATCAAAGGCCAGATCGATATACGGCGTCTTATGCGCGTGATGCGTTATGCGATAGAGCGCACGTCCATGGAAGAGGCGTTGTTCGAGGAAAAGGAACGCGCGCAGGTGACGCTCAACAGCATCGGCGACGGTGTGGCCAGTACAGACTTGCTGGGAAACATCAGGTTCCTTAACCTCGCCGCGGAAAAAATGACGGGCTGGCCGCTGGAAGAAGCGACCGGAAGGCCCTTCGCCGAAGTCCTCCGAATCCTGGATGCCACAAGCCGTGAACCCGTCGCATCCCCCCTCGAAATATTAACTGAAAATAATCACCCGGCTTCGAACTCCATCCTCCTGCGTCGTGACGAATATGAAATTCCGATCGAAGGCTCCATCTCCCCCATCCATGGCCGTGAAGGAGAGGCTGCCGGTGCGGTAATTGTTTTTCGCGACGTGAGCGCAGCGCGAGCCATGGCTCTACAGATCACCCATTCGGCGGAGCATGATTTTTTGACCGGTTTGCCCAACCGGCTGCTCCTGAACGACCGGATCGGCCTGGCGATCGCCTCGGCGCAACGTCACTCAAACAAAGTGGCGGTGCTGTTCCTGGACGTAGACGGTTTCAAACACATCAACGATTCCCTGGGACATGCGATCGGCGATAAACTCCTTCAATCCATTTCAAAACGACTGGAGAAATGCATACGTGGTGGCGATACAGTAAGCCGGCAGGGCGGCGATGAATTCGTGGCGCTGCTTTCAGAAGTGGAAAGGGCCGAGGATACGGTCCCCGTGGCAAGCAGAATGCTGCAGGCCCTGGGGGAGGTCCATTCGATCGACGGGCATGATCTTCACGTCACAGCCAGCATCGGGATAAGCATTTTCCCGGACGACGGCCCGGATGCGGAGACACTAATCAAGAACGCGGACACCGCGATGTACCAGGCAAAGGAAAATGGCCATCAGAGCTATCGATTTTTTATGCCGGCCATGAACATCCGGGCGGTCGAGCGACAATCCATTGAGGAGAGTCTACGGCGCGCCCTTGAGCGGCAGGAACTGTTACTGCATTACCAGCCTAAAATAGACCTGAAGACAGGGAAGATCACCGGCGCAGAAGCACTGGTCCGTTGGATGCATCCGACGCGCGGGATGATGCCTCCCATAGAATTTATTCCGGTCGCCGAAGACTGCGGACTGATCCTGCCGATCGGTAACTGGGTATTGTATGAAGCTTGCAGGCAGGCAAAGGCCTGGAAGGATGCAGGCCTGCAGCTGGGTTCCATTGCGGTCAATGTCTCGCTGATGGAATTCCGCGATGATAATTTTCTCGACGGTGTTTTGGAAATCCTTAAAGCGACACGCCTGGACCCGAAGGCCCTTGAGCTGGAGCTGACCGAAAGCGTACTGATGAAGCATGCCGAATCTGCGATATCCATCCTTAATAAATTAAGAGCCAGAGAAGTGCAGCTGGCAGTTGACGACTTCGGCACCGGTTACTCAAGCCTGAGTTATTTGAGAAAATTCCCTATTAATACTCTCAAGATCGACCAGTCATTCGTACGGCAGATCGATACGATGCCCGATGAAACGAACATCGTGACCGCGGTTATCAACATGGGCCGAAGCCTTAATTTGCGGGTCGTTGCAGAGGGAGTGGAAACGAAAGAAGATATGGTCTTCCTTCAAAATCACGAATGCGACCAGGCGCAGGGTTACTATTTCAGCCGGCCGGTGCATGCCGACCAATTCGCGAAGCTGCTCGAAACCGGTGCATCAGAAAAATTCGTCCCACTTCAGCAGTAGGTGGATCACGGGGGTATGGGACAATTGGAAGAATCCCCAAAAAAGCTACAAAACCGGATAAAGATTTGCTAAGAAAACCGCGCCAAGACAAGCGGCAAGTGCGGCTGCGGATTGGACGTGACCCAACCGGCGCGTTTCAGGCCATAATGCAGGATCCAGCCCACCAGGTTTTTCGCTGCGAAGATGCCCGGTAAGGTCAGAGCCTGTGTTTTTCGGTCAATCAGAGCGCGACGGAAATCTGCCGGCAGTAGGGCCGGGAAACTCCGTAGCGCCAATGCCCACCGACCAGAAAATGTGCGCGTCACTGCACCCCACCTGTGCAATGGGCAGCGAGTCGGCCAAGGCTTTGGCGCCCAAGTTATTGCGGCGATAGGGCAGCCCACCATTGAATACTTCCATCCCGACAAAAACCTTACGCGCCTCGGGATGGGACAGCGCGGTGCAGATTGGACGACGACGCAGGCTATGTGTCATAGGGGCCAGTGGATGGGGAGCAATTGCCAATCCGCCCTGTGCGCCAATCCTCAAAAGAGTTTCGATCAGAGGCAATTGGGGCGGGATGACCTGATGGACGAACAATGCGAGAAGATGCCCCTCCGCCGTAGTGATCTCAATCCCGGGGATCTCCTCGAGGCCATATTTGCCCGCCAAATCAAGCGCCTCGAAAGCCCCTCCTATTTCATCATGATCCGTTATGGCGATGACATCCAGCCCGGCCATGTGCGCGGCGTTGAGGGCCGCTGCCGGGGTCATCATACCGTCCCAACTATATGTAGTATGGATATGCAAGTCTGCTTTACTCATTCTATGTTTTCCTTTTAAATAATCCAGCTGAAGTATAAGGAAAGACTATTAAGACCGGGTTGTGGTGAGGTTAACAGCCCGAAAAGGTTTGGTAAAATCATCAAGTTGGATCGGATTCCAATAAAGATGATCACAGATTAGCCACTCGTTATTCGACAATCGCAATTCGGTAGTTGATGATTCAGAAACGGGGGGTCGTAATTGATCCATCCCCAAACCGATCCCTGGAAAACGACATTATTTTTATATTTCATTGATATGGAACAACCACAACGACGTCGAAGAAAGTTAGTTGTATAAAATATGCTCAGCCCATTAGACTTAATACTTGTAGCATTGGCAGCTGTGGCAGCCGGGGCTATTAATGCGCTGGCCGGCGGCGGAACGCTCATCACATTCCCAATGCTGACCGCAATCGGCATCCCGGCCGTAGCGGCAAATGTAACCAATACCGTGGCGCTATGTCCCGGCTACATCGGGGGAACGCTGGCACAGATCAACGACCTGCGCGGCCAGGGTAAGCGAATGTGGATGGTCCTGCCCGCAGGTGTGGTTGGCGGATTGATCGGGGGCATCCTGCTGCTCAACACGGGAGAAAAATTATTCACGAGACTGGTGCCATTCCTGATCCTGCTTGCTTCCGGTCTGCTGGCCATTCAAGATCCTGTGCGCAGGTGGATGACACACCGGATGAACAAGAACCCGACGACTGGCGGAACGGAAAAATGGACGTGGCTGCCCGCGGGGCTGGCAGCGGTCTATGGCGGTTATTTCGGTGCGGGCCTGAGCGTGATCGTGCTGGCCGTTCTGGGATTGACATTGGAAGATACACTAACGAGGCTCAACGCATTGAAACAAATCGTTGGTTTTAGTGTCAATGCAGCCGCGGCGATCTTCTTCCTGTTTTCGGGTCTCGTGCAATGGCCGGCTGCAGTGGTCATGGCTGCCGGCGCGTTGATCGGCGGTGTGTTAGGCGGACGGTTGGCGGGACGCGTGAAACCTTCCACACTGCGATGGATGGTGGTGAGCATCGGCGTGATCGTGGCCATTATTTATTTTGTGAAATAACTGCCGGGTTATTCCTGCCCCCACCGTTATCTCCCGCCCTGTTTCATTTGGGGATAGGCTCCCAAACCTCTACTGTTAAATCTTGATCCGTCTGAGGCATATTAACTACAAAGGTATTGGTTCGATAATAATACCGACTCATATCGACAGGCACCAAGAAGTTCTTCAATAAAGGAGTCAGGTATATCCTGTCGTATTTTGCATCGATCACGGATTGGTGGATGGTTTCCTGATACTGCAGGCCGACACTTCTGACGATCTGATAATTTGGACCCAACAGCTTATTATCGGGAAAGGGGTCGATGGTATAAAAATACTGCGTCTGACCTGAATCAACCGGGGGAATCCCAAGTCTCAGCATCTCTGAAATCAATACAGGACTGTTCAAGATATTTCTTGAATCGTCGATGGATCGATACAGACCGGCCCAATCCTTTGAGTCGGTCTGCTGCAAAAACAATGGATTGAACCGTATCTGTCCAAACGACACCAAGCTCCACAGAACCAGGAAACTTGCAATTAACGCTAGGCGGGATAAAGGTTTGATGTATTGAAAAAGCAAAAGAGAAAACGGGGGGAGCAGGATCTGATATAGATAAGTCATATAGGTGCCGGTATGTCGCCCAAGAATCAGGATAAATGTCAATAAGGAACCTATAAAAAAATACGCGATGTAGTTTATCGGGTTGGAAACAAGAGGCCGATCAAAGGATGATATATCGAGGATAGGCAAGAACCTTTTTAACGAAACTCCTTTTAAATGAGGCGTTTTCATATTAATAAATAAAAGGATCACGCCCAGAATTAGGGCCGGAGAGAATTCGATGGCAAATTCCACGATCTGATAGATCGTGAACATAAAGAAATCCTGGTGAGTATTGCTCAGGTTGCTTACAAATATGTCAATGAAATATAACCATAAAAAATAGCGGACCAAAAGATACGATAAAGCAAATGGTAACCCGAACAACAGGCAGTAGAACACACCTTTTCTTTTGGATATAAAAATGAACAGGTAGCTCGCAACGATGCCGAAGGAAACCACGAAATACGGCTTCGTATAAAACGCCATTATGCATAGAATAGCACTCAAAGACAATGCCAGAGGGTCAAAATCACGATTGAATGGAATAAGGATCCCTGCCAGGAACAGGAACACCCCCATCGCGTTCGGATAGGCGCCCAGTCCACCCAGGGCTGCCAGGCCCATCATTGTTAAAACAGCCCCTGCCAGAGCGAAGAATCGATCGCCATTCACCCTGGAGATTGTTTGAAATATAAGCAAACAGGAAAGGAGAATAAAAAAGAAAGTCACGGTTCGATGTACAAGAAGAGTATTACCGAACAAAGCGGCAAACGGCAATACGACCAAGTTATAGACAAATCCATAATTATTTGTTCCCAATGGCTGATTTTCCAAAGAAAAGGGATTCTCCCCCTTTAAAAGGAACTGCGTCATCACCGGGGCGGCACCTTCACGGTATTCGATCGGGTAGGGCATGCGGATGGTAACGATCGCAAAATATATCAGCCACAACGTTAAAAGAAACAGAGTGCTCCAAATAGCAACTCTCCATATCTTTATTATTCTGTTATGAGCCAGATCCGACAAGAGATATTCTCGAACACCATTACCGGACAGTCTATTAACCTGCATTTGCTTTTTCTATTCCCATGTCATCGCTCGTACCCAATAATTATGACATTAAATCCAATATTCTCCCATTCTTTATCCATCCTTATGGTTTTGTAATTCAGGCAATACAATGAGCCCGGAAAGGAAGGGATGATCGACCACCTTGATGGGTAGCGAATAGGCTTGCGAGAGCAATTCTGATGTCATCACATTACGCGACGTACCCAGGGCTTTTATTGCGCCGGCGACCAACAGGGCGACACGGTCCGCGTAACGAGCTGCAAGATTGAGGTCGTGCAAAGCGATCAGCACGGCCAGTTTATCGCGGTGCGCCAAGTCGCTGACAAGTTCCAATAAACTTACCTGGTATTGTAGATCCAAATGTGCAGTGGGTTCATCGAGCAGGAGGATCGGCGTGGACTGGCACAATGCGCGCGCAAGAAGCACACGCTGCTGTTCTCCGCCCGAAAGCTCGCCAACGCGGCGCCCGGCCAGCGAGCCCGCGCCGACTCGTTCAAGGGCCATGCGGGCCAGCTCTTCATCTTTATGAGACGGCTGTCCAAGGAATCCAAGATAAGGAGTGCGCCCCAGCAATACGGTTTCCCAAACTGTGAAGGCGGCAGGCAGCGAAACCGCCTGCGGGACAACTGCCAGATAGCGCGCACGCTGCATGGACGAGAGCGCTGCAAAATCATCTCCATTCGTACGAACGCGGCCGCTTTGGATGGGAATGACCCCGCTGGCCGCGCGGATTAAGGTGGACTTGCCCGCGCCGTTCGGCCCGATCAACGCCAGCACTTCCCCGGATCGCACTTCGAGGCTGACTCCATGCAAAACAACATGTGGACCATACGCAAAAGACAATTGATCGATCAGCAACATGAGATACCTACCAATATCCCTGATTCTTGGCGCGGCGCAAGACCCACAGGAAAAAAGGTGCACCCACCAAAGCCGTGACAATCCCAACCGGAATCTCCTGTGGCGCAATCACAACCCGGGCGACGATATCCGAAACCAGCAAAGCCGTGGCACCGCTAATGATCGAAAGCGGAATCAATCGGCGGTAGTCTGCGCCCCACCAAAGCCGCATGACATGCGGCACGATCAACCCGATAAATCCGATTATCCCTGAGAAGGCCACCGCGGCGGCCGTAGCGAGCGAGGCAGAGATAAGCAGGATCGTTTTGGCACGGGTAACGTTCAATCCGAGCTGCTGTGCCTGTTCGTCGCCGAACTGCATCAGATTCAAGGCCTGTCCGCTGACAAGCAAAACGCCCAAACCGATGAACAGATAAGGCGCGATGGCGATGATCGCTGTCCAGTTGGATTGGCTCGCCCCACCAAACAACCATCCCAGCGCGCGGCGGATATCGTCCGTTGAACGAAGCATTAAAAAAGAAGTCAATGAGGTGGCAAAAGATGAAAAGGCTACACCGGCTAATATCAGGTTTGTGGTTGGAACTGTCCTGCCGACGCGCGCCAGGGAATAAACTACAAACACTGTGAGCAGCGCGGCGATAAAGGCAGCCATTGGGATAGCCAGAAGCCCCCAAAAGGAATAGGGCCAATTAATGCTCATGGCGATCACCGCGCCCAACCCCGCACCGGAGGCCACACCGATCAGAAACGGATCGGCCAAGGGGTTGCGAAAGAGTCCCTGATAGGCCGCGCCGCTCCCGCTGAGGGCCATACCGGTCATTGCGATCAAGACGGTGCGCGGTAACCGGATGGCCCACAGGATAGTGTCGGAAGTCTGCGTGCCATGTCCGATCAACGCGGCCCAGAGCTGCGCAGGGGAAAGGAAGACCGAACCAATGGCAAGGCTTAGGACTAGTGCCAGGAGCAGTAGTAAAAAAGAGGAAAGGAATGGAGAAATACGCTTCATGTTTGTGTAAATTACAACGAAAGACCTATAAACCCTTAGGACCTTGCAGGCCTGCCACGGCCCTACAAGATCACTTAAATAAATCCGGATGCAGCAGTTTCGCCAACTGTTCCAAACCATCCACTAGGCGTGGACCAGGGATGCTGAGCAAATGATAATCGAACGGGTAGACGCGTCCATTCTTCACCGCAGCCAGTGTGCCCCAGCCGGGGCGCGCTGCAACTTTTTCCGGCGTTTCGCCATACGCTGAGTCACTTAAAATAATAATGTCCGGATTAAGCACGACCAACTCTTCCAGACTCACCTGTGGATATTGATCCTTCAAAGTGGAGGCCACATTCGTACCGCCAGCGCGTTGGATCAATAAATCAATAAACGTGCGCGGACCGGCGGTAAACGGCTTGGAAGCATCTGTGGCATCGAGCTCATAAAAGACTGCCGGCTTTTCGGATACGCCTATAAGCTTTGTGTCCACCGCGGCAACCCGCGCTTTGAGCGATTGGACCAATGTCGATGTTTCATCCACATGCCCTGTTAATTTCGCAACGGCCTCAAGGTTGGCGTACATACCATCCAATGTAGTGGGGTTAGATAGGTAATAAACCGTCAGGCCAAGCCCTTCCAATGTTTTCACCAATTCAGGCGTGTTGATCTCTGCAGCAAGTACGAGATCGGGCTTGAGTGCTACGATGGCCTCGGTGCTGAAATTGCCCATGGAGCCGCCCACGCTCGGAATACCGGGAACCTGTGCGGGATAATCCGAAAGTTCATCGCGACCCACGACTTGCGAGCCTGCACCCATTGCGAAAAGGATCTCGGTATTGGAAGGAGCCAAGGATACAACGCGCCGGGCAGGAGCTGCGAGCTTAACCTGGCGGCCAAGACCATCAGTCAGGACAATGGGAGTCGGTTGAGTTTGAACAATCGTTGGCTGCACTATCCCTGTAGCAGCCTGAGGCTGAGGGGTATTTACCGAGGAAGGTACACAGGCAACCAGCAAGATTGCAACCGGTAAAATGAAAAAAAAGAATTTACGAAGCATTGTTATTCTCCTACATAGAATCAAAATCCCCAGCCGATGACTGGGGAGGTCGGAGAGGCAATTCAGCGAGCCGTCCTCCACCTCCTTTCCACGAGAGTGTGACGAACATACCAGGGCGGGCGACCTGACTCGTCCCAACGACCCATGCTGAATCGATGGAACTTACAGTTGCGGGACAGTGCCGGACTTGCACCGGCTTCGCCGCTCTCTAGCATTTATTTAGTTGTAGTTGGATTGTATGCCGCATACCAGGATACGTCAATACAGATCGGACCCAGATGATCCTCCTTTGACAAGCATGGGCAACCCTGAGACCATGAAATAGACAGCATCGGCGGTTTGCGCCAGACGCTGATTGACACGACCAAGCGCATCGCGGAAATAACGCCCCATGGGGTAAGCCGGCACAAGGCCCAACCCAACCTCGTTCGAGACAATTATCCACTTCGCCCGGCTGTAAGAGATGGCTTCCAATAGAGAATTCAATTCTTTATCCACGTCCGAGTAATAATCGGCTTCGCTGATTGGCTCCGGCAACCCGACCAGGAGGTTACTTACTAGCAGAGTCATGCAATCGAGCAGGATCCATTCGGATGGAGTGGCCGCACGTATGGCCGCGCCCACCTGTCGGGGGGCTTCGAGGGTTACCCAATGCGCCGGACGTCGTGAGCGGTGGACGGCGATACGAGACTGCATTTCTTCGTCCAAGGAGGCGGCTGTGGCGACAAATAAAACCTTTGCATCCGTCTGGTCTACAAGCGCCTGGGCATAATCTGATTTTCCGCTGCGGGCGCCGCCCAAAATAAACGTCAAGGAACGTGCCATCTCACATCCTTCATTATTATTAAATATGAGCAACAAAGGCCAATAAAATCACGGCCTCCACTGATTCCACGATCAGCCCAAAGACGTCTCCGGTCAACCCGCCGAGGCGGATGCGTGCCAGGCGAATGATAGCGGCGGCACAAACACACCCAATGATGAGTGCAGCAAGGCCACGCCAGCCACACAGGACACCCAGACCCAAAGGAACGACAGCCGATATCATCCATCCCATCCAACCCAGCTCAGGTCGGAACGCCGCTCCCAGCCCACCAGGACGAGCCATGGGTTGGCGCGCACCCCAAAGCAACAACCCACGAGCCGTGGAGGCTGCCAGAGGTATGGCCACCAACGTAAAATAAACAGGCAAGGCTGTTAATATGCTGATCTTAAATATTATGACCAGGATCAATCCCAGGGCCCCAAAGGCGCCCAAGCGAGGGTCCTTCATAATCTCCAAACGCCTTTCAGGGGAAGAGGAATTGAGCAGCCCATCGAGGGAATCCGCCAAGCCATCCAGGTGCAAGCCGCCGGTTAAATAAACCCAGGCTGCGACGCTCACCACTGCACTAACCGTTATAGGAAAGAACCTAGAAAGACCCAGATAGATGAGCGCAACCAACTCGCCAATCAGAGCGCCGACCAGAGGGAACCAGACGGCGGCTTTCCCCAACTCTTCAATCCCTGATGGATCGTGATATGGCGATGGGATCGTGGTTAGAAAGCCAAGGGCGGTAAAGAACCGCTTCATTCCTTCCCGCTTACGCCCGCTTCAGAGAAAGTGGCCATTTCATTCAAAGTGTTTACTGAAGCATCCACTAAATGGAATGCGAGAGCTGCGCCCGTACCTTCCCCAAGGCGGAGGTCAAGCTCAAGCAAGGGCTTCAAACCGAGACGTTCCAAAATAGCACGATGCCCGGCTTCGACCGAAAGGTGTGAAGCGATCAAAAACGGTTTTACGCGCGGTTCCATTTCTACCGCAAGCAGCGCCGCGGCGCCAGAAATAAATCCATCGAGGAGGACAGGAATGCGATGAGCAGCCGCACCCAGGATCAAACCGGCCAACCCACCAATCTCGAAACCGCCAACCTTGCTCAAAACATCCAAAGCATCGGCATGGTCGGGGTGATTAAAGGCAATCGACTGCTCAATCACTTCCACTTTATGAAAAAAGCCGGAATCATCGAGACCGGTACCCCGCCCGGTTATTTGACGAACAGGCAGGCCCGTATATACCGCCGTTATGGCTGATGAAGGCGTGGTATTGCCGATGCCCATTTCGCCGATAGCGAGTATATCCAGGCCTTTTGCAATTTCGGCTTCCACTACTTCGACCCCTGCCTGGACCGATCGTTCCGCCTGCTGGCGATCCATAGCGGGACCTCTGCGCATGTTTTGCGTGCCTTTGGCTATCTTGTGGTTCAGGAGACCTTCGGCTTGTTCAAAATCGGCTGCCACACCCATATCCACCACGATCACACGGGCCCTGGCCTGCCGCGCGAGGACATTGATCGCCGCACCACCGTTCAAAAAATTAACTACCATTTCCTTAGTGACTTCCGATGGATAAGCGCTGATGCCCTCTTCCGTCACACCGTGATCACCCGCCATAACGATGACAGCCTTGCGAGGGAAAGTCGGACGCGATTTGGCGCTAATACCTGCCAATTGGATGGAGAGCGCCTCCAACCGCCCGA
>Ga0265340_10000522_pt1 | contig 21201 bp, 18 predicted proteins | sample 4CB225metaG_FD_202082 | JGI IMG/M metagenome (GOLD analysis project Ga0265340, IMG submission 202082) | Rhizosphere microbial communities from Carex aquatilis grown in University of Washington, Seatle, WA, United States - 4-CB2-25 metaG | ecosystem: Host-associated > Plants > Roots >...
ATGGGGCATTCGCATTCACCAAGCTTGCGGACAAGGACAAGAAAGAGGGCGAAGGCGCCGACAAAAAGACCAGCTGGGACGGCAAGTTCCGCAAAGGCAAGGGCGGGGCGCTCACGGCTATTGCTCGCTTTGAATCGAGCAAAGTCGACGACATGTTGCGCGCTTACAAGGAACTCAACGCAGTCGACTTCGCGCAGGCCAAGAGCCCCGTGGAGACCGGCCTCGAGGCGCCCTCGGCTACCTTGGTTGTCACGCTCGAAGACGGGGCACGAAAAGTCCTGAAACTCGGCAAGTCTGACTCGTCCAATCGCTGGGTGACGACTGAGGGTAACCCCGAATCATTCACCATCAGCTCGTACGCGGCTGACTGGGCCACCAGCAACGTGGACAAGTATCAGAAGCCGGAAGACAAGAAAGACGACAAGAAGAAGTAGCACCGATCCCACGCGCAGCCGGGCAACGTCAGTCCACGCGCGTGGCTACACATCTGTCACATTTCAGACAGGCCGCCCGCTAAGCTCGTTTGCTGGCGGGCGTCGCTGCAAGTTGCGACGACTTCTTAGTCTTAATAGTCGCGGTCGACCGATTCGCATGAGCTGCCCGGGACGTACTGGGTGGCTCGTGATGTTTTGTTGATGCCATTTTCGTTCGTGACAGCCGCATCGAGTCCCCAGTCTGTGAGTCCACCGAAGGTTCCATCGTTGGTCATGTCGAGCGCTGGACAGTACTGGTTTTTGGCAAAACCCCACGACCACGCCAACCAGCCTGTTTGCGTCTTCTCAGCCGCGGCCAGCACCGTGGAATAGTTATATTGACCTGCACAGCTGTAGTCTGCCGTGTGCGAGAAGCCTGAAACTTCGCCAATCAGCAGCGGAAGGACTGCGGCGCGTGCTCTGTTCAGCTGCGCTGCGAGCGTCTCGCCCGAATCACTCGACCCTCCTGCGTTCACGTTGAGCAGCAAGTTGTGCGAGGGGTCCGCCGCTATCCGCGCCTGACCCGACGATGAAAGCAAGGTTTCCACGTCCGAGCCTGCCAGCGGCGCATCGATTGCCAGCGGGACATTGATCGACGCAGTTCGCATGCGAGCAATTGCAGCGTCGTAACGTGACGCCCAGGTACCAGCGGTTTGGGAGGCATCAGTGCTCTTCTCGCGCAGAGCAATGATGAGCCAACTCTGATGTTTGTCTAACACACGCTTTACGGCCTCGCTGGTCCAGTAGTCAACTGCTTGGGAAACCGACGTTGGTATGACGACCTGATCCTGCTCGGACTCGCCCCCATTGAACGCGTAGACAATTGGTACGAGCCGTTGGGCTTCCGCGTCGCTTAGCACCCGGTCGAGGTCATCTGCCGAGTCCGACGTATGCCAGTAGAGTCTTATCGAGTTGGCGTTGGTCTTTGCGATCTCGCTGAATGCGGCCTCTGCTGCTTGCGCCCCAATGTAGGTAACCATTTCGTTTGCGCCGCGGAGCACGACTGCTTCGCCACAAGGGCTACAGAGGTGCCGCCCCGCGACATGGAACGTGGAACTTCCCACCACATCACAGGAAACGTCAGGCTGTGTTTGTTGCTGATCTAGCGCAGTTGCCTGCAGGTCAACGCTTCCACATGCAAACAATACCGCTGCTATTGGACACCCACAAAGGACGGAGATTGCCGAACGGCTTGGTTGCATTGCAGACTCCAGACGAGGCCGTCGAACGGCTGCTCAAGGATCCCACTTCACAAATATGCGTCAAGCTAACGGAAAATGAGCATCGATTGTGGTGGCGTTCCAGGTTTCCTCAGGAAATAATCAGTCTCAACTGAGGCTAGTCCGTTGATGGATGCCAAAAACCTTGACCGGGTTGCGTTGGTGTCGGCAACTTATCCGACGATGAGCACAGCTGCGCGTCCTGACTCGCAGAAGTCAAACATACGTCCTTTTCCAAAGGATCGCTTCAGTGATGCTGAGCTCGTGGTGGCCGTTGGCCAGGGTGATCATCAAGCCCTGGAGGTTATCTGGACGCGATACGCGTCAGCTGTTCGTTCGACGCTGTTCTCGGCCCTTGGGCCCGATCACGCGATAGAAGATCTGATTCAGGATGTCTTCATTAGCTTCTACCGATGCGCGAGCCGCCTCAAGAACCCGTCGGCGCTCAAAGCCTACTTGCTGGGGTCGGCGGTGCGGATCGCCGCCTTTGAGCGGCGCACCCGCGGCAGGCGCTCCAAGTGGCTCAACATTTTCCAACAGTATGGTGCTGATGCGACTGAGCGTCAGTTGCCGGAAGTTGGGCAAGCGGATCTTCTATCGGCTCTACACCGCGTGCTCGATCAAGTCTCCGAGCGGCTGCGTACGGCATTCATCCTCCGTTACGTGCAAGACCTAACGATTGCCGAAATCGCCGTGGCCATGGAGACTTCTGAGGCCACTGCCAAGCGCGACGTGGCGCGTGGCCGCGCACGCGTGCTGCTCTTGGCTTCACGGGAGCCCAGTCTGTGTGATTATCTCAAGTACCTTGGGGGCGGTGAGCCATGACCGGTCATGAACACCACAGCGATGACGCCAAAGCGGCGGCACTCGCCAACGTGCTGCGCAATGGCGCAGAAGTGAGTGCAGTAGACGACTGGCAAGAGACGGGACTCGAGCGTTTGAGTCGTTCCGTGATCGTGGTGAAACGAATCGCGCCCCGGCGGCGCCGTTGGCCCGCCTTTGTCTTGGCTGCTGCTAGCTTCGTGCTCGTCATTGGGGGTGCGTTTTGGATGGATCTTGGCGACCGTGCCAAGAAGGTTACTTTCGAAGTGCAAGGCGCGGACCTCAACAATCCAAACTACGTGATTGCGCCCGAGAATGGTACGGCTCACCTGAAGTTCAGTGATGGTTCCACGGTTGACCTCGAGCGAAGCGCGCGGTTGCGCGTGCAACAAGCGACGCCTCACGGTGCAACCCTGCTTCTTGAGCGAGGCACGGCCGTGACCCACGTTGTGCACCGCTCGAATTCTTCTTGGAAGCTGTTTGCGGGCTCGTTCGAGATCGCGGTCATTGGCACGCGTTTTCAAGCAGGCTGGGACCCAGCCACCGAGACGCTTCAGGTCGATCTTTACGAAGGTACGTTGCAAATTGGTGGGCAGCGCACGGGCGAGATGGCTGTGCTCAAGAGCGGGCAGCGCTTTCACGCGGTGGGCTACCGGGCGAACTGGAGCATTTCTCCCATTGACGGACCGAGCGATGCCGGAGGTGATGTCCTGCCCATGCCATCAGTCGCGGCGTCGCTGAATGCCCCAGTGCAGCAGTCGGAATCACCCGTGGGCAAAGTTTCGTCAGCGCAGCCCGCGCCTGCGCGTGTGGCACGTGATTGGGCATCCGCAGTGGCAAAAGGTGACTTCTCGCGCATCGTGGCCGAGGCTGAGTCACGCGGCATTGCCAATTGCCTAGACCAATGCAGCATCGCCGAGGTTCGCTACCTAGCGGACGCCGCACGCTACACGCGCCGTTTCGAGTTAGCTGAGCAGTCGCTGATGGCCATGCGACGGCGCGCCGCAAGCGAAGCTCCTGCAGCTGCGTACTTGCTTGGTGCTCTCAGCGAGTCTCAGGGGCGTACCACCGCGGCCCTTCGCTGGTACGAGCAGAGCGTCGCTGAAGCACCCCTTGGCCGTTACGTCTCTGAAGCTCGGGCAGGGTGCTTGCGTATGCTGGTTGCAACCCAACAGCATGAAGCCGCGCGCGCGGCAGCCACCAGATATCTGAATGACTTTCCCCACGGCGTTGGCGTCACTACCGCAAAAAAAATTCTGAGTGAGCCCTAGCGGTCGCGCGTTCAGCCGTTTCTACAGATTCTCAAGCGCCAATTGCCGCACAATTGCCAGCTTCATTGAACGGAGGCCGGGGCCGCAGTAGGCTGAGTCCGGATGGTTCTCCCACCGTGCCCAGGACAGCTCGCGGATGCGTTGCTCGCGTTGAACTGCGACCTTGACCGAAAACGGCCGGTCAATACCCTGGCAGCGCTCAGCGGTGCACATCGCGCGCACGCTCGTTGGCGGTACAGGTTCGCATCGCTCGTCCTGGGCCTCTGCATACTCATGTCGAGCCTGCTTGTGCCAAGGGTTGCGCACGCCCAGCGCATTATCCTGCTCTGCCCTTCCGAAACAGATGCTTCACTCACGGAAGCCTTCAATCGATTGCGCGGCGAGCTCACGATGCATGGTTTCGAGGTTGAAGTTCAAACCTCGGCGGAAGCAATCTCGCCGGAGAACCTGGCGCTGCGCGCTGATAGCGTTGCAGCCGTTGCCAGCGTTTCCTTCGTGCGTGGCGCGGGCATAACGACGGCCGACATCAAGATCAGCGATCGAGTAACCGGTAAAACCACCATTCGTACTATCGCAACCCCCGAGGGCACGGATGCGGCGAGTCTACTTGCGTTACGCGCCGTGGAATTGCTGCGCACCAGCCTGCGCGAGTTCGGCCCCAACGCAAAGACGCCGCAGGACATCGTGGGAGCCGCGCCCGAGCGCGCAAGCCCAAGCGTGAAGAAATGGGCTGAGACGCCGCCTTCTCCCGCGGCAGAGCCGAAGCCGGTACCGGCAGCACCAGCAGCTGCAGCACCAACAGCCGCGGCACCAGCAGCCGCGGCACCAGCAGCCGCGGCACCAGCAGCCGCGGCACCAGCAGCCGCAGAGGTAGAACCCGCGCTGCCACAAGCACAACCACACTGGTCGCTGCGAGCAGACTTTCTGGCAGCTGCCTTGCTTCCCGGTGCGCATCGCGCGTATGGCGCGGGCGCTGCGTTTGGGTTCAGACCCAGCTCACGCACTGAAGTGCGGCTCAATGTGGAGGTACCTTGGTTCGGTAACCAGTACTCCACACCGAACGCAACCACAACGCTCCACCTGGTGACCGTAGGCAGCGACCTTGCTTATTCAATCATTGCTGCGCGTCACGTTGAACTACAAGTCATGGGTGGCATTGGCCTTACCCGGTTGACCACGTTCACTAAGACGATCGAACCGTGGTTACCGGGGCTCCCAGTCGCTTGGGTTCTCATGCCGCGCATTGGGCTGGGAGTACCCGTCCTGTTTTCGTCCACGTTCTTCTGGCAAACCAACTGCCAGATTGCCGCGCTCCGCCCGACCACGTACCTTCACGTCGAGGATCGCCGGTTCATTGTCGGCCTCCCAATGTTCACAATATCGAGCGGCGTCGGAGTGCGTTTCTAAGCGCACCGAACATCACGCCCAGCCGCCCGGGCGTTGTTACCAGATGCCTTAGATTCCGGGGCCAAAACCCTTCGGCGGGTCCGCCCAATCCGTGCTAAGAGCGCAGCCTCATGCGTGTTTCACTTCGTTGGCTGCGCGAACTTCTGCCTGAGCTCCCCAATGACGCCGGCACGGTCGGTGAGCGTCTAACATCGATTGGCCTTGCCGTGGACGGGGTTGCCGATCTCGGTTCGCGACTGCGCGCCCTGCAAGTCGTGGCCGTGCGTGCCATTGCCCCTCATCCAAAGCGGGACCAGTTGCGACTGGTCGATGTTGACCGGGGCAACGGAGTGCTGCAACGCGTGGTTTGCGGTGCGCCCAATGTTCCGGCTCCTGGCGGGCTAGTCGTGCTCGCGCCGCTCGGCGCGCGGCTGCCCGGAATGGACACGCCCTTGGCCGCGCGTGAGATCGGCGGCATTCCCAGCGAAGGCATGCTCTGCAGTGAGTCTGAGCTCGGTGTCAGCGAGAAGTCCGACGGGATCCTGATTCTGCCTGCCGGCGCTGCTGCCCCGGGCAGCTCCGTGCTCGACGCGCTCCCGGAACTCGATGATGTCATCTTCGAACTCGACATCACGCCGAACCGACCCGACGCACTCGGCCACGTGGGTATTGCGCGGGATCTTGCCGCATCGTTCAACCTTGCATTCGGTGCCGAACAGCTCGATGCCCGCCTGGCTGCTGCGTGCGAGCAAATCAAGCTCCCCAATTCAACGCTAGCGGACGCTTCTGATGTTGTGAGCGGCGCGGAAAGGGCAGCTTTCGATAGTCTCGCGATTGAGATTCACGACGCGTTGCGCTGCCCACGTTACGGCGCTGCTGCCGCGGCTCGGGTGCGCATTGCGCCCTCGCCCGATTTCATGCGCTGGCGCCTGCAACGCCTTGGGATACGACCGATCTCGAATGTAGTTGACGTTACGAATTGGATGCTGCTGCTCTTTGGGCAGCCCATGCACTCATTCGATTGGGACCGACTACGCGGCAATCGCATCACCGTGCGTCGCGCCAATGACGGTGAAGTCTTTACGACGCTCGACGATGAAGAACGTAAACTGATTGCCGACGACTTGCTAATCACGGACGGCGAGGGCCCCACCGCCTTAGCGGGTGTCATGGGCGGCCTCCACAGTGAGATCGCTGATGGGACCGCGCGGGTTCTGCTCGAGTGCGCGTACTTCACGCCGCGCGGAATTCGTCGAACTGCTCGCCGGCAAGCGCTGCACACTGAATCGAGTCATCGCTTCGAACGCGGTGTAGACTCGGGTGCGATCGAGCTCGTGCTCGGCCATGCATTGGCATTGCTCCAGAAGCTTTCGGGCGCAAAGTGGGTGAGCGCGGTCCGCGTTGTCGAGGGCCAACCCATTGCTCGCCCGTCGGCAACGCTTCGCTTTGCACGCCAGGATGCACTGCTGGGCATCCAGATCCTCCCCGGTGAATCGGTGTCGATTCTGCGGCGGCTCGGTTTCGAAGTCCTCGAGGAAAACGCCGAGAGCGTTACCGTGCGCGTGCCCTCGTACCGACCTGACGTGAGCCGTGAAGTGGACCTCATCGAAGAAGTGGCGCGCATCCATGGTCTCGATAAGATCCCGACCAGAATTCCGGCGCGTGTGAATCAGCCCAGACGCACCACCGGGCAAATGGAGCACGAGCTGACCGAGGTTGCTATGACGCTCGGCCTCAGTGAGGCGCTGTTGTACGGCTTTACTTCCGAGCAGATGCTGGCTCAGGTCAAAGCGCTGCCCCCTGTGGTGAAGATCGAAAACCCGCTTACCGAAGATCGGAACGTGATGCGCACGAGCCTGCTGCCCGGGTTGCTCGAAGCGCTGGGCCGCGCCCGCCGTCGTGGCGAATCCAATGTGCGCCTCTTTGCGATTGGCTCCGTGTTCTTGCCGTCGAGCACGGCGCAAAGCGAGCTGGCACAGAGCCTGCGCCCTCGGGACCCAGAAGATGCAATACTGCCCGTTGAAGCACCGCGCTTTGCAGCCGTGCTCGCCGGGTCACGCCCCACTTGGCTCAAGAAGCCGGAAGCGCTGGACGTCTATGATGCCAAGGCCATGGCTTTGGAATTGGTGCAGCGGTACTTGTCATTGCCGGCAACTGTCTTGCAAGTGCCGCAACAACCCCATCATCAGCACTTGCACCCGCGCGGAGCGGCTGACGTGCAAGTGCAGGGCAAGACCGTGGGTTGGTTTGGACCTCTGCATCCGGATGTCATCGACGCGTTCGACCTCGGCGAGACCGCATTTGTCGTCGAGCTCGATTTGGCGGCAGTTGAAACCTTCGAGCGGCCTCGACCCAAGTATCGGCCGCTGATTAAGGTGCCTGGTATCATCCGTGACGTGTCGTTCGAAGTGCCGAACACAGTCTTTGCCAGCACGATCGTCGACGTGATGGCCAAGTCCGCTGGCGAGCTCTGCGAATCAGTCGAACCGTTTGATTTGTTCGAAGGCGAAGGGCTCGCAACCGGTTGTCGCGCCCTGGCGTTTCGCTTGCTCTATCGAGATCCGAAAGCCAGAACCAAGCCCGACGAGGCCCGCACGCTCACCGACGCCGAGGTCGACGAGCGACAACGGTTGGTGCTCGAGGCTGTTTCGAAGCAAATCGGGCTGGCTCCGCGAGGTTGACATGCGGATGGCTTTTTCGAGACCATTGCAGACAAAGGTACATGTGCGAAGTGCCCTTGGGGTGTTCACCCTGTGCGCGACGGGTTTGCTGATTGCCAACACAGCCCAAGCCGAAGATGCATCGAGTGACAGCAAAGCAACTCCTGAGCACCCAGACCGCACGCTCAAGGCCCTGCAAGTAGAGCCTTTAGCCAAGCCGCCGCTCGAGGCACCGGCACCGCCAGCCCCAAAAGCAGACCAGCAGGAACCACGGCCCTATGTGCCGCCCGTAGAACTCGAAGGCAAAGAGCACCACCTCACGCTCATGGGTGTGGCGGGTATTTGGCACCACGGATTCAATGGCAATACTGCCTCCAGCAGTGTTGGCCCGGTGTGGGGTGTCAGCGGTCGTGTGGACCCTTACCGCTGGTTGGGCTTGCGCATCAGCGTTCTGCGCGGCAATCAACCTGTGTCACCGGACGCGGCTGCTTTTGCTCAACCCAATGCGCAGATCAAGCAATCCGACTTCGAGTTCATCTCTTGGACGTTTCGCTTGGAACCGACGTGGCACGCAACGAAGTCATTGTCGCTCTGGGCCGGGGTTGGCATCGGCTGGGCGCGGGCAATCGTGCCCGCGTTGGACACGACGAGCCTTGGCTGGGTTAGTGCAGATCGCGCTTGTGTGTACGTGGAAGGGCAATGGGCTTTGGGCGCGCAGTATGAACTGATCCGAGATTGGATCGTCCTGGACCTGGATCTGTCGACCGGGGACCTCGGGTACCAGGGAGGTTCCGCGCATGACCCAGTGCAAGCATTCACGCCCGAGGGGCATCGCACGCACCTTGGCGGCTACCCGTATTTCTCACGCAAAGCGCAGGGGCTGTTCGGTATTGGAGTCATTTTGTGAGATTGCCTTGCGTATCACACAGCCTGGCCTGTGTGACGATGCTCTGCGTTGTCGCTCTGCTACCCAGTTGCGAACGCAAGGCGCCGAGTCAAGAGCAGTGCCTCGATTTTGCAATGCGCACGCTGCGGATTACTGACCCGCGTTTGCTTGCCGTGCCCGCGGTGAGCGAAAAGCTCGACGAGCTGGTCGTCAAGTGCCTGACCATACCTTACGACAAGCAACTGATCGAGTGCGTCAAAACTCGCAGCTCAGCGCGTTCCTGCATCTACGAGTTCGAAGATCGTGATCGCCGCCGCAGCGGCACGTCACCGTGAACCAGTTTCCGATTCCTGTCGCTGGGTCGGGTCCCTCCCGGAGGCCTACGGCGTGTTTCATGGATCGGAATTACCCTTCGTGTTTGGCTCAGTGCCAACACCCGGTGCGAACGACTTACGAGTCATTGCGACTTTTGGCAGCCATTGGGCGAGGCTGGCCGCCTTTGGCGATTCCCATGTCAATGGTAGTGTCGCTTGGCCTTCGATCACGACGGGCAGCGACACGCTGGTGACAATTGACGCAACCGTGACCGCGGACTCGGCGTACCGCAACACGCAGTGCGACTTTTGGGCAAGCCTGGTATTGTAATCTGCTTGCTGCTGCTGCCGTTGCCGCTGCTTGTTGTCCATAGGAAACCAACCGGCAACAATCAATGAGCTCTATTGAACCAACGATCCCAACAACGTCGGGTAGCGAGTCTGCAGTCAGACCGGATAAAACCTACGATCCAATGGTTGCGATCGCACATCTTCACAGTGTGGTGTGTACAAACGCAATCCCCAAATTTACCACAACCAGGCGCTGACGGCGTTCGATAGCCTGGTTTCACTCAAGAGCGTTGGGTCGGATCTGATCATCAAGTACAACAACGTGCTCACCAGCCTCAACGGGCTCATCGGATCGCCCTTGCAGAGCGTGGGCAATGACTTTTCAATCGCCAATAACCCCTCGCTGTCGTCGTGTACGGTTGATAACTTGAGGCAGATACTCAAGTCTGCGGGTGCCTGGTCCAACGTCGACGACAGTTGCTGTAACCTCAATTGCACCACTTGTACGGGGGCAGTCTGCACCACTCCCGATTCGACAGGTACTGGCGGCCAAGTAGGCACGTACGTTGGCAGCGTGGTGCTCAACACCGCTGCAGATGCACAAACCATGGCCGGGGTAACGGAAATCCAAGGTGATCTAACGATTAACAGCACGAGCTTCACATCGTTGACGGGTCTCGATCACCTCACGCACGTCACTGGCTCAGTTTCGATTGCAAGCAACACGGCACTCACCAGCCTCAATGGCCTCGGGAGCCTGAAGACAGTAGACAAAAACTTCACCATTCAGTCCAACAGTGCGCTCACCAATGTAACCGCGCTCGGACAGCTCAACACAATCGGTGGGTATCTGTACCTGAATAACAACGGCGCGCTCACGAGCGTCAGTAATTTGGCGAATCTACTATCGATCGGTGATTACCTCTATGTTTACGGCAATAGCGTGCTCACGAGTCTGGGCCTGACCTCGCTGAGCAAGGTCGGCACTTACGTAAATATCTACGCCAATAACGCGCTGCAAACACTCACTGGCCTCAATGCACTTGCCACGGTGGGCAGTTACCTCTCAATCACCAGCAATAGTGGCCTGCTCGACCTCAATGGCTTTGCAGCGCTGAAGTCAGTTGGTGGATACATTGCCATCGAATCGAACGGTAGTCTCACCAGCGTCAATGGCTTTGCTGTTTTGACCAGCGTGGCGGGCGATATACGGATTGACAACAACGCAGCGCTCACAGTCATCAACGGCCTAGACGCCTTAACCATCGTCCAGCCGGGCTCGGTGAAGATCTTTACCAATGCTCTGCTGACTTCAATTGGCGGCTTCTCCAATCTCTCGTCAATCAGTGGCACGCTCGAAATTCACGACAATGCGAAACTGGCCAGCCTAGACGCAACCAATGGTTTCGAGGCGTTGGGCAGCATCGGTAGTTCGCTCTCGATCTACAATAACCCGGCACTGATAAGTATTGCTGGGTTTGGTGCGCTCAAGAACGCCAATGCGAACATCGATATCAACACCAATGGCATCAAGACACTCTCGGGTTTCGCGGCAGTCACCGCGGTCGTTGGTGGTCTGAATATCGCAAATAACACTGCATTGACGGCGGTGGCCGGGTTTGGCTCGCTCACCTCGATCGATGGATCATTGACGGTGCGCGACAACGACGTGTTGACCCAATTCGATGGCCTCAGCAGTCTCAAGTCGTTGAGCCTGAACCTCATCGTGGTGTCGAACCCGCAACTGGTCGACCTCAACGGACTTCGTTCTGGAACCCTCAAGTCCGCTTCACTCGGCAATATCTTCCAAGTTGCCGGTAACCCGGCATTGTCGAGTTGTGAAGTCAACCTCGATGGTTTGGCCAGCCTTGCCAGCATTGGAACTACAACTAGTGAATACTTGCAGATCTCTGGCAATGCCGTACTCGCGTCGATCGCAGGGCTTATTTACCCCAATGGCGCACTCCACAGTCTCGCTGGTAACCTGTCGGTGACCTCCAATGCGAAGCTGAGTAGCTGTCAGGCTGACGCGCTCAAGAGTGCGCTATTGACCGCGAGTTGGTCGGGCACATTTACCCAAAGCAGCAATCTGACCTGTGCTGGCACTTGTAGCGGCGCGATCTGTCAGTAAGCGTCGACCCCCGGTTTCTGCCGGCAGTCTTGTTGGACTGCCGGCAGAAGTGCTGCAGCCGCCCGCTTCCGTGCCATACTCGCTGGGTGATTCGCTTTGATCTAGAACATGCGACGTTGCAGTTGGGCATCGTGCTGGCCGCAGGGGTGCAGTGCGCTGCATCTGCCGAGCAGCTCCTAGAGCAGATGCTCGCCGCTGAAGCTCTCGTGCGTGTGGATGCTTCGGCGTTTCCGGAGCCAGTGCGCAAGGCTGTCCGTGATGTGTTGCGCGTTGGCGGCTATAAACCTACGGGTCGCGGTAAGCCTGCTTCCGAATATTTGGTCGGTGCGGCGCGGGAACGAGTCTTGCCCCGCGTGAACAATCTGGTCGACATAAACAACTTGGTTTCGTTGATGACCGCGCTGCCCATTTCCATCTTCGATGCCGATCAATTGGGTGACGACCTAGTAGTCCGTTTTGGACGAGCGGGCGAAAACTATCAGTTCAACAGCGCGGGGCAAGTGATGGACCTTAGCGGAATCCCCGTTGTCTGCCGTGCCGCTACCGACGAACCCGTGGGCAATGCGGTGAAAGACTCGATGCTCGCCAAAGTGGGCCCTTCTGCCCGCAATGTCACAGCGGTTCTCTATGGTTCCCGACAACTGCCCGCCGGGTATCTCAAGCTAGCTACGCAGCAGATGGCGCAACTGCTCACACAGTTCGCTGCCGCGACTGATTGCCAGTGTGAGATTGTGCCTCAATGAAAAGGAGGCGTCTGGACTGTTCCAGCGTTTCGCAATGGAGCTTTCTACCCCAACGCCGTAGCTTTGTCTCTGCTGCACCTGGCACGTTGACGAAGTCTGATCTAGTTGCTCGCGCGTGCAGGTTGACCAAACAGAGGCAGCTCGTTCTAAAGCTGGAGTAGCGACCGTAGTTACCGGAGCAACGCTGCTTGGTCTTGCCGCGGTGTTCGTCAAATGGGGGCTCTCAGGAGGCGCGACCCCTATCACGATTGGCCTTTACCGTATGGCGTTTGCGTTGCCCGGTATCATTTGGGTTTTGCGCAAACAAGGGGTTGGTTCAGGGCCTGGAGCTACGTGGGCTCTGTTTGCAGGCGTTGCGTTTGCGGGTGACCTCAGCCTCTGGCACCAGTCGATGCGAGACACGAGTGCCGCCAATGCCACATTCATCGTCTGCGGTTTGACACCCGTGTGGGTGGCGTTGTTTTCGGTTGCATTCTATGGCACGCGCTATCGTGTGCTCGGTTGGTTGGGGCAGCTACTTGGGGTCAGCGGCGCCCTGTTGCTTGCGCTTGCACGCGGTGCTCGAGTGGGCACGGGGCGGGGAGAACTGCTCGCGATACTGGCAAGTTTCTGTTACGCGACGTTTAGTCTATCTATCTCGGTGAGCCGCCGCCGTATCTCTGCCCGTCAATCGTTGTTTTGGATGAGCGTTGGAAGCCTTTCAACGTTCGCGGTTCTCGAAACCTGGCGCCGCGAACCGCTCACTGGCTATTCGGGGCTAGGTTGGGCTGGGCTGGTTGGTCTTGGTCTCGTCATTCAGTTATTCGCCTGGCTGCTCATCAACCGTGGGCTCGGTCGGATCAACATCGCCCTTGGAACTCTAGGCCTGAGCTTTCAACAGGTTGCCACTCCCTTTTTTGCCGCCTGGTTTCTCCATGAACCTTTGCGCGTCATGGGAATGTGCGGGGGAACGCTGATAGTCGCCGGAATCTATTTCGTGACCACTGGAGAGCGGCCCCCATCATCGAATTCTAGCGCACCTGGACTCTCGACCGATTAGCGGGCCTAAAACAGCCGTGTAGGTCTTCTCAAAAGCCAAAAAACCGCACGAGAGCCAACAACATCGCTTGTTGTCGCCTCTCCGCCAGCGCGAGCCCCGGTTACAGGGCTTGCAAGCGCTTCTCCCGCGCGCAGAGGGCCAACAACAAGGCTTGCAAGCGCTTCTCCCGCGCGCAGAGCCCTCGTTACATACGTTGTCGTTGGCTCTCGCGCGCCAGAACAGTCAAGAGCCCTCGATGCTGTTGGGTCTGGTGCGGCTTTTCAGCACGCCACAGGTCGCCTTGGTGCCGAGTACCGTGAAGGAACCACCGCGCATCCGGCAGGAGTCAGAATTACCCGTAGTGGCGTCGCGCGACACGGACAGTGCGCCGCCCGCCGTTCTACTCCGACTTGCTACTGATCAAAAATTCAACCGTGTCTTTGCGCAGGCGGACGCGGTACCCGGGGATTGCATCCTTGAACCGCCAAAGAAGCTTCACGCCCGAGTCACCGTTTGCTGCGCTGACCAGTTCAACCCGCGCGTCCTGCTTTGCGTAGCCCTTCGGCGATTCCATGGCCTTGCGGTGCGGGATTATGACGCTAAAGCCCTTGCTGAACGTCTTGCCCTGGATCGCAGTGCCGGGGCCATCGAGCTTGACCCGATAGATCACCGGATCGCGCATCTTGCCTTTGCCCCAGGGAGCAACGTCTTCTGGCTTGGTTGCCGAAGAACCGTCGCTCTTGTCGGTGTCACTCGGCTCTTCGCTCGCGAATTCTGTGCCCGGCGCGACGGCTGCGGTGGCGGCTTTGGCTGCTGCCATCTCTTGCGCTGCCATTGGGTTCATTGCCGAAGTACCGGGAGGCGGGATCAAGGGCGCTGGCTCCAGCGTGGCCATTGCCGTCTGTCCAAACAGCGGCACGGGGGCCATCAGGGCGGAACCGCTAGGCGCCGCAGCGGGTGTTGCCAAGCCGGGCTGCGGCGCATTTGGACTGGCCAATTGTGCACTCGCGGCAGCGCGAGCCAGCGGATTGCTTGAATTGGAAGCCTCGCTGGGCGCGCCGCTGTGCGACGCGACTGCGATTACAGTCACAAGCAAGGCTGCGGCTCCGGCTCCGACCAAGACAGTCTTGCGGCGCGAAACGGCTGGAGTAGCAGACACAGCGTCCGGGCGCGCATTGGGCGTTGCTTGCGGTCGCAAACCACGACTGGTTCCGGCAGCAACTTGCGTCGGGGGCGGGGATGTTCTGCGCGGTAGCTTGGTTCGGTCGACCTTCTGGCGCCTGCCGCCTGACCAGCTCCCTACCCAGCGTTGCACCACTGGTGCACCCTGATCGCAGAGAGACTTGCTGATGCTCGCAGCGCGTGTGCCCGTGATCTTCACTAGTAAACCGAACTTGGACAAGGACTTTTGGAGCGAGCCGCGCATGGCTGCCACGTCTTCGGCAATCGAATCAACGCCTGCCTGAGTCGCCTCAGCCGAGGCTGGCTCCTGGCTTTTCGATTCGGTGCGGTTCGAGTGCCTCAGACCTGGATTGTCCTTGGTGTCGATAATGCTCGGCTCGGGTGTGTTCTCCACGTCTTGTGAGCGCAAAACCACGACCAGCTGCGGTATTCCCGAATCAGGATCAATCACCACATCGATCCCATCAATGTAGGCTTCACTTTGATCGCCCGCATCGACGTTTTCCAGCTGCAGGCGCTTGCCCAGCTTCAAGAATTCCAACGAAGAATTGACGCAGATCTGAGCTGAGTCGCCCTGCTGAACCCGAGCTCGCATGGGTGACGACAGACCCTCGATATGCAGCTTGACCCGAGTTCCAGCGGTGAGCGTACGCCCCGGACCTGGTTCGGGGCTCTCCGCACGCACCTCGTCGCTGCCGGTTGCGTCTCCGCGGCACATCTGACCCAAGACTTGGGCGCTCCGTGAGTTCAGTGCCGTGAAGCGTACACCGAATTCGCCGCCACGGGCCTGAGGACTGCACCAGGCAATCACCCCTTCAGCGAGCACCTCGTGGCCCCCATTGTCGAAGCGGCACACAACGGGTGCGCCCAGCTCCGGCAGGTAGGCCGTGCGCAAGCGAATGCCGCGGTCGCTGACGTTTCGCGATTCGGCCTCGAATGCGGGCACGTCATCGCGAAGCCCACAAACCTCGACTAGTGCTTCGACCGGTACCCTCTTGATTCCTTCGACCCGTCGCTCTTGATTCGTGTTCATTTGCCGGCCTCCCGGTGCAGATCATCCGCTGCGCAGGATGGTATCCAGGCCCTCGACTAGGTTGTTTCGAGATTAAGGGCCAAATTTCCGGCGGAATTACTCGACAGCGTGGGGCCCCCCGACCATCCTTCCGGGTCGATGGCGTTGACTCTGGCGGTGTGCAGCGAAGGCTCAGGCGAGCTGCCCGAGATCTCGTTCGATCTACCGCGAGTGAGTATTGGTCGCGCTGAGAGCTGTGATCTGCGTCTGCCTGATCTCAGTATTAGCCAGCACCACGCGTCGATTCGCCAACGCGGTCGCGACTACATCATTCTCGATGAGGGCAGCACCAACGGCACCTTTGTCGGTCCAGTGCGTTTGGCGCCGCAGGCTCCCCGCGTGCTGCAATCGGGCGACCGCGTGCGCGTCGGGCGCATCTGGCTCCAGGTGCGCTTCGAGCCTTTCGCATCTACCAGCAACCAGCAGCTGGCAACCAAGGACCTCGCCCTTCAGCTCGTAGCCAAACATCTTCAAGAGCAGGGGCAAACAGCGATTCCAGAGCTAACCGTGACCGCGGGAGATAACCTGGGTGCCAAACTGGTGCTGACCAATCTGGATCATCGCTACGTTCTGGGACGATCTGCTACGGCTGATTTGATCATTACCGACACGAACGCGTCCCGGCGTCACGTGGAGGTCTGGCGCAAAGGCGCACAGGTATTCTTGCGCGATCTTGGGTCGAAGAACGGCTCTGCGCTGGACGGCAGCGTCATTTACCCGGACAAAGATCTGGTGTGGCTGAACGGCGTGCAACTCGGAGTGGGCGCGACCCGCGTGCTACTGAGTGACCCCGCGGGCGAGGCACTCGATGAGCTCGTTGCAGGCGCTGACGTTCATCTCACGGACGAAGAACAGAGTAGTCTGGCAGCCGCTCTCCCCCCAGTCTCCGCCCCGCAAGCCGCGCCGAGGCTCGAAACGGGAGATGCGACCGCTCCGGCTATTTCGCTTAGGGCGCGCTACGCTATAGGGGCGCGCCAGAGGAGCGCCCCTACGACGGCCGCCCCAGGCCGGCTCACCTCTGCAGACCTTGGTGTAGCGATTTTGGCCCTTGTGGTGATGGGAGCTAGTCTACTGGGGCTTTTTTGGATGCTCAGTGGCAAGCGATAAAACCTTCAAGTTGCGGTTCTGGGGCACGCGCGGTTCGGTGGCTACGCCAGGGCCAAAGACATGCCGCTATGGGGGCAACACGTCTGCCCTGGAGATCGAAGTTGCCGGACATTGGCTGATCTGCGACGCGGGTACAGGTCTGCGTCCGCTAGGGCTCGACTGGCTCACCCGGGAACCACGCCCAAAGTCGTTTGATCTTTTCCTGTCGCACACCCATTTCGACCACATTCAGGGTTTCCCTTTCTTCATTCCCGCCTTCCACGACGAGGTCACCATTGCCGTGCACGATCCGACAGAGCTTGGCTCGATGCGCGAGCGACTCATGGGGCAGCTGGTGCCCGATTACTGCCCGGTGATGCCGGAGTACATCGCTGCAACCATCGAATCTCGGCCGTTCAAGCATCAAGTAGCTCTGGGGCCCGACCTCATTGTGCGTGCTTGGGCATTGCCGCACCCAAGCGTGAGCTGGGCGTACGCTTTCGAGTCGCAGGGTCGACGCATCGTATATGCCACGGACAACGAGCTCGACGCTCAATTGCTCAATCCTCGCCCAGCCGATCTCTCTGACGATGCTGAGCGCCTTTTCGCGCCCGATGTTGTGGCTCGTTATGCAGATGCTGATCTGTTGATTGCTGACGCGCAGTACACGTCACAGGAATACCAACGCCGCGTAGGGTGGGGCCATCCACGCCTGGCGACCGTAGTTGACTTGGCAATTGCCGCCAACGTCAAGCAACTGGCACTGTTCCACCATGACCCCCAGCACGACGACGAGCTCATGGATCATTTGGTCTTGCAAGCGCGTGAACGTGCAGCAAAGAAAGGTACACGTCTCGAAGTGTTTGCGGCCATCGAAGGCGCTTCGCTGACCGTGTGAAGTGCGGGGGGTCTAGCCTAGCGACGACGGCATTCTAGGCGAGCCGGGCAATGCGCCCCGCTGACTGTGTGACGCGCGCGCGGCAGCAATCGTCAGGTGCGCATTGGTCCTGTGCTACTGTATGACAATGCCTTCACTAGCCGCCCGTCTGGAGGCGCGAGTCCATTACCTGTCGCACACAATTGGTGAACGCCATTTCCGCCGGCCCGAGGCGCTCGGCGCCGCGGCGCGTTTCATCGAAGCGCAGCTGTCTGCCCCGGGCCTTAGAGTGCTCAAGCAAGAATTCGTTGTCAACGATCAGAGTTTCGTCAATCTCGAAGTGGTGGTTCCGAGAGTAGACAATTCGCGCCCGGAGCCCGGTTGTATTGTGGTCGGTGCCCATTATGACACCGTACCCGGTACGCCCGGTGCTGACGACAACGGGAGCGGAGTTGCAGCGCTTCTCGAACTCGCGCAGCAGCTCGGTCAGGAACACCTTGACCGCACATTGCGGTTCGTGTTTTTTCCCAACGAAGAGCCGCCGTTCTTTCCCGACGCTGGCATGGGCAGCGCAGCATACGCCGGCAAATTACGATGCGAACACGTGAATGTGCATGTGATGATGGCGCTCGAAATGCTAGGCTACTACAGCGAACGAGCGAAGAGTCAGAAGTACCCGCCCGGTCTATCGTTCTTCCACCCCGATCGCGGGAACTTCATCGGATTTATCAGCAACTTGAGCTCCCGGCAGCGGCTGCGTGAGGTCAAACGCGCGTTTATGGCCAGCACCCAGTTCCCATGCGAGAGCTTGGTTGCCCCCTCATGGACGATAGTGGTTGGTCTCAGCGACCACCACTCGTTTTGGGCACAAGGCTACCCAGCACTCATGGTCACCGATACCGCCTTCATGCGCAACCCGCACTATCATGGCCCCAGCGATTCAGCGGACACGTTAGATTACCCCCGATTCGCCGAGGTCACTCAAGGGCTAGTGTCTACTGTTCGGCGCCTCGGGACCATTGGTGCAATAATATAGCCGAAGCTTCACTTGGCGGGAATTGTCCGCCGAGTTAGTCTAGACTACTATCATGACGACTACGCAAAGCTTGACGAACGTTTAATGAGTCGTCGAGATAATGTCAAAGTCCGGTGTTTGCGCTGCCATCTACACGCGAGCCTATGCATGTGCGCGTATATCCCGCACATCTCAACGCGCACTCGGTTAGTCCTTGTAACTCACTACCGTGAGGATCGCAAACCGACCAACACGGGGCGCTTAGCCACTGAGTGCCTGAGTAATAGCGAGATCTGGGTGCGAGGCCTCGTACACCAACCGAACGACCACTTTGTTATCGATCCTGAGACACGGCCGCTCGTGCTATTTCCCAGTGAAGCATCAATTCCGCTAACGGACTTCACCGGCAGTTCTCAACCCATAACGCTTATCGTGCCTGACGGCACTTGGAGACAGGCATCCAAAGTTCCGCATCGCGTACCAAGCCTAGCGCGCGTACCCTTGGTCTCGCTACCTGCCGCGGGCCTCGTAACGCACTACCGTTTGCGTCACGAAACCCGCGAGGGCGGCCTGGCCACCATGGAAGCCATTGCTCGTGCACTTGGGGTGCTCGAAGGCCTAGAGGTGCAAGCGGCCCTTGAGCGTGTGCTTCGCATCATGGTAGAACGCACACTCTGGTCCCGCGGTGAGCTGCACGCTGATTGCGTTACCGGCGGGATCCCCGAAGGAGCCCAATGTCACGACCCGCTCAGTGGTGCGCCACATTTCACGTAGGAGCGCGAACCAGAACAGCACAAGTCGATCGGGGGATTTGGCGAGCCCTATGAACCCCAAGCGTTCATTGCCATTCGAAGTAGTTAGGGAGAGCGATATTCCCATCGCAGATTCCGAGCTGCGAGACATTCTGAACCAGGTGTATGTGGAGGGCGGCTTTACCGAACCGGCTCGGGCGGAAACGCTCTTCGCGCCAGCAGCCGTACGCGCTCGCGGCGAATTGCTGCATGCGCGCAACGCAGAGGGTGATCTGCTAGGAATCGTGATCCTCGTTAGACCCCACTCGGGTGGGCGGCGCTTTGCGCAACCCGATGAATGCGAGCTGCACCTTTTGGCGACCCTGCCCAAAGCGAGACGAACCGGGGTGGGAACGGCCCTTGTGAAGACCGCTCTTGCGAGGGCAAGCAGCGAAGGCTACCGAAAAGCGATCCTTTGGACACAGCCGCCCATGCTATCAGCTCAGCGATTGTACCAGTCAGTTGGCTTCGTCAGGGTTCCAGAGCGCGACTTCACGCAAGCGGATCAGGTCTTTCTTTTCATGGAGCGAGACCAACTTACCGCGATGTAGTCAGAGTGCGTGACGTTCGAGTGTTTGGAACTTAGTGCACGTGCCCGTTCTTCTTCTCGCACTTGCAATCGCCTTCCTTGCAGTCGCAGGTATTTTTGTCGCAATCGCAGGTGCCCTCGTTGCCATGCTTGCAACAGCCAGCATGCTCGTGGTGGTGGCTGCAATTCCCGTCGTGATCGCCTTCCTCGTCACCATGGTCATGGCCGCATTCGCAATCCGCATGTTCATACATCTCGTTGATTGCAGCGTTGGTGCGATTAGCATCAAAGCTAGCAGGCTCAAAGTAGCCGCCCAGCCATGTGATGAGCTCATCGTGTTCGGGGTCACCGGGTTTGGCGAGTACGTGAAGCAGATGTTCGTAACCGGGCGGGCCGCCGCAATCTTCCGGTGGGCAGGCTCGCTCTCCGCCGATGCAGAGCGGGTAACCGTAGCGCGGGTCAAGAGGCAGTCGCTTTTCTATGAGGATCTCGTGGCGCCAGTCATCGCCAAAGTCGTAGGTGTACTGAAGCTTTTCATTGGCCTCCACCAGTGACGATAGCTCAATGGGGCGTTCATCCTCATGATCGAGCTCCGGCGCTTCCTCTTCTTGCAATTCCGGGTCGACAAACGTGCGCTCGCCATCGGTAAACGAGTGCAAATGTGAACAGGACCAACCCATGGCTTCGTTCAGAATAAAGTGAAGCTCGGCGAGTGACGTATCTGCGCGCACGAGCAGCCGCCGCCACACAGCGGGCTTGACGTGCAACAGGCTGACTTTGATCTGAAAGATGGGATCTTGTTCGGTTTGTTTGGGCGTGGCCATTGGGACCCCCATTGGAGCACAATGCGACCCGGCTTTGCGCGGTTGCATGACATAAAAATGCACAATCTGTCGTCAGCTTGACGGCCTGGTTCAATTCTGACCCAACTGTGCGGTGGACACGTCTCTCGTCTTGCCGGGGCGCCGATGTAGCTGCAAAACTGTCATCGAGACTTGCAGACACATCGCCAGTCGTCATGGCTACACGAATGCTCCGTCGCATGATGGTTCAGATTTGCTGTCTGGTAGTTTTGCTCGCAAGCCTTATTGCTCGTGAAGCCCGAAACCGTGCTCTTCGTCGCGGTGTTACTCCGGGAGCGAGGTGACTGACGCGCCAGCGAGCCTTTCGTGCTTGCTGCTTCGCCGGACCACCCATTGGTATGCGAATCCGAGGTGGACTTAATGTCCCTTGAGGATAGCTCCTTGCTTCTCTCCAGTTAGGTACTCAACAATCCCCGGCAGCGCATCACTGGCCGTGTTGCGAACCGCGCAACCCTGTTTGGACTGCTGCGCAAGTACACTGAACGGATTCGACTCTGGGTTGATATCGATAATCGTTACCCCGCGTTGCTGACACACGACGCCGATGTGCATCGGTAGGCTCGTGGCGCCA
>Ga0265340_10000523_pt1 | contig 21161 bp, 23 predicted proteins | sample 4CB225metaG_FD_202082 | JGI IMG/M metagenome (GOLD analysis project Ga0265340, IMG submission 202082) | Rhizosphere microbial communities from Carex aquatilis grown in University of Washington, Seatle, WA, United States - 4-CB2-25 metaG | ecosystem: Host-associated > Plants > Roots >...
GACCGCGGGTGCAGCGCGCACCCGGCTTTCCCTGCGCCCTCTTAATTCAGAGGGCCGCCAGCCGACGCAAGCCTCGGGCGCATCGCGCCGCGAGATCGCGGACGCACATCCTCTCGCTGTTTGACAATTGAATCGGAAATCCACAGCACGTCACCGACAACCGACGCCGAATTGGGTCGATTGAACTGACCGGGAAATCTCGTTATTTCGCATTCGGAGCCCGCAAGTCCTGTCCTTTCGCGCCTTGGTAAATGAAGCGTTAAGCCGGCGTCGCGCGGCCGTTAACGACCGGTTGCCGGAACCCCCCGATTTTCCAGCAGAATCGGGCCCCGCATGGCGCCGCGGATGGTGCAAGCGAAACGCGGTCCCGGCCGGGAGGCCGCCGATTTGAGGCATCCCGAATGGTGCCGGCTTAACCGTTTGTCCAACCCCCGCCTGCCATAGTGGCGCCTTGACCCAATTTACAAAATGCCAGGTTCAACCACTGTGACATCCCTCGGACGTGTGATTTCGGTGCGCGGCTCCATGGCGCGGGTCGGGCTTCTGGCGGCGAGCAAGATGGGCATTGCCGAGGTGCGGGCCACCGTCGGCCGCTTCGTCAGCATCCGCTGCGCCAATTCCACCATCGTCGCCATGATCACGGAAGTCTCCTGCGAGAATCTGCCGACTTCCGACCTGTACATCGCCACGGCCTCGGTCGATCTGCTCGGTGAAATCCTCGGTGGACCGGAGCGCCCGAAATTCCAGCGCGGCGTCACCAACTATCCGACCATCGGCGATACCGTCGACCTCATCACCAACCAGGAGCTTCGCACGGTCTATGCGCCGAGCGGATCGGACCAGATCGATGTCGGCACGCTGCAGCAGGATCCGTCCGTCATCGCCTATGTCGATATCGAGGAAATGCTTTCCAAGCATTTCGCGGTGCTCGGCTCGACCGGCGTCGGAAAATCGACCGGCGTGTCGCTGCTGTTGAACGAGATCCTCAAGGCGCGGCCGAATTTGCGAATCTTCCTGCTCGACGTGCACAACGAGTACGGCCGCTGTTTCGGCGACCGCTCGCTGGTCCTCAATCCGCGCAATCTCAAGCTGCCGTTCTGGCTGTTCAATTTCGAAGAGATCGTCGACGTGCTGTTCGGCGGCCGGCCCGGCGTGCCGGAGGAGCTCGACACTCTCGCCGAAGTCATTCCGTTGGCGAAGGCCATCTATACCCAGTACCAGAACACCGATCGCCTCGGATTGAAGCGGATCGACACCAAGGCGGTCGGCTTTACCGTCGACACGCCGGTCCCCTATCGGCTGGTCGACCTGATTTCGCTGATCGACGAGCGCATGGGCAAGCTCGAGAACCGCTCCTCGCGCATCATCTACCACAAGCTGATTTCGCGCATCGAGACCGTGCGCAACGACCCGCGTTACACTTTCATGTTCGACAACGCCAATGTCGGCGGCGACACCATGGCCGAAGTCATCAGCTATTTGTTCCGGCTGCCGGCCAACGGCCGGCCGATGACCGTGATGCAGCTGGCCGGCTTCCCCGCCGAAGTCATCGATTCCGTGGTGTCGGTGCTGTGCCGCATGGCATTCGATTTCGGGCTGTGGAGCGACGGCGTCTCGCCGCTGTTGTTCGTCTGCGAGGAGGCGCATCGCTACGCTTCCGCCGACCGCAATATCGGGTTCGGGCCGACCCGCAAGGCGGTTTCGCGCATCGCCAAGGAAGGCCGCAAATACGGGGTCTATCTCGGGCTGGTCACGCAGCGTCCGGCCGAACTCGACGCCACCATCATTTCCCAGTGCAACACGCTGTTCACGATGCGCCTCGCCAACGACCGCGACCAGGCGCTGCTGCGCTCGGCGGTGTCCGACGCCGCGGCTAACCTGTTGTCGTTCGTGCCGTCGCTCGGCACCCGCGAAGTGCTGGCGTTCGGCGAAGGCGTCGCATTGCCGACCCGGCTGCGCTTCAAGGAAGTGCCGCCGCATCAATTGCCGCGCAGCGAAGCCACCATCTCGACGGCGCCCTCGGTCGCCGCCGGCCACGACATGCATTTCGTCGCCGCGGTGCTGGAACGCTGGCGCGGCGCCACCTCGCATCGCGACGTTGCCAACGATCCCGGCATCAACGATCGCCCCGGCGCGCGCCCGATGTCGGTGGAAGCCCCGATGCTGCAGCCGTCGATGGGGCTCGATCCCGACCGCTTTTCGCTGCTCAAGAAGCCGCTGCGCTGACGGGTCAGGCCAGCCGCCACGGGGCGCGGCGCCGACGCGGCCATCCTTTGCGGGAGCAGCCCGCATCGACTATGTTCCGCCCTGCCGCAGCATCGCGCGGCCCGACACCGGAACCACCCCATGACCCAGCCCGTTGCAAAACGCTTTCCGACCCCCGCGATCGACAGCCTGCCGGACGATATCCGTACCCGCCTCAACGCGGTGCAGGAGAAATCCGGCTTCGTTCCGAACGTGTTCCTGACGCTGGCCTACCGGCCGGACGAATTCCGCGCCTTCTTCGCCTATCACGACGCGCTGATGGAGAAGGACAGCGGCCTGACCAAGGCCGAGCGCGAGATGATCGTGGTTGCGACCAGTAGCGCCAACCAGTGCCATTATTGCGTGATCGCGCATGGCGCCATCCTGCGCATCCGCGCCAAGAACCCGCAGATCGCCGACCAGATCGCGATCAACTACCGCAAGGCCGACATCACGCCACGCCAGCGCGCCATGCTCGACTTCGCGATGAAGGTGAGCGCGGAAGCCCACAGGATATCGGATGCCGATTTCGCCGCCGTCGCGGGCCACGGCTTTTCCGACGACGACATCTGGGACATCGCCGCGATCTCGGCGTTCTTCGCGCTGTCGAACCGGATGGCGAATGTCACCGCGATGCGCCCCAATGACGAATTCTACCTGATGGGGCGGTTGCCGAAATAACGCCGGCTTCGGATCGGCGTGCTGGCCGATTGAGGCGTGGCGCTCATCGGCCTGTCAGCCTATCGTCGCGCGAGCTGAACCGGGAGGATACCGCATTGCTGGACTGGCCGGAAATTGCGCTGCGTCTTGGCATTGCCGCGCTCGCGGGCAGCCTGATCGGTCTCAACCGCGATCTTCACGGCAAACCCATCGGCCTGAAGACGCTCGGCCTGGTGGGCCTGGCCACCGCCATGGTCGTGATGGTGGCCGATCCATCCGGCGACACCACCAGGCTTTCCGACGCCGCCAGCAGGACCGTTCAGGGCATCCTCACCGGCATCGGCTTTCTCGGCGCCGGCGTCATCGTCCACGCCGAGCATCATTTCCGGATTCGCGGCCTCACCAGCGCCGCCTGCACCTGGTTTTCGGCCTGCGTCGGTATCGCCTGCGGCGCCGGGCAATGGCGGATCGTCGCCATGGCGCTTGTGATCGCGTTCATCCTTCTGACCGTGGGCCGCCGACTCGAGCGCTGGCTGCATCGTCTGTTCGGCGGCAGGGATGAACTGGTTGGAAAACCCCAGGCCGTTGTCGCGCCGGCGCCTCAATCGTCCGACGCGGCTCCGCACCAGCCGGGCAGATAGACCGCATCCTTGCTCTTGGCAAAGCCCAGCGCCTTCTCGATCGACCTCTCGAAATTGGCGTCCAAGCTCTTGCGCGGTATTTTGCGGCGCAGGAAATCGGCCCATAGGAATTCGCTGAACGGCGTCGTGTCCTTGGCGAAACCGCCGACGCGCCGCAATTCGCCGGCGAGGCTGCGGAACGGGTCGTCCTTGAGATCCACCACCGTCTTTGGAATGTCCTTGAAATGGTGGCGCTCGCCCTTGGCGTCGTAGGGATAAACCCATTTGTGGTTATCGAGCACGCCCCAGAAGGCGTCCTTATCGACCATGGTGAGATCGGCGATCACGGTGACCAGAATGTTCTCGATGCCCTCTTCGTGGAGCGCGCGCGCCAGATGATGGTGGTCGACGACGTAGTGCAGCTTGCCGGGTCCTAGGACCACGGGGATCATATGCTTGCCGAGAAACTCGCCCTGCTTCTGCTTCGACTTGTGTTCCTTCCAATGTTCCCGCAGGCGCTTGCGCTTTTCCTTGACCTCGATCATTCCGACCGTCATCTGGGTCGGCCGCAGCGAGAGGATTGGAATCGGCTGAAGGATCGGTTCGCGCGTATTCGCCATGATCGAAACTCCCGACAAACTGTCAAAAATTGCCCTGAAACGCTTGCGATTATGCCATGATGGCGCAGGCCGTGAAATGGCCCTGGAGCGAGATCAGCACAGGTGGAGACCGGTTTTGCGTCCGATCGCGCCCCGACTTATCGAAGGCGCGCATGATCTTTTCGGCAAAGAACCCGAGCGAGCGGACATCGAAGCCGCAGGTCGTCCGGCTCGGCGGCCGCGAGGTCATCGCCGAGGGCCTTCGTCTCAGTTTCTGGGCCGATATCAGCCACCGCTGCATGACCGCCTCGTGGCCGGCGTTCATCGGCGGCGCCGCGCTGGTGTTCGTCGCCTTCAACGCGGTTTTCGCCGTGTTTTACTGGATCGGCAACCAGCCGATCGCCAACGTGCCGGGCGGCGCCTATATCGACTATCTCTATTTCAGCATCGAAACGCTCTCGACCGCCGGTTACGGCGACATGCATCCGCAGACCCATTACGGGCATTTCGTCGCCGCGGTAGAACTGTTCACGGGCATCTTCTCGATGTCGCTGATGACCGGATTGATCTTTGCGCGGTTCTCGCGGCCGCGAGCGCGGCTGCTGTTCGCCGAAAACCCGGTGATTTCAATCCATGACGGCAAGCCGTCGCTGATGGTTCGCTTCGCCAACGAGCGCCACAACATCATCGGCAACGCCACCGCCAGGGTGTGGATGCTCAGGAATGAATTGAGTCTGGAGGGCACGCCGTTCCGCCGGTTCTACGAATTGCCGCTGCTGCGAAACGAGCACCCCGCGCTCGCCCTGAGCTGGACGCTTTATCACGTGCTGGACGAGCAAAGTCCGCTTTACGGGCTCGACACCGACGCCTTCAACCGACTGGAGGTTTCATTGATGGTGGTGGTGTCCGGATATGACGTTGTTGCAGCGCAAACGGTCCACGCCCGACGGACCTACCGCCATTCCGACATTCGCTTCGGCCACCGCTACGCCGATATCCTCGATACGTCGGAGGACGGCCGAATCAGAATCGACTACGGCCGGTTCCATGAGACCGTGGAGGAATAGAATCACGCATCACCGCCATGTCAACTTTTCCTGTGAGACGCGCTGGTCGGTATGCTAGATAAAAGTCAGGATGACTCGGAGCTGGCAGCAGTGAAAACCCAGCAGCCCATCGCGTCGGAGGACGAGCACCGCGTGCTCAAGTTCCGCCCGCGCACCTCGGCGCACCCGCTCGCACGGCGGGGAGATCCGGGCGAGCCCGCCCTCAAGCAGGATGTCGATCGCGGGCCGAACGATCTTGCGCGCTACGAGCAGCGGCGGGATGAACCCGACGATTTTCGCCATCGCATGCTGGCCAACATCGCGGCCTTCGCTTTTACTGTCGCGCTGACGGCGGTGGGAATCTGGCTCGCCATGAGCATCGCCGATCTGCGCAAGACCCAGGATTGCGTGCTGATGGGCCGCCGCGATTGCGCGCGCATTTCCACGCCGCATTTCTAGCTTTTTTGGGGGCCAGGACGTGTCCGGGCCCCAAATCCAATGCGCGGCCGCTGCCCGCCTCCATTGAACTCAGGGCGGCGCTCCGATATACGAGCACTCGACTCCGGACGGCGGATCGGGCATTTCGGGGCGCTGCGCCCGATTCGCGCCCACTCCGAGATTTATCCTCAATATATCAAAGGCTTAGTGATGTCCTCAACATTCGATCAGGTCGCCACGATCATCGCCGAAACCTGCGACATCCCGCGCGACACGATCACGCCCGAGAGCCATGCCATCGACGATCTGGGGATCGACAGCCTCGATTTTCTCGACATCGCCTTCGCGATCGACAAGGCGTTCGGGATCAAGCTGCCGCTAGAGAAATGGACCCAGGAGGTCAACGACGGCAAGGCGACCACCGAACAATATTTCGTCCTGAAAAACCTCGCCGCCCGCATCGACGAATTGGTCGCGGCCAAGGGCGCCTAGTCGCCCATCATGCAAATCGAAACTTTCCAGCTAATCGACCGCATCCTCGCCCTCAACCTCGGCGAGAGGACCATTACCGTCGAGGCCCAGGTTCCCGAAAAGAGCACGATCTTCGAGGGTCACTTTCCCGGCTATCCGATCATGCCCGGTGTGCTCTTGACCGAGGCGATGGCGCAGAGTTCCGGCTGGCTCCTGCTCGGTCTGATGAAGTTCGAGCGCATGCCGTTCCTGGCGATGATCAAGGAAGCCAAGATGCGCGGATTCGTCAGCCCCGGTCAGCTTTTGACGATCGATGCCAAGGTCGAGCATGAGGGTTCGGGATTTGCGGTCACCTCGGCGAAGATACGCGTCGGCACCGAGCTGAAGTGCAGCGCCGATCTGACCTTCCGCCACATCCCCTTTCCCCATCCCGATTTGCGGGTGCACATGGACGCGATGGCCCACAAGATCGGCTTTCCGCAGCAGGCGATGACGCATGAGTGAGCCCGCGGAAGTCTGGATCACCGGAATTGGTCTGGCGACCTCGCTTGGCGAGGGGCTCGAGGCCAACTGGGACGCGCTTCAGGCGCGGCGCATCAATGTCGACGAAAAGGGTTTTGCGCCCTACATCATTCACCCCTTTGCGCCGGTAAACCTGGACGCCCAGATCCCCAAGAAGGGCGACCAGCGCCAGATGGAAGCCTGGCAGCGCATCGGCACCTATGCCGCCGGACTGGCGCTGGATTCCGCTGGCGTCAAGGGTAACAAGGAAATCCTGGGCCGGATGGACATGATCGTCGCCGCCGGCGGCGGCGAACGCGACCTCGCGGTGGACTCCAACATTCTGAATCTGGCGGCGCAGGGGAACGCGGCTCCCGGCTTTCTCAACGAACGGCTGATGAACGATCTGCGTCCGACCCTGTTTCTGGCGCAGCTTTCGAACCTGCTGGCCGGCAATATCGCCATCGTGCACGGCGTCACCGGCTCGTCGCGCACCTTCATGGGCGAGGAAGCCGCCGGCGTCGACGCAGCCAGGATCGCTCTCGCGCGGATCAGTGCCGGCCAGAGCGACATCGCGCTGATCGGCGGTTCGCAAAACGGCGAGCGCAAGGACCTGCTGGTTCTCTACGAATTCGGCGGCTTCAACCTCAAGGACAGGTTCGCGCCGGTTTGGGCGCGCCAAGACAACGCCGGCTTCGCGCTAGGATCCGCCGGCGCCTTCCTCGTCATCGAGTCCAAGGCCCACGCGCAGGCCCGCGGTGCCAAGCCTTATGCGCGCCTGACCAACGTGGTCGCCGACCTGGCGCTCCGCAAGCACCCCGGCGACGTGGTGGCTACCCTGGAAAAGCTGTGGTCGAAGCTCGGCAAGATCGACGACCAGGGCGGCGCCATCATTACCGGAGCGACCGGCGCCGAACCGGTCACGTCGGAAGAACGGACTTTCCTGGGCGAACATCGCGGGCTCGCGGTGCGGGCTACGGGCACCAGTTTCGGTCACACCATGGAAACCCAGTTTCCGCTGGGAATTGGCCTCGCCGCGCTCTCGATCTCGCGCGGCGCGCTGTTTGCGCCCAACGACCCCACTGGGCTGGAGGTTGAAATGTCGACACCGCCGTCCCAGATTGTGGTCATGGGGGCCGGTCATTGGCGGGGCGAAGGCATGGCCTTGGTCGAAGCGATCAAGTGAGCACGGCGCCAAACTCGGATCCGACGCGTTGAATCGGAGTTTGGCGCAATCCATTGGATTGAGCATGATCTTTCCGGAAATTGGCTTCCACTTTTCCGGATCATGCTCGCGACGGGCGGGGAAAACATGACAGCACCACGCGATAAACAGGGAAGACCGATCGTGGTCGTCACCGGCATGGGCGTGGTCACCTCGCTCGGGGCCGGCAAGACCGATAATTGGAAAAAACTCACCGCGGGCGAATCCGGCATACGGACCATCACGCGCTTTCCCACCGACGGCCTGAAGACGACAATGGCCGGAACGGTCGATTTTGTTGCCGTGGAGCCCTTTTCATCGACCGATCTTTCGGAACGGCTGGCCGATATCGCCACCGAGGAAGCCATTGCCCAGGCCGCCATCGGCAGCAAGGGTGACTTTCCCGGTCCGCTGTTTCTCGCCGTCGCCCCCGTCGAGGTCGAATGGCCGCAGCGGTTCGAGCTGGCACGCGCGGTCGGGCAGCCTGAATTCACCTACGACGCCCTGCTGCGCGCCAGCGGCGGCGAAAAATTTGCCGCTTATCATCACCGGTTCATGTTCGGCTCAGTCGCCGATCATCTCGCCGAGACGTTCGGCACCAAGGGTTCGCCGATTTCGCTTTCGACCGCCTGCGCCTCCGGCGCCAGCGCGATCCAGCTCGGCGTCGAGGCCATTCGTCGTGGCGAGGCGGACGCCGCGCTGTGCGTTGCCACCGACGGCTCCGTCAATCCGGAAGCCCTGGTTCGGTTCTCATTGCTGTCGGCGCTGTCGACCCACAACGACCCGCCGCAGCAAGCGGTGCGTCCATTTGCAAAGAACCGCGACGGGTTCGTGATGGCGGAAGGCGCCGGCGCGCTGGTGTTGGAAAGCTATGAGGCCGCCACCGCGCGCGGCGCGGAAATCCTCGGTGTCGTCGCCGGCTGCGGCGAACTGGCGGATTCGTTCCACCGCACCCGCTCCAGCCCCGACGGCAAACCTATCATCGGATGCATGCGCAACGCCTTATCGGATGCGGGCCTCGATCCCGACCAGATCGACTACATCAACGCCCACGGCACCGGCACGCCGGAAAACGACAAGATGGAATATCTGGGCATCTCGACCGTGTTCGGCGAGCGCACCGGTGCCATCCCGGTATCCTCCAACAAGTCGATGGTCGGCCACACCCTCTCCGCGGCCGGTGCGGTCGAAGCGATCTTCTCGCTGCTGACGCTGGAGCATCAGCGGATACCGCCGACCATCAACTACGACGTTCCGGATCCGGCGATTCCCTTCGACGTGGTCCCCAACAAGGCCCGCGATGCGCGCGTCACCGCCGTGATGTCGAATTCGTTCGGTTTCGGCGGCCAGAATGCCGTGTTGATCCTGACCGGCGAGCCGGTTTGACCGGCGCGTACATTCCGATGCCCGCGATTGACGCCATGTTGCCAGCCGGCGATGCGAACGCGACCGAAATCGCCGTTGGGTTCTGATGCATCCCCTGCTGCTTCGTACCAAAGCCCGCATCCGCGATGCGACCAAGCCGCTCAGCGAAGCCGCGGTCGGCGCGTTGACGATCGCGCTGTTGCGCACCACCCGCTATTTCGATGCGATCAAGACCGCCAATCTGTTCGGCCGGATTCTGCGCACCATCGGACCGCTGACGCGCGAGCAGAAGATCGGCCGCGCCAATCTGACCGCCGCCTTCCCCGAAAAATCACCTGAGGAAATCGAGACCATTCTGGCGGGCGTCTGGGACAACCTCGGACGGCTCGGCGCCGAATTCGCCCATCTCGACCACGTCTGGCATCACGATCCCGCCCATCCCGAGGACAGCCGGATCGAAATTCCGCTGCGCACCCACGAATTGTTTGCGCAGCTTCGGCTCGACGGCAAGCCGGCGCTGATCTTTGCGAGCCATCTCGGCAACTGGGAACTGCCGGCCGTGGCCGCGGTCGCCCATGGGCTGGACGCCACCATCCTGTTTCGCCGGCCCAACAGCCAGTCGGCCAACCGCATCATCGAAGAGATGCGCGCCGTCAAGATGGGAACGCTGATTCCGGCCGGCCGTGACGCGCCGCTGCGGCTCGCCGAAGCCCTGCAAAACGGCCAGCACGTGGCCATGCTGGTCGACCAGTACCTGACCAACGGCGTCGAGGTGACATTCTTCGGCCGCAAGACCAAGGCCAATCCGATGCTGGCGCGGCTGTTGCGGCAGGTCGATTGCCCGATCCACGGTGTCCGCATCATCCGCCTGCCCGGCCATCGGTTTCGCGCCGAACTGTCGGAGGAGGTACAGCCGGTGCGCGACGCTTCCGGCCAGATCGACATCCAGGGCACGACGCAGGCCATCACCTCGGTGGTCGAGGGCTGGATCCGCGAATATCCGGATCAATGGCTGTGGCTGCACCGCCGCTGGCGGTAGGGCTTATCGTCCCGTCTTCACCCTGGTCCAGAGCCGGTTGATGATGCGCTGGGTGGCCGGATCGCGCGCGGTGATCACGAACAGCTTCTTCTGCATCGCTTCGTCAGGATAAATATTCCTGTCGTTGAGAATCTTCGGATCGACCAGCTTCTGGCTCGCCAGGTTACCGTTGGCGTAGGACAGGAAATCGGAATTTTTCGCCGCGACGTCGGGCCGGTAGAGATAGTTGATCAGCTCATAGGCTTCGGCGACATTCCTGGCGTCGGCGGGGATCGCGAGATTGTCGAAGAACATCTGTGCGCCCTCTTTCGGGATGGCGTAGCCGATCTCGATCGCGCTCTTGGCATCCGCGGCGCGGCTGCGCGCCTGCAGGATGTCGCCCGACCACCCCACCACGAAGCAGATCTCGCCGGTCGCCAGCGCGCTCAGATATTCCGATGAATGAAACTTGCGGACATAAGGCGTGATCCTGGTGACGAGATCGGCGGCCTTTTCGAGGTCCGCCGGTTTGGTCGAATTGGGATCCAGGCCGAGATAGCCCAGCGCCGCCGGGAAGATGTCATCGGCGGAATCCAGCATGTGAATGCCGCAATCCTTGAACTTGGCGAGGCTCTCCGGCTTGAACACGATGTCCCAGCTGTCGATCCGGGCGTCGGCACCCAGAATTTTCTGCGCCATCTTGACGTTGTAGCCGATGCCGGTCGTGCCCCACATGTAATTGGCGGCGTATTGATTGCCGGGGTCGTAGATTGCCAGCTGCTGCGTCACCACCGGCCACGCATTGGCAAGGTTCGGCAGCTTCGACGTGTCCAGCTTCTGGAAAATATTGGCCTTGATCTGGCGCTGCAGGAAATAGGCGGTGGGAACGACGACGTCATAGCCGGATTTGCCCGCGAGCAATCGCGTTTCCAGCGTCTCGTTGGCGTCGAACGTATCATAGACCACCTTGATGCCGGTTTCCCTGGTGAAGTCCTCCAGCACCCCCGGCGCCATGTAGTTCGACCAGTTGTAGAAATTGACGGTGCGCTCCCCGGCCCGCGCCGGCGGCGACATCGCCAACAGCAGCGCGGCCACCGCGACGGCGTATCGCAATCGGAAGCGGCTCAACTCACCCATCTTTCGACCTCTTATCGGCGGTGCACCGCGTCGTGCAGACGCTCCAGCGCGGTGTCGAGGGTTGCGTCCTTTTTGGCGAAGCAGAATCGCACCACCGAGGTCACCGCATCCTGCTCGTAAAACGCCGACACCGGGATCGCCGCCACCTTGTAGTCGGTGACGATGCGCCTGCAGAACGCCTCGTCGGTCTCGTTGAGGCCGAGCGGCGACAGGTCGACGGTGAGGAAATAAGTGCCCTGCGAACGCAGCACCGGAAAGCCGATGCTTTCCAGGCCGGCCGTGAGACGGTCGCGGCTGCGTGCCAGATCCTTGCGCATCTGGTGAAAATAATCCGCCGGTTTCCCGAGACCGTAGGCGACCGCGACCTGAAGATTGGGCGCAGTGGTGAAGGTGAGAAACTGGTGCACCTTGGCGGCGACCCGCAAGAGCGGCGGCGCCGCGCAGACAAAGCCGATCTTCCACCCCGTCAGCGAGAAGATCTTGCCGGCGGAACCGACCTTGATGGTGCGCTCGCGCATGCCCGGAATGGTGATCAGCGGAATGTGCTCGCGGCCGTCGAACACCACATGCTCCCAGACCTCGTCGCAGATCGCAACCGCGTCGAACTCCTGGCAGAACCGCGCCAGCAATTCGAGGTCCTCGCGCGGATAGACCACGGCCGCCGGATTGAGCGGATTGTTGAACAGCACGGCCTTGGTCTTGTGGTTGAAGGCGCCTCGCAGCATCTCCTCGGAGAGCCGCCAATGCGGCGGTTCGAGGCGCAACAGGCGCGGGATGCCGCCGGCCTGGCGGATGATCGGCAGATAGGAATCGTAGACCGGCTGGAACACGATGACTTCGTCGCCCGGCTCGACCACGGCAAGGATGGCGCTGGTCAGCGCTTCGGTGCCGCCCGAGGTCACCATCACCTCGGCCATGGGATCGAGCTCAAGCCCGTGCCAGCGCCCGTAATGGGCCGCGATCGCCTGCCGCAGTTCCGGAAGGCCCATCATAGAGGGATACTGGTTATAGCCGTCCATCACCGCAGCCGCCGCCGCGCGGCGAATGTCCTCAGGGCCGGGATCGTCGGGAAAACCCTGGCCGAGATTGATGGCATTGTTGTCGCGCGCGAGCTGCGACATCGCCTCGAAGATCGTGACCGGAAGCTCGGCAAACACCTTGTTCATCGAAGTCATGGCGGCGGTCAGCCGCCGGTCTTGGTCGGCAATCCCGCAGCCTTCCAGGCCAGCATTCCGCCCGCAAGATGCTTGTCATAGGCAAGGCCCGCGGCCTGGGCCGCGAGCGAGGCGGTGACCGACCGCTTGCCCGAGCGGCAGGCAAACACCACCTGCCTGGCGCCGGGATCCGGGATCGCCTTGGGATCGAAACTCGACAAGGGAACGACGACGGCGCCGGGATAGGCCTCGGCGGCAACCTCGTTCGGCTCGCGGACGTCGACCAGGAGGTAGCGTCCCTCGGCAATGCCCTTGGAGACTTCCTCCGGCGTCAAATCGGTGACCTGTTGACCCACGCAATTCCTCCCAGCGACGGTTAGAGCGAATTCAGTAACGATTACCGAGGGCTCCCCTTCACGGCCAACCTCGCCTCTCAGGCGGCGAAAATCAAGCTCCGGGAGGCAGTTTGATGATGCCCGGGATCAAACCGTAACCTGCGTTCCCACCTCGACGACCCGTCCGCTCGGGATCTGGAAATAGTCGGTGGCGTCGTTGGCGGTGCGGCTGAGCGCGATGAAAAGATGGTCCTGCCAGCGCGGCATGCCCGAATGCGCAGCCGGCTTGAGCGCACGGCGCGACAGGAAGAACGACGTCGACATGATATCGAATTGCCAGCCCAGCTTTCGCGCAATCGCCAGCGCCTTGGGCACGTTGGGCGACTCCATGAATCCGAACCGCAGCGTGACCTTGGAGAAGGTCTTGCTGATCTCCTCCAGCCTCACCCGCTCTGCCGGGTTGATCCGCGGCGTCGGCGCAGTCTCGATCGTGAGAATGACGTTCTTCTCATGCAGTACCTTGTAGTGCTTCAGGCTGTGCATCAGCGCCGTCGGCGCGCTAATGGGATCGCTGGTCAGGAACACCGCCGTGCCGGACACCCGCTGCGGCGGGCGCTTTTCCAGCATCGCCACCAGATCGGCCAGCGGAAACTCCAACTTGCGCGACTTCTCGAACAGCAACCGGCTGCCGCGCCGCCAAGTATACATCAGCATCATCACCACGGCGCCCAGCGCCAGCGGCACCCAGCCGCCCTCCAGCACCTTCAGCAGGTTCGCCGCCAGGAAGGTCAGGTCGAGGAACAGGAACGGCGCGATCAGGGCTGCGGCCGCGAACGGCGACCATTTCCAGACCCGCCAGATGACGACAAAGCCCATCATGCCCGTGACGACCATGGTCCCGGTCACGGAAATTCCGTAGGCCGACGCCAGCGCACTCGAGGAGCGGAACATCAATACCAGCATGACCACGGCGATCAGCAGCAGCATGTTGATGCGCGGGATGAAGATCTGGCCGGAATGGGCTTCTGACGTATGGCGAATTTCAAATCTCGGCAGCAGGCCGAGCTGAATGGCCTGACGCGTCAGCGAATAGGCGCCGGTGATCACGGCCTGGCTCGCGATCACGGTCGCCAGCGTGGCGAGCGCGACCATCGGAATCAGCGCCCAGTCCGGAAACATCAGGAAGAACGGATTCTCGACCGCCTTGGGATCGCCGAGAACCAGCGCGCCCTGCCCCAGATAGTTCAGCGCCAGCGACGGCAGCACGATAAAGAGCCAGGCGGTCTGGATCGGCCGCTTGCCGAAATGACCGAGGTCGGCATAGAGCGCCTCGGCGCCGGTGACGGCGAGGAATACCGCGCCGAGCGTGACGAAGCCGATGATGCCGTGGTGGAGCATGAACGAAACGGCATAGAGCGGGTTGAGCGCATACAGGATCTCGGGATGCTGCATGATCGGGATAATGGCCGCGATCGCAATGACGGCGAACCAGATGCACATCACCGGCCCGAAGAAGGCCGCGACGCGGGCCGTGCCGCGCGATTGAACCGCAAACAGCACAAACAGAATGACCACCGTCAGCGGCACCACATAGGGATCGAACGCCTCGGTTACGAGCTTGATACCTTCGATCGCCGAAAGCACCGACAGCGCCGGGGTGATCACGGCGTCGCCGTAGAACAGCGCGCCGCTGATGATGCCGAGCAGCACGATGGCACTGCCGCCGTAAGTGACCGCGCGCTGCGCCAGCGCCATCAGCGCCAGCGTTCCACCTTCGCCGTGGTTATCCGCGCGCAGCAGGATCACCACGTATTTGAGCGTCACCACGATGATCAGCGCCCACAGGATCAGCGACACAACCCCGAGTACGGCCTGTGGAGTGACGCCAGAGTGCCCGCTGGCTGCAACCACAGCTTCACGGAACGCGTAAAGGGGGCTGGTGCCGATGTCGCCATAGACGACGCCGATGCTTCCCATCATCAGCGCCTTGAAGCCGGCGGTGGAATGGGTTTCGCCATGCGCATTGGCCGCCGCCGTTTCCGGGGCGGGAACTACAACATCGCTGGTCATTGGGGTGGAGGCCTCAAAAAGCTTCACTGCAGGGTAGCAAAGCGAGGGCGGCTTATAGTCCTGCGCTTGCAGCACAGCCTAGCCTGATTTTGGGGCCACGGCATGCAAAATTGCATAATACCATGGCTAGATGGTCACCTGGGTGCCGACTTCAACCACCCGCCCGGTCGGAATCTGGAAATAGTCGGTGGCGTCGTTGGCCGACCGGCTCATGGCGCTGAACAGATGGTCCTGCCATAGCGGCATTCCGGACTGCGCCGAGGGCTTTAGCACCCGCCGCGACACGAAAAACGACGTCGACATGATATCGAACTGCCAGCCGAGCTTGCGCGCGATCACCAGCGCCTTGGGAACGTTCGGGGATTCCATGAAGCCGAATCGCAGCCGGACGGTCGAAAACCGCTGGCTGATCTTTTCCATCCTAACCCGCTCGGCCTGGTCGACGCGCGGCGTACCAGGGATTGATCGCGGCCAGCACCGAAGGGTCGTCGCTGATATGAATGAGGCCCATCACCGCGATCACGGAGAACCAGACCACCATGACCGGCCCGAAGGCGGAGGCCACGCGCGCGGTGCCGCCGCTCTGAACCGCGAACAGCGCGACCAGAATGAAGACCGTCAGCGGTACCACATAGTGCTCAAGTCCGGGCGCGGCGAGCTTGAGACCCTCGACCGCGGACAACACCGAAATCGCCGGCGTGATCATGGAATCGCCGATGAACATTGAAGCGCCGACAACCCCCCAGCGCCATCAGTGGCCAGCTCCTGCGGCCGAGCGCCCGCTGCCCCAGCGCCATCAGCGACAGCGTGCCGCCCTCGCCGTTATTGTCGGCGCGCAGCAGCAGGAGCACATATTTCGCGGTGACGACGATGAACAGCGCCCACAGGATCAGCGACAGCACCCCGAGCACGATAACCCTGGTAATCGGCTGGCCCTGCGCGGCGCCGGCGACGGCTTCGCGAAAGGCATAGAGCGGCGAGGTTCCGATATCGCCGAACACGACGCCGATGCTTCCCAGCGTCAGGGCCCAGAAGACCGTCGTGACCGACCCGTCAGGGGCTTCGGTTGATGTGACGCTGACGGCCATGATGATGGAAAAACGCTCTCGCGGTTGATTTGATCCGGCCCGCTATCGGCGCTTTCGGCGAAGGCCTGTCAACGCTGGAGCGTAGCATCGGGGACGGCAACCGGATGTCTCCGCAGCGTCACACTCGCTCGGATCAGAATTGGTAAAATAGTAGTGGCAGCTACGGCTTCAAGTTGGGGGGTAGCGGCGGATCTTCGCGCATCAGGGTGATGGTCACGCGGCGGTTGGCCGCCAGCGTGGGATCGTCGGGAAACAGCGGCTCACCATCGGCCTTGCCGGACACCCCAAAGAAGTGCCCCGGTGGCACGCCTTCCCGCTGCAGAATCTGGCGCACCGCGTTGGCCCGGTCCGCCGACAAATCGAAGGCGCCATAGTCGCTGCGCGTCGGCACGAAGCCTGCGGCGGTATGGCCGACGATGGAGATGCGCAGCGGCGTCGCCTTGAGCGGAACGGCCAGCTTCTCGACCAGCCGGCGGGTGCGGTCGTAAGGCTCCTTCGAGCCATCGGCGAACATCGAGCGGCCATCCTGGTCGACGATTTCCAGATTGAGGCCCTGCTTGGTCTCCTCGAACATGATGTGTTTCGAGACTTCGGTCAGTTCCGGCATGTCCTGCAACGCCTGCCGCAGTGACGCCGAGGCAAGGGCGAATTCGCGGTCGATCTTCAGGCGGGCGCCCTGGGCGGCGCTGCGCTCCTGTTCATCCGGCGTCGGCTTGTTTGAGGCTTCCTCCGGCGGAATGTGGTCGGTATTTTTCAGCTTCTCCCGCGTCGGCAGACCGTCGGATTCGATGATGCCTGAATAGCGCGCTTCGGTCTGCACGCCGAACGCATCCCGCATCGAGCCGGCGACGATCTTTAGCTTGTTGTTGTCCATGGTGGAGAATGCCGTGAGCATCACGAAGAAGCTCATCATCAAGCCCATGAGGTCGGCAAAGGTCACGAACCAGCCGTGGCCGCCTCCATGTCCGTCGCCGCGCTTCTTCTTGGCCATTGCTTGCTTTCCGGATCGCCGTCGGGTGCCCGATCAGGCCGGAACGGGTTCGCCCTCTTCGTGGCGGTGTTTTTCCGGCAGGTAAGCCAGCAGCATTTCCCGGACCAGCGTCGGGCTCTTGGAATCGCGGATCATCAGAATGCCGTCGATGATCAGCGTGCGGTTGGTCTCCTCGTCGAGCAGCTTGCCGTGCAATTTGTCCGCGAGCGGCAGACAGAACAGGTTCGAGACCAGCGCGCCATACAGCGTCGCCAGCAGCGCGGTCGCCATGAACGGACCGAGCTTCGAGGGGTCGGTCATGTTGGCGAACATCTGCACCATGCCGATCAGCGTGCCGACCATGCCGAACGCCGGGGCGCAGTCGCCGATGGCGCGGTAGATCTTGCTGCCTTCATCGAGATGCATCAGGAAATTGTCGCGGTCGCGCTCCAGATTGTCGCGGATGAATTCGAGATCGTAGCCGTCGGCGACGTAGCGAATGCCCTTGGCCAAAAACGGCTCGTCGGTCTCGACCTTTTCCAGGCCGACCGGTCCCTGCTTGCGGGCGATTTCGGCGATGCGGGCGAGTTCGTCGACGAGATCGCGGGCCGACAGCCGGCTCATGGTGAACGCGAATTTGGCGCCGAGTGGCAAGCCGTGCAACATCACGCCGAGGGGAAAGCGGATCATCGTGGCGGCGATCGAACCGCCGAAAATGATGATCATCGCATGCTCACTCCAGAACATCTCCAGGCTGCCGCCCAGCAGCATGATAAGCGTGATGACGGCGACGCCGCACACCAGCCCAACGAGCGTCATGATGTCCATGGGAAACTCCAACGCGTACGCGAACAACCGGCCATTCTGGACGATGGCGCGGCCCACCCCGAGCTGCGCAACGAGAACCCTACGTACGCGCCATTAAAGACGCGTAAAGGTTAAACCGATTGGCGTTGGAACGACGCCATCAGGCGGCGGCAAACCCCGATCTCAACACTCTGCTAACCATACTCGGTGTGCGCCGCTCGATACCTATCCGAGTTCACGATGGCCCGAAGGAGTCGCAATGACCGCACGATAGCGCAGCTTCGCCGCCTGACGGATGAAGGGATGGTCAACGATGCCCAGGTCGGAATAGAGCTGGCAAAGGAAGGCTGGATCGGGATGCTCGACGACAAAGCTCAGGAGACGGCAACCCAGATCGGTCATTTCGGTGGCGGGCGAACCTCGGTCGCCCCAGTCGATCGCCGACGGAGCCGAACCTCCGCAGGGCAGCGCACCGTCGTCAGGTATCGAAATGTGCCAGCAGCGATCCCCCCGGGAAACGCGGATCGACCGCCCGAGAACTCGCCCATGGCGCTCCAGCAACCCGGTGAGATCTCGCGTCTGCGCAACCCAGGCAGTGAGACAATCGCCTCTCGCCCAGGCGCGCTCGATGCCATCCACGTCATCCAACCCGAACCAACGCGCGCGCGTCGGCGGCGGGGCCTCCGGATCGGGCGCGATCACCTCCAGGAATGTGCCTTCGCCCAGCCGCAGCAAGCAATTGTGCGTACCCATCTCCGGGTGCTTGCCGCCGCGTTGCATTTCGACGCCCAGTTGTTGCCGGACATGCGCGGCCCCCCTTTCAAGCGACGGCGCAACAATCGTCAAATGGTCGAGCTTCAGCATTTTTTCCGGCAATGGTTTCTGGACGACCGCACATGTCGACCACAGGGCCACCGCTTTATCTTCCTCCGATCGGACGATCCGGCGGCCACATCAGGCAGTCGACAGCCCGATGAGTTCGCGGCTGAGCGCCCGCAAGCGCTTGCGGGCGGCCAAATCATAGGCCTGCGGATTGGCCCGGGCCTCGCTCATGCCGTTGAAGAACAGTCCGCTCTTGCCGACCATATCGTCGCCGACCGCCAGATGCAGGATCGCCTCGCCGCCCTGCTCCACCGTCGAGATCGGCGTGATGCCGCCGGCCCGCACCATGGTGGTGTTCATGTAGGTCGCGGGGTGAAGCGAATTGACGGTGACGCCGGTCCCCTTCAGCTCGTCGGCGAGATCGATGGTGAACATGATCTGCGACAATTTGCTCTGGGCATAGGCACGGCTGCCGCTGTAGCCCTTCGTGATCATGACATCCTCGAAATCGATCGGGTGCTGGCCGAGCGAGGCCACATTGACGATACGGGACGGCGCGCTTGCCTTCAAAAGCGGCAGCAGGCGATAGGCAAGCAGGAAGCCGGCGAGATAATTGACCGCGAAACGCAGCTCATGGCCGTCCGCGCTGACCTGCCGCGCCGGGCCGTCATTCTGCGATCCGATGCCGGCATTGCTGATGAAGATGTCGAGCCGCGTGTTATCGGCAAGCACGGCTTCGGCGAGACCTCTAGCGCCTGCCAGCGACGACAGATCCGCCTGGTAGAACACGGCTTCGCCGCGCCCTTCCTGCCTGATCTCATCGGCAAGCGCCTTGCCCCTGCCGCCGTCGCGGCCGTGGATCAGGACTTTGGCGCCGGCGGCGGCGAGTTTGGCCGCGACGTAACGGCCGACGCCATCGGTCGAGCCGGTAACCAATACCGTCTTGCCGTCCAGGTTCATCGCGATGCTCCCAGCGCGTAGTGAGACGTCAGTGAATTTCGGCCGAGCGCTTCAGCGCCTCTTTCAGCTTTTCGAGGCTGAAATCCTTGGCTCGTGCGATTTCCAGGATCGGCGTCTCGCGGCGGCCGCAGAGTTCGGCGGCCTCGGGGATCCTGGCGGCAATGTCGATCGGGATCACGATCGCGCCGTGCTGGTCGGCGTGGATGAGATCATCGGAGCGCACCGTCATCCCGGCCACGCGCACTTCGCCGCCGAAACTCTCGGCATGGACCCAGGCGTGCGACGGCCCGATCGATCCGGCCAGCGCCTGGAAACCGGGCGCCCATTGCGGGATGTCGCGGATCGATCCGTCGGTGATGACGCCGAGGCAGCCGAGCGCCTTGTGCACGGAGCTCTGGACCTCGCCCCAGAACGCGCCATAGCCGACATCCGCCCCGTCGATGTCCTGGATCACGGTGATGCGCGGACCGAAGCCGGTGCCGACATATTCATAATAGTCGATGCGCCGCTTGGCCTGTTCGTCGGCCGCAAGCCCGGACTTGAGCACGGAGCGGATCGTCACGGTGCGGGCATAGCCGACCATCGGCGGCAGATCCGGGAATGGACAGACCAGCGGTTTGGTCGTGTAGCCGATCAGGCGGCGTTCGGGTGCTACGATTTCCATCGCGTTGCAGATCGTCGGCGTATCATAACGCCCCAACGCTTCCAGAAGTGAAGCAGGCAGCGGCGCTCTTGCGGAATCCGTCACGGCGTTTTCTCCAGGATTTTAAGGGCCGGCCAGTTTATGCGGGCCGTGCATGGAGAGCCATATAGCCGAGATCGGGATCGAACAGAACTCAGTGTTGGCTCATGGCAGATATCCGAGGCGGTTTTGGGCGAAGCCTTGGGTCGCCGATGCCGGTCGAAGACCGCTCAGTTCAGCCGCGGCGGCCGGTCGTCCTCGTCCACTTCGGAAACCACCGGCGCGAATGGCGACGCCGGCGCGACATCGGCGGGCGTCATCGCGGCCGATGGGCCGGCCTTGCGCTCCTGATCGCGATAGGACTTCCATCCGGCGGGCAGGCTCAGGAGGTACAGCACCGAACCGGCCGATAGAATGTACCAGGGATAGCCGATCAGGAGTGCGATGAAGAAAATCACCGAAACGAAAATCGGAAGCACCATTTCCGGCGGTACGCGCATGCGCACGGTCTTGCCGGAAAACACCGGCAGCCGCGACACCATCAGGAACGCAATCAACAGTGTGTAGACCGCCGTCAGCATCGCCGGGGGTGTCGGCAGGCCGAGGAAGCCGAGATAGATCGGAAGCAGCACGGTGATCGCGCCGAGCGGCGCCGGAACGCCGGTGAAATAATTCGCCGCGAACGCCGGCTTGTTCGGGTCGTCCATGGTCGCGTTGAAGCGCGCCAGCCGCAAGCCGCCGCTGATCGCGAACACCATCGCCGCAATCCAGCCGCCATTGTTCAATTCGTGCAATTGCCAGAAATACAGGATCAGGCCGGGCGCGACGCCGAAATTGACGAAATCCGCGAGGCTGTCGAGTTCCGCCCCGAATTTCGACTGACCCTTGATCATGCGTGCGACGCGCCCGTCGATGCCATCGAGGATGGCAGCGAACACGATCGCGTACACCGCGATGTCCATCCGCCCTT
>Ga0265340_10000524_pt1 | contig 21147 bp, 18 predicted proteins | sample 4CB225metaG_FD_202082 | JGI IMG/M metagenome (GOLD analysis project Ga0265340, IMG submission 202082) | Rhizosphere microbial communities from Carex aquatilis grown in University of Washington, Seatle, WA, United States - 4-CB2-25 metaG | ecosystem: Host-associated > Plants > Roots >...
GCATCTCGGACTATTACGGGATTACGTGGGAACGCATTGACGAGGACTACGGAATTTTCTGGCCCTGCCCCGAGATCGGACATCCGGGGACCCCGCGGCTTTACGAAGGCGGCAAGTTTGGACACCCGGACGGCAAGGCCCATTTCATTCCCATCGAGTGGCGGCCCTCGGCCGAGATGCCCGACGACGAGTACCCCATCATCTTGACGACGGGACGCGTGGTGTCGCACTTCCTCTCCGGCACCCAGACCCGCCGCATCGGCGGACTGCTGGACCAGTACCCGCAGCCGCTCTGCGAGATGCATCCCCGGCTCGCCGAAAAACTGGGCATTCAAGATGGCGACTTCGTCAAAGTGGAAAGCCGCCGTGGACACGTGGTGGTGCACGCACAAGTGGTGAAGACGATTCGGCCGGACACGGTGTTCATTCCATATCATTGGCCGCTCGACCGCTCCGCCAACAACATGACCATCCGCGCCATCGATCCGGTCTCGAACATTCCCGAGTTCAAGATTTGCGCGGTACGCGTAAGCAAAGTGGAACAGCCGACCGATCCTATCGCGCTGCTCGAAGTGCAAGCCGGAGGCATTCGTTGAGCGAGCGCGCCTTCTACATGGACTACTCGCGCTGCATTGGATGCCAGTCGTGCGTGCAGGCCTGCGCCGAGTGCGACACCCACCGCGGGGTTTCCCTGATCCACCTGGAAACCATCCAGCGGCGCGACAGCGTGCAGACCGCCCCGCAAGTCTGCATGCATTGCGAGGACCCCATCTGCGCCCGCGTATGCCCGGCGGACGCCATTAAGAAGACGCCGGACGGCGTGGTGCAAAGTTCGCTGAAGCCGCGGTGCATCGGTTGTTCCAACTGTGTGCTGTCCTGCCCGTTTGGCGTGCCTAAGTACCAGGTCGAGATCGACCAGATGATGAAGTGCGACATGTGCTACGACCGCACCAGCGTTGACAAGAAGCCCATGTGCGCCACCGTCTGCCCATCGGGGGCGCTCACCTTCGCTACCGCGGAGGAAATCCAGCGCACCCGGCGAGGCATCGCCATCAACAGTTGGAAGTTTGGCAACGAAGAAGTGAAGACCAAAGTGTTGGTGATTGTGCCACGCGAGGTCGAGCGGGTGAACGTGAAGCTAGTGCAGCTATCGCCGACACCATCCGCGCTGTCGGAAGACCCCTACGACGTGGCTCTGATGTTGGAGAGGGTGGAATGAATACTGATAGCGACCAAGAAGGCTGCGCAGGTTGCCAAGGCACACCCAAGTGGCGGCAGGATTTCCCCATCGAGTGGGAAGGCGATCATTACGTGAGCCGTCGCGAGATGGTGAAGTTCCTGACCCTCGGTTCGCTGCTCCTGGCGGCGGCAAACTGGGCGACGGCGTTGGCCAGCAGGTTCCTGCATCGAGGCTCGCACGTTGAGCGCTATGTCGGCTCCACGGCTTCGCTGGAGCAAAGCGGCTCGATGCTGTTCCGCTATCCCACAAACGAGGACCCCTGCATTGCGGTGCGCACGCCGGAAGGCAAGCTGGTGGCCTACTCACAAGTCTGTACTCATCTTTCGTGCGCCGTGGTGTATGACAAAGCCGGGAACGGACTGTTCTGCCCTTGCCATCGCGGCTTCTTCAACCTCGACGGACAGCCCATTGCTGGTCCGCCAACCCGGCCCTTACCACGGGTACAACTGGAGCAGCGTGGCGACCAGATCTACGCCATCGGAATGGAGGGGTGATGAGTCTGCGGCGCCAAGGCACAACTTTGTTTGCAGCGCTGCTGGCCTTTGTGGGCTCGGCCGTCGTCTTGCAGCTATGGCTCTTGACCCTGTCCGTGGAAGCGCTGCTCGGCGGCGAATACAAGACGCTGGTTCCTGCTGCCCTGGGCTCGACGGTCCTGCTGGCCATCAACGCTGCGCTGCTGCGCTATGTATTTCGCTTCGATCGCGAAGCTGAGGAAAAATGACGCAGGCTCTTGCCCGACCGGAAGGATTTGGGGTGGGTGGAGGGATTCGAACCCTCGACAGCCGGAGCCACAGTCCGGAGTTCTACCACTGAACTACACCCACCACGGGGTGAGTAAAAATTATAACATTCAGCAGCCCCGCATTTTTCGCGGCTCGCGCGCCAATCAGCCCCGCCTGCGGCGTTGTGCGCTCAGCGCGAGGACTGCTAGTTCGGCGAACACCCGCCGTTCATCATGCAGCAGTTGGACTTGCCGCAGCCCTCGGCCGCAGCCGGGGAACTGCTGCTGCTTTTGGCGACCGCAAACGTCGAGAGCTGCTGCTCCAGCTTGGCGGTGTGGCACTGCGGACACTCCGGCTTCTGCTCGCCAAACAAGATGGCCTCAAACTTGTGACCGCACCCTTCGCAACGATATTCAAAAATCGGCATCAGCACTCCAGTACTCGGCGTCTTTGGCAGCTTGCGTTCCTTCGAAAACTGCTCGACGATAGTACAACCATTATAGATGTCCAGCCCTAATCCCAATCCGGCAGAAATGGGGCCCGCCAACGGCGCGGGCGACTTCTTCGGTGAGCCCTTCCAACCGCGGCGCCCGTTCACCAGCGGACACGCCCAGACCATCATCGGCAACTACCTTCCCCGGCGCAGCGAGCTTCCTCCCGCCGAGGAGCGCCTGTTTCGCGTGGAGCACGACGTGCAGGTGATGTGCCACTGCCACTTTCAGCCTGAGCGAGCGCGCGCGCTGACGCTGATCATCGTGCATGGGCTCGAAGGCTCCAGCGACTCGCAGTATGTGATCGGCACCGGCAGCAAGGCATGGCTGGCGGGCATGAACGTCGTTCGCATGAACGTGCGCAACTGCGGCGATACCGAACATTTGGGTCCGACGCTCTACAACTCCGGCATGTCGGGCGATGTGGGCGCCATCGCGCAGACGCTCATCTCCGAAGACGCAATCGAGAAGCTGGCTTTGGCGGGCTTCTCCATGGGCGGCAACATGGTGCTCAAGCTGCTCGGCGAATGGGGCCTTCACGCCCCGCCGCAGTTGAAGGCCAGCATCGCCATTTCGCCGGCCATGGACCTGGCAGCCTCGTCCGATGCGATGCACGAGCCCTCCAATCGCATGTACGAGTGGAGATTTCTCCGCAACCTGCGCCGCCGCACCCGCCGCAAGGCCGCGCTTTATCCGGGCACATATGACCCACGTCATTTGCGTGGTGTGCGCAGCCTGCGCGATTTTGACGACCAGATCACCGCGCGCTACTGTGGCTTCCTTGGCGCCGAAGACTATTACACCCGCGCTGCCTCGGCCCGGGTGCTTGACCACATCGCCGTGCCCACGCTGATCTTGCACGCCGCCGACGATCCTTTCATCCGCGTGCTGCCCGAGACCCGCGCCAAGCTGCTGGCCAATTCGCACATCACCTACATCGAAACCAAGCACGGCGGGCACTGCTCCTTCCTCGCGGACCCGAATGGCTATGACGGCCGCTGGGCCGAGCGCCAGGCCATTGCTTTCATTCAGCGAGTCGAGCAGGGAAAGCCGGTCGCAATCGGTCGGCGCTAACCTCTGGCCCCTGCTCGAAGGAAGAACGACCTCCGCCAAAACCAAAGTAACCATCTCGGACCAAGGCCGAGCTTCCTGTAGTGTTAGTTTTTCTGGGTGTGCTGGTCGACTTTGCGCATCATCTCGTCAAATCGGGGATCGGAGCGCAGCGAATCGAATCCGGGATCGTACTTGAGCAACATCAGATACTCGGACTGATCATCGTAGGCCCGGTCCAGCCATGCAAACGCCTGATCCTTGTCACCCAGATCGCCGTAAGCCAGTGCGACGGTCATCGGTGCGACATACTTCTTAGTGCCCGCCAGCTTCATCTGGTCAACCAGTCGCAGGGCTTCGCCACGATTTCCCGAGCGCGCATAGGCAGAAGCCAGTCCCGACAGAGCCAAGGGGTCGTTATTGCTGATCTCCGCGGCCTTTTGAAAGCCCGCAATCGCTTCCGGATAGTTTCCCTGGAAAAAATGGGCGCTGGCCACCAGCCACTGTGCCGGCAAGAAGTCGGAGTCGATCTGCAGCGCCTTGTTGCCGGCGGTCAGCACGGCGGCATAGTCGTGCTTCAGATAATTCGCCCAGGCCAGCATCATGTAGCTCTCCGCCGACAGAGGATCCAGCTTGAGTGCCTTGTTCACTTCCGCAATCGCATCGTCGAACCGTCCCAGTGAGGTGAGGTATTCGGCGTAGGTGAAATAGAAGGCAGTGTTATTGGGATTGAGCGTCAGCGCGCGCTGGAATTCCTTGCCCGCATCGGCAAGCTTCCATTGATGTAACAGGGCGTGAGCCAGAGCGGCATGTGCCTCGGCAAGGTTGTCGTCAAAGACCAGGGCTTTGCGCGCTGCTGCCTCCGCCTTGGGCAGCGCCTCTCGCGGTGATAGCGATCCTTCCGAAGCGGTAGTGTAGGCATCGGCCAGGCCCGCATAAGCCAGCGCATAGCCGGGATCGAGCGCAATGGCGCGATTGAAATATTCGATCGCGGTGTTGAGCCCCTCCGGAGTGAATCGAAATTCAGCGTAGCGACCCTTGACGTAGTTCTGGTAAGCCTCGGAGTTGGCGGTGTAGTTGCGGGCGAGCTGCTTCTTGTCCTGACCTGCCAGCTCTACGGGCAAAGCTGCAACGACCCTTTGCGAAATGGAATCTTCAACATTGAAGACGTTAGTGAAGTTCTCATCGAAGGTTTCGGCCCACAGCGGGCGTCCGTCCTTCACGTCCAGCATCTGCACCGTCACCCGGATGCGGTCGCCCAGCTTCTGCACTTTGCCGTCGAGCACCGACTCCACCCCCAGGTTGCGCCCAACCTGCAGCGGGTCCGTCTTCGCGTCGGCGTATCGCAAGACCGAACTGGTAGGCCGCACGATCAACTGCCGCACCTGGCTCAGCCGAGTGATCACGGCATCGGTCATGCCGATACCCAGATACTGATCCTCCGGGGAAGTCAGCGGCTGGAATGGCAACACCGCCAGTGAGTGGGTCGCCGCTGCTGCGCTCAATCGCCGGCTGCTCCAGACGTACAAACCAGCGACGACAATTACCACTACCGCCAGCAAGCCCAGCCACGCCAGCTTACTTGGACCCAAAAACCCGGACCGCGCGCCGGGCAACGTTCGGCGGGGTTCGAGAACAGCGCACCCCTCCGGCCCGATGTCTTCCTCTTCTTCCACGACCATGGTGGCTGTCGTCTGGCGCTGCACCACAATCTCGGCATCTTCCGCCGGCAGCCGTTCCACGTCAGCAACGAAGCGATAGCCTCTTCCGGAAATGGTGGCGATGTAGCGGTTTTCGCCCGGCGCTTCGCCAAACAGCTTGCGCAGCGCGGAGATGTTCTGCGCCAGATTGACTTCCTCGACGAAGCTGTCCGGCCACACCGCCTGCATCAGTTCGTCCTTCACCATGACCCGATCATGGTTGCGGACCAACACGAGCAGGGTCTCGAACACCTTGGAGCTGATGGGCAGGACCTCGTTGTTGCGGCTCAGACGACGCCGGGCAACCTCGAGCCGGAAAGGCCCGAACTGGTACAACTCCTTCATTTCTGCGGCCATACAGGGTACGAAGGGAGGGCCCCTAACAGATTCTAGGAAATCCTAACATGCAGCTCAAGACATTCTAGCGGCCGGCACCGCAGAATTCGCTGCGTTGGGCCAAGGTTCCACGGCATCGCAGACCCGCGATGCAATCCGGAAAGCGAGGAATACCGGTGAAGGTCAGACGCATTCGAGAGGTCACCATCCAAACCAGCGAGACCTTCGTACTTCGACCGAGCCAAATCACCGTGCTCACCGGCTGCTCACAATGCGCCGCCGAAGTCGAGATGCTGACTGCCAGTGCCGCAGCCGCTCTCATTGGTGTGCCTTTGCGCTGGATCTATCGCTGGATCGAAACCGGCCAGCTTCATTTTCAGGAAACGCCGGCGGGTCTGGTGCTGGTCTGTCCGAATTCGTTGCAGACGGCAGCTCAGCGCTATGCCACGGAACCGGGCCCACAAATCACAAAACTTGAGGAGAGATAGAAATGTTGGGAACCACGATTCGTAACCGTATGCTCGTAGTAGTGGCCGTCGCGGCCAGCTTCAGTCTTGTTGGGCAAAACGCGGCGGCCTGCGACCGCGACAAACTTGCCCGCCTCGCCAGCGGAGCTTCCCTGGCCGCCCCAGTCAAGACCAGCGTCGCCGACGCCTCCAAACAACTCGCCGGCTCTGAAATGGAGCACCAAGGCCAGGGCATGACCGGCCTGTGGCAGGTCATCGATACCTACCAGGGACAGGTCATTTTCCAGTATTTCGACACCTGGCATGCCGACGGCAACGAGATGTTCATCGACGACACCAATCCCGCGGCTGACAACGTCTGCCAGGGAATCTGGAAGCAAACCTCCACCCACACCTTTAAGCTGAAGCATGTTTCCTGGACCTTCGACGACACGGGCGCCGTCAACGGGACCGCGATCTTCCATGATGTGGTCAAGATGAGCCCCGACGGCAAAAGCTTCAAGGGCACCGAGAACGTTTACGTCTACGACCTGAACGGCAACCTTATCGCCGAGTACGTCGGCGACGTCCTGGAGGCCACCCGCATCACGGTGGACTTTTAACCGAATCTCGCGAAACGCAACCGCGGATTGCGTGCGGTCCGCGAAAATCCGCGGTTGCAAACACGAACGGCGCGGCCGCAGCCGCGCCGGACAAGTTCCCGAACGCCGGGATTAGAGGTTCTTGTCGAGCGCCTTCTCGATGACATCGCGGGCGACGTAGCCGACGATCTGTTCGCGCACCTGCCCACCCTTGAAAACCAGCAGCGTGGGGATGCCGCGCACCCCGTAGCGTTGCGGCGTAGCCGCATTCTTGTCCACGTCCATCTTGCCGACCGTGACCCGACCGTTGTAGCTCTGCGCCACTTCATCCACGATGGGCGCCAGCGCCCGGCAGGGGCCGCACCAAGTCGCCCAGAAATCCACTATGACCGGCTGCTCCGACTTCAACACCAACTGGTCAAAATTGGCGTCTGTAACTTCCACGATTGCTTCGCTTGCCATTCATCCTCCTGGGGAACCATTGGACGACTTGGCCGGGTACTAGGGCCAGAAATTATCGTACCACCCCGCCACAAATTAGATGCGGCATGGCTGGGCAGGACGCAGAGACCGGCAAGATGCCTCGTTTGAGCGGGTTCCAATGGAAGATAGGGTTGCTGAGAGGCGACAGCGGCGGGAGCCGTTAGGCAGCCGAAAAATCGAGAGCGCTCTGCGCGTGAACGCAGAGCGCCCGGAAGGCAGCCCTCCCCCAGAACTGCCTGACTGCAACACGATTGTGCCGCTAATCGTGAGTTTTGTAAATACGTTTTCCGTAATCTCTTGGTAACCTACGACGACACATAGTAGTTACAAAGATGAAACATTTAGCCAGGGGTGTCTGCCCGACAAGGGAAATCCCGACTCGACGAGGTTGAAGTTCGATTTTCGGGGGCGAGAATCGAAGCGGGCGCTACCCAAGCGTGCTGGCCAGCAATTCCACCGGATGCACGACTTCGCGCCCCATGCCGGCCCACAACTGTTCATGGCACGAGGTGCCGCTGGCGACCAGCGCGCGCGGGCCGCCTTCTTCGTCGGCGCGGCGCACCTGCGCGAACAGGTCTTCGCCGACCGCCATGCTCAGCTCGTAATACTCGCGTTTGTAACCGAAGCTGCCGGCCATGCCGCAACATTCCACCGACGAAGTTACGACGTCGAATCCGGCGGCGCGCAGCACGTCAACGGTTTGTGTGGCGGAGTTGCAGGTGCGTTGCTGGCAGTGGGAATGATAGAACAGCCGCGTACCATGCTTCGACTTATTGGCCGGGAAGATCCTGGCCAGATCGAGCTTGTGTTCCTGCGCGACCTGCCACAACATTTCCAGCGGCTCGAAGCTGTTCTGCGCGAGCTGCGCTGCCCTGCTCTCATCGTCCAGCAAATGCTTGAAGTCGGAGCGCAGCATGGCCAGCACACTGGGCTCGAGAACGACAATTTTTCTTCCCTCGGCAATGTATCCACCCAGCATGGGCGCAATGGCGTTAGCCTGGCGGCGAGCGGTCTCCATCATGCCTTGCGAAAGCGCAGCTCGCCCGTCGGCCATCGCGGGGCTTAGCACGATGTCGAGGCCAACTTCGCGCAGCACGCGGATCGCGGCCATACCGCGCTCGGGCGAGCCATAATTACTGAACACGTCCGCCAGCATTACCAGAGCGGGCTGGACCGTGGCCAGCTTCGGAGCCGGCTCTTCGCGGTACAACTGCTCCCAGGTTTTCGCAGGGAACGGCGGCAGCATTCGACGGCGATCCACGCCGAAGACGCTCTCCATGAAAGAGCGGGCGCCGGGTAAGCTCATGGACGCATTGCTCAGGGTAGCCAAGCGGCTGCCCCACTTCCCAAATGTGTCGTAGTTGGCGAAAAACTGCTTCTGCAGCGGCGCGACGCGGTCTTGGGGAGCGCTGCCGGTCATGGCGCCAAAAGCCGATTTCGCCACTGAGGCTGGCTGTTCCAAGTTCATGCGCTGCCGCAGGTTCTCATTGAGCCAGGGAATGTCGATCCGCACTGGACAGTTGGGGATGCAGCGCGAGCAGCCGGTGCACAGCTCGCTGAAGCGCGCGTTGAGCAGCGTGCCCGTGCCCGCCTCCCAGGAGCCTCCGATGCCGCCAGAGTAAGTCTCCCCGCCGAAGGCGTGGCCGCCGACGGTCTCGAAGTTGGCGCAGGAATTCAGGCAGGCGCTGCAGCGAATGCAGTACAGCGCTTCGTGCAGCACCGGGTCCTCGCGCATGCGGCTGCGTCCGTTGTCGATCAGCACCATGTGGAACTCGCGCGGCTTGGCCGTCTTGCTCGGCGCAACGAACGATGGCGCTTTCAGCGGCGGATGCAGGATGCTGACGTACGACGTCAGGGGCTGTCCCGTACCGCTGCGGGGCAGCAGTTCGACGAAGGTGCCGAAATCGGTGCGTGAGGGCACGACCTTCTCGATGCCGGCGATGGCGATGTGCAGCGGCGGCAGGGTGGTGGTCATGCGGATGTTGCCTTCACTCTCCACCAGCATGAGCGAGCCGCTGTCGGCAGCGATAAGGTTCGCGCCCGATATGCCGGCATCGGCGGCGATGAACTGCTCACGCAGCTTCTCACGCGCGAACTTGGTCAGTTCCTCGCCGGTGTCGAGTGGCAGGTCGGTGGTGAATTTGCGCTTGAACAGCGCCGTGATGCGCTCCCGCGAGTAGTGCAGCGCCGGCGCGATGATGTGCGATGGCTGCTCGTCGGCGACTTGGAGGATGAACTCCGCCAGGTCGGTTTCGGCGACGGTGATGCCCGCGGCTTCCAGCGTATGGTTCAGCTTGGTCTCTTCCGAAGTGATGCTCTTGCCCTTTACCACCAGCTTGGCCTCATGACGCAGCAGCACGTCGCGAATGTACTGGTTGGCGTCGGCCGCCGTCTTCGCCAGGTAGAAATGCCCGCCGTTGGCGCGTACGCTGGCTTCCAGTTGCCGCAGCAGCTCCGGCAGATTGGCGATGGCGCTTTCCTTGATCTGGCGCGCGCGGTCCTTGAGTTCGTCGTAATCGGGAAGCAGCGCAGTTGCGGCGTAGCGGTTGCGGTTGAAGGTCTGGGTGTTGTGACGGACCGCCGGGCTCTGCACGCCCAGTGTCATGCGAATGGCGTCCCGCAGCGCCTTCTTGTCGCTCTTGTTGGCCACCTGGCGGGGAGTGATGTCGGCGGGATTTACCGGAGTCGCCATACCTACCTCAAAACGATGATGTGCAGCTTGTGCGGCCCGTGTACGCCGCGCACCAGAGGCCCCATGTCGGCGGTAGCGCTGGGCCCGGTCACGAAAACGAAATCGCGGGTCAGGCCCTGGCCGTCAAGCACGTCCGCGCGAAACAGATCGCGGGGCTGCGGAACGATGGTTTCGGCGGCGACCACCGCGACTTGCAGCGGCGCCAGCAGGCTCACCATTCCTGTGCGTTCGTAGCTGACGTCGATGCACACCGACCCGGTGCTGGCCACGGCGGCGAAGGCTTCGGTCACGCCCGCGGCGGTGTTGACCATCTCGTCGGGAGTCGCATTCACCCGCACCCGGGGATCGGTTGCGAAGTCGCTGAACAAGCTGGCCGGAAGCTCGTGCGGAGGAGCGTAGAGGATGCGGGATGCGTCTCCGACAGCGTGCAGGATCGCGTCGCGCAAGGCTGCGGGCGTGCGCTCGACGACTTGCACGGTCGCCACCGCCTGAATGGCAGCGGTTGTGAACTCTTCAAGGAGCGGTGATTGCACCATCGTCTGCTGCATATAAAATCTGAGCTTATACCCAAGATTGGCCGATGAGCACGGAATTTGTAGTGATCGAGATCACTCGAAAGTGTGATCCCCCGCCTTCCTCTACAATCTAGGAATGGCGCGGTTGGCCTCGGTGCGGGATACAGCTATCTTCCTACTCGCACTGCTCCTCACCACTGCCACGACGGCCCAGTCCACGCCTCCTCCGCAGCCGCCCGATCCACACGCTGGCATGAACATGCAGATGCCGGCCGCATCGATGCCTGGCATGGAACGCGCCATCGATCCGGCGCGCCATTTCCTTATGGGCGAATCGTCGGGCACCGGCTTCCAGCCCTCGGCGTGGCCCATGCCCATGCTGATGACCAGTATCGGCAACTGGAACCTGATGTGGATGGCGCAGGCCTTCGTCGTCGACACCCAGCAAACCGGGCCGCTCGGGGCCGACAAGTTTTACTCCACGAATTGGGGCATGCTCAGCGCGCTGCATCGCCTCGGAGGCGGCGACGTGCTGCTGCGCACCATGCTGAGTCTGGAGCCGGCGACGGTCACCAGCGAATACTATCCCCTGCTCTTTCAGACCGGCGAGACCGCGTACGGCAAGCCCATCGTGAACGGCCAGCATCCGCATAACTTCGTCATGGAGCTTAGCCTACAATACGCCCACAAGATCGGTGAGCGGGCACTGGGGGACCTCTACTATGCCCCGGTGGGCGATCCCGCGCTGGGGCCAGTCGCTTATCCCCATCGTGCGTCGTCGATGGAGGTTCCGCAGGCCACGCTCGGACATCACTGGGAGGACTCGACCCACATCCTGTACAACGTGGCTACAGCCGGGATTTCGTACCGGGCGCTGCGGCTGGAGGCCTCGGGTTTCCACGGCGCGGAACCCGGCGAAGATCGCTGGACCATCCAATATGGCGCCATGAACTCCTGTTCGGGACGCGTGGTGTTGTCGCCCACGCCGCGATGGGTGGCGCAAGTCTCAGCCGGGCACCTCGCCCATCCCGAGGCGTTGGAGCCGGGCGATATCGTGCGCACCACAGCGTCGGTGGAATACGTTGTGCCGCGGCCGCACGGGAATTGGTTCGCCACCAGCCTGGTTTGGGGACGAAACTGGAAGACCGCCGGCAAGTACGGAACGAATGCCGTGCTGGCCGAAACCGTGGTTCCCTTCAAGGAGAAGAACTTCGTCAGTGCCCGCTACGAATGGAGCCAGCGCGACGAGTTGTTCGCTGACAACCCCACACTGGCGCAGCAACTCGTTGAGCAAACCGGCAGCCGCTGGTTCGACGTCAACTCCTACCTTGTGGGATACACGCGCGACATCGGCATTTTCTGGAATGTGGAGACTGGTCTGGGAGCAAACGTCATGTTCTACGGCATGCCGGATGCCATCAAGTCCTACTACGGCGACCACCCCATGGGCGTGAATGTATATTTACGGCTGCGGCTGAAAGAGAACAAATAGATGCCATGCAAGTCGGGAAAACACGCAGAACCCCGCCATGCAGAAACAATATCTTAGGAGTTCACGATGAAAAAGCTTTTCGCACTAGTCATTGCGGCCGCAGTTCTAGCGGCCGCGCCGGCGTTCGCCCAGAAACAATACAAGGTGGTCAATCGCGTCAAGCTCGGCGGCGAAGGCGGCTGGGACTACCTCACCTATGACAAGGAAGGCCACCGGCTATTCATCACCCGCGGCTCCCACGTCATGGTGGTAGACACCAACACGCTGAAGCTCACGGCCGACATTCCCGATCTGTCGGGCATTCACGGCGTCGCCCTTGCGCCCGAACTCGGCCGCGGCTTCATCAGCAATGGCGGCGACAACACCGTCACCACCTTCGATCTCAAGACGCTGAAGAAGCTGGACAGCGTGAAAGTCGGTGAGCGGCCAGACGCCATTCTCTACGAGCCGTTTTCCAAGCGCGTCTTCACCTTCAATGCCCGCAGCAAGGATTCGACCGCGCTGGATGCGGCCAGCGGCAAGGTGGTTGGAACCGTTCCGCTTGGAGGCAAGCCTGAATTCGCCGCCAGTGACGGTCAGGGTAAGCTGTTCGTGAATATCGAAGACAAGAGCCAGATCGCCGAAGTCGACGTCGCCAAGCTCGCTGTCTTGAACACCTGGCCCCTCGACCCCTGCAAGGAGCCCAGCGCGCTTGCGTTCGACGCGGCCCATCACCGGCTGTTCGCCGGATGCGACAACAAGATGATGGCGGTCGTGAACTCAGACTCCGGTAGAGTTGTGACCACCGTCCCCATCGGTGATGGAGTGGATGCGGGCGCCTTCGACCCCGGCACCCAGCAGGTCTTCATGTCGTGCGGGGAAGGCGTATTGACCGTCATCCACGAAGACACCCCGGACAAGTACAGCGTGAAGCAGACGGTGCCGACGGTGAAGGGCGCGCGCACCATGGCGTTCGATGCGGAGAGCAATACCGTCTACCTGGTCACAGCGCAGCGCGAAGCGACGCCGCCGGCTCCCGGACAGCGGCCCGCCATAGTCCCCGGCAGCTGCGAGCTTATCGTGGTGAAAGCCGAGTAGCCCATTTCCTGGAGCCGGGACCGTAGCGCCGGACCGGTTCTACGGCACTGGCGCCGGCTGCTTTGCTTAGCGATGGCCGAGGAAGGTCTCGAGCTTCTCCACCTCGTGTTGCGCAAGGTCAAGGAAATGCCGGGCGCGCTCGGTGTCGGCGCTGTCCAGCGCTTGCTTCGCCTTGTTCAGGTCGTTGTGCAGATTGCTGCGGGCGGCGACCATATCTCCCCGTAAGCCGAGACCACTCTGGTGCATCTGCTGTTCCAGCGTGTCGAGGCTGGCGTCGACTGCGGAAGCGCGGCCGTTGATCTGGTCACTCTCTTTCTCCAGTTCGTCCATTAGCTTCTTCTGCTCGGCGGGGTCAGGCTGCGGAGGCTGGTCGGGAGCCCCGCCGCCCGGCATCGTCCCGCTGGACCGGCCGGCATGCTTGATTGGCGGCGGCGCCGGTGGAGGCGGGGTTGCCGCCGCATTGGCATTCGTAGTATCTGCAGGAGAAGGCAACGCCGGAGTGCTCGCCTGTTGCGTCGCCGCCTTCGCAGCATTTTCCGCAAGCGCGCTGCTTAACGCTTGCGCCTTAACAGGCCTGGCGAGTTCATTGTCCTGACGCGATTTGTAATACCAGGCTCCAGCCAGCACGACAACGATCAGCACCACTACCACCGCGAGCAGTCCACCGCGGCCCGACTTCGCAGGCACAGGCTGCACTACAGCGGCCACAGGAGCGATTGGAGTTGCGATCGGAGTACTGGGCACGCTCTGGCTCGGACGCCGGTCCATTACCGGCGGGGCCATCGCGGCTTGACTTGCGGGCAGCGTCATCGTGGGCGCATTCGCCTGACTGGGCGATGTTGTCGTGCAAAGTTCCCTGACCTGGGACAGCGCAGCACGAAATGCGTCGGCGGTCTGGAACCGCTGCGCCGGGTCCTTGGCAACGGCCATCACGATCAGGTCGCTTACCGGCTTGGGTAGCGACGGCACCAGCTCGATCGGAGGACGCGGCGTCTCTTTCACGTGCGCCTCCATGATGGAGTAGCTGCTGGTGGCGCTGAACATCCGCTGCCCGGTCACCATCTGATAGAGCGAGACGCCGACCGAGTACAGATCGGACCGCTCGTCCGTCGGTTGCGACTGCACCTGCTCGGGCGACAGGTAGTCCAGCGATCCCACGGTCGAGCCGGTCATCGTCAAGCCAACTTCGTCGGCGGAGCGCGCCAGGCCGAAATCCATCAGCTTCACCACCCCTTGCGGAGTCAGCATCATGTTGGCGGGCTTGATGTCGCGATGCACGATGTGCTTGCCATGCGCGTAGCTCAGCGCCGCCAGCGCCTGGTCGATGTAGTTCAAGGCCTCGGCGGTGGAGAACGGCCCTCGCTCCAGGCGGTCGGCGAGGGTGACGCCTTCGACGTACTCCATGACCATGACGAATTGGTCGTCCGCGGTGAAGGCGGTACGGAGGGCGGCGATGTTGGGATGCTCCAGGCTGGCCAGCACCTTGATCTCGCGCATGAAGCGGTTGACAAATTCGCTGCGGCCGGCCAGGTCGGGCAACACGACCTTCAACGCCTCGATGCGGTCCGAGAGAGTGTTCCGCGCCTGATAAACCTTGCCCATGCCACCGTGGCCGAGTTCGCGGATGATTTCGTAATCGCCGATCCTATTGGGTGTGTTTTCGCTCATGACAATGCCCCTTGTCGTCAAAAGGACGCGCTGACTTCCGTCGGCGCTCGCGACTCTCGATAGAGTCCCGGTTGGCTTCCCCGGGTCCGGATTGGGGGGTGCTCTGCGCTGTGGATTATACCGCTTGCGACACTGCCTGGTTTTCTAAGAAGCCCTTGGGGAACCCCCAGCCATGCTGATTTCAACCTTGCTCTATGTGACCAGCGTCACCGACAATCCCTCTGCGTCCGCCGATAGTCGTTAATTATAGGTACCAGTGCGCGCAGTTAAGCTGCCGCATGCCGTTTGAAGACCCCCTCAACTAGACAACTCCCACGATTCTTCGGTAGCGAATTTCCGCGGTACCGAGGAAACGTGACGTTCGTTCCGGCCGAAATACAATGCAGTACCATTGTTCATGCAGCGAAGGCTGGCAAGAAATCGATGACTGCCTGGATCCTATCCACGGCATTGCTGTTGGCCGGTTGTGGCGGAAGCAGCAGTAATCCAGCCTCGCCAAGTCAGGCGCCTATTTTGCCGGCCATGTCCGGGGTCGTAGTGCCGCCGGACTATTTCGGCATGCATGTGCAATGTGTGGTGGCCCCGTGTGGCGATGGTGTCCTTTACCCCTATCCCTCCGGTCTTGGGTTCACGACCGTGCGACTCTGGGACACGACGCCTTGGGCGATGCTGGAGCCGAGTAGAGGCGTGTTCGACTGGAGCGGACTGGATTCCCTGGTCAGCCAAGCCACTGCCAGCGGAGTAACCAGCTTCGTGTTTACGCTCGGCGGCGTGCCGGCGTGGGCATCCTCCAATGGCAGCGGCGAATGTGGGACCTCGACCCCTGGACAGTGCTACCCACCCGACATCCGATCCATGGACGGCTTTCTAACCACCTTCGTTCAACGTGAGTGCGGTGTTGTCCGCTACTACGAAGCGTGGAACGAGCCGAACCTCTCCGATTTCTGGCGCGGAAGCGACGCGCAGCTGCTGACTATTTTCCAGCATGTCTATTCGATTGCCAAAGACCCAGCCAACTGTGGCTGCTCAGGCGGGGCTTGCTCGCCCGGCGGCGGCGCGAATCCGAACCAGGTTCTCACTCCATCGGTCAACACAATCAGCGCAGATTCGGGCAGGCAGTGGCTGGCGAACTGGTTGGCGCTAGTCGATAAGCCCGGTCCAAAGCCTGACATTGTCAGCTTTCATGGCTACGAATCGCAGCCCGAAACTGTGCAGCAGGATGTCGCCTGGCTCCGCTCTCTGGCGGATGCCCATGGACTAAAGAACGCAGAGATTTGGGACACCGAAGCCAGTTGGGGCAAGGAGCAAGACGCTGCGGAGAAAACGGAAACCAGCTGGCTGATGCGATCTTATGTCTTGCAGGCAGCCAGCGGCCTCTCCCGGTTCTATTGGTACGCCTTTGGCAGCTGCTCATGGGGAGCGCTTTACGGACCTTCTTGTGGTTATCCCCCGGACCATCAGCAGGGTATGAGGGAAGCGGGAACCGCCTATAGCACGATGTCGAAATGGTTGACTGGCGCAACCATCGAGGGCTGTAGCAGCGACGACGAACAGACCTGGTCGTGCACCCTGACTCGGCCCAACGGCTATAAGGCGGTCATGCTGTGGAATGCTGGGTCTACGAAGCAAGCAAGGGTGCCAGATCCTGTTCTTGTGCAGTATCGCGATTGGCAAGACACCAAGAGTTCGCTTGGAACAACTGTGACCGTGTCCCCCATGCCGATCTTGCTGGAAAATGAAAGCGCGTTTTGAACTGCGGGGCCAACTACGCTTCGCCAATACTTCGAGTCCAGTAGCGATTCGCCAATCATGAACGGAGACGCTTTTGCGCCGAGGCACCGTGCCGAATGCCATTTAGAGCCGCGGTGACGCTCGCGGGGCCTATGGCTTGCAGCCGGAGCTCTCACTCGCTGCGACGACCGGCAGTGGCTGAGTCTTGCTTTCGGCGAGCATCCGGTTGAACGATGCAAGGTCCTGCTCGCTGATCTCCTTCCATTGCACCAGGTCTTTGTCGAGGGCATCGCAGCTCTGCTGAACGGCCAAGCGGACCGTTTCCGCCGGACGCATATCCGCGTTCTCCACGCTAAAGATTAGCCGGGCCAGATCGCGGTTCACTGGCCCGAAGCCGGGAGCGGTCTTCGAACCCTTTTCCACGGCATCGATCTTCTTAGCGAGAGATTCAGCCGCTGCCTTGATCTCCTGGGAGCCGGAGTTCTTCAGAGATTCCCGCCGTTCCGTCAATGCCTTGCGCAGCGATGCGACCTGTTGATAGGCGGCGTAACTCGACTTCATGCCTCGGCTGATCTCCAGTGCCAGGTCGCGCTGATCAACCAGGTCCGCCTGCGAGGCGTGCACCCGAGGATCAAGTTCCACGGTCAGCGGCTGTCGCAAGCTATGTCCGGCGTAGCGCAGCTCGGCCACATATTTGCCGGGCGCGACCAGCGGACCGCGGGGCTGTTGGCGCGGGGTGAGACCGGGTACGGCGTGATCGGCGAGCGTGTATTCGGTGTATCCCAGCAGCTCGCCGTCATAGCCATACGGGAGAGTCAGTGGCGGCGGATAGCGAAGGTTCCATACGAAGCGATTTGCGCCCGCTGCCTTGGTCAACGCGTCGGGAGGAGCAAACCAGTAATTTGGAGCGTTCGCGGGAGGCAGGTCGACCGGCTTCGCGTCGCTGGAAAACTTGGCTACCTCGTTGCCCTGCTCGTCATAGAGAGCCAGCGTCAATTCGCTCGCAGCCGCCGTCTTCAGACGGTAATCGAGGATGGCGCCATCGGGCGGGTTCTGGCCTGCGGGAGTTTCGATGGGGTACGGCGTGTCCTGATAGTTGTCCCAGCGCACCCGCATGGCGGTTGCAGGAAGAAAGAAGTGCACGTCCGCCGCGGTGATCTCCGGACTGATCTCGCGCAGTGGCGTCAGGTCGTCCAGTATCCAAAAGGCGCGTCCGAAGGTTGAGATGACCAGATCGTTCCCGTGGACCTGGAGATCGGTTACCGGAGTTGCCGGTAGGTTCAGGGAAAGCGGCTGCCAGTGGCTGCCGTCGTCCCAGGAAACGAAAACCCCGGTGTCGGTTCCGGCATACAGCAGACCTTTGCGCTTGGGGTCCTCACGCACCACTCGCACCATTTCATTCTCAGGGAATCCATTGACGATCTTCTGCCAGCTTCTCCCGAAATCATGGGTTCGGGCGACATAGGGAGGCGTCGACTCGCGGGTGGCGCCGGCCGTCAGGTACGCAGTCGAGGGATCATGGTGCGAGGCTTCGACATAGAGAATCTGGGTAGGCTCACTCAACCCGGGCGGCGAGACGTTATGCCACGTAGCGCCGGAGTCGCGGGTAAGCTGTACCAGCCGGTTGCTGGTCCCCGCCCATATCTGTCCGGCTTGCACCGGAGAAGGAGACAGCGAGGTGATGGCCGGCGGACGCGGTTTGTCCGAGTCTGGTTTTCCCGTGCCGTCCGTCTCTATGTATCCGGTCAGGTCAGGGCTGATCTCCTGCCAGCTCAATCCGCCGTTGGAAGTCTTGAGCACGAGCTGCGCGCCGAAATAGAGGGTCGATGGGTCCTGAGGCGAAAACTCCAGGGGAGGCATTTGCGCGGTGCGATATTTCTGGCCGTGCTCAAAGACCGTCGCCACCTGGCCCGTAGCCTTGTCGAATCGCACCACCGAACCGTACCATCCTCCGCTGTAGACGAAATTCGGATTGCCCGGGTCGGGCGTGATGTAGGCGTACTCGAAGCCGCCGATGGAGTACGAATCCTGCGCGAGAATTTCGCCATAATCGCTGCGGCTCAACACGCCCGCGGTGCCGCTGTCCTGCTGCGCCCCATAAACACGATAGGGAAACAGGTTGTCGGTCGACACGTGATAGAACTGCCCGGTCGGCTGGTTATACCAGGAGCTCCAGGTTTTGCCGGCGTCAACACTGACGATGGCGCCCTGGTCCACGCCGAGGATCATGCGCGTCGAGTCGCGAGGATCGATCCAGAGCACGTGAAAATCGTCGCCGCTGGGCGCGCCGACATAGGCTTCGAAGGTCTTTCCGCCGTCGGTGGAGCGATAGAGCGAGGTCTGCGCCACGTAGAGGATGTCGGGATCATGGGTATCGGCGAAGACGCGGCTGAAGTAGTTGCTCCCCAGCACCCGCGGGTCTTTGGTGGACTGTTGCCAGGTGGCGCCGCCGTCGTCCGAACGGAAGAAGCCCTGCTCCAGGATTGCGTACAAACGTCGGCCACCCGTTCCCGGCGCGACCGCTATCCCCAGTCGTCCGCGACCTTTTTCGGGCAGACCTTTGCTCTCGAGAGGGGCCCAGGTCGAGCCTGCGTCGGTAGACTTCACGATGTCCGAAGTGTCGGCGATCTTGGAGTCGCCGGAGCCGGATCCCGGCCGGTATAGCACCGCATAAAGCGTACGGGGATCGGCGGGATCGGAACACATGTCGACCACGCCCAGCGTGCCGGCGGCGGCGAATACCTTTTGCCAGCTCTTGCCGCCATCCACGGTCTTGAAGATTCCACGATTGTCGACGGCCGCCGATTTTGGAAGCGGCCGCCAGAGAATGCCGAAGCCAACGGAATTTCCGCCTGCGACGACAACATCGGGATTCTGCGGATCGACAATGATCGCCTGGATATAGGGCAGGTCCTGTAGCCCCACGTTTTGCCACGTCGTGCCGCTGTCCGAAGACCGGTAGAGTCCGCGTCCTCGCGTCTGCTCACCAGTTCCAACATAGATGACGCCTGGGTCGGACGGAGCCACCGCGAGCGCGCCGATGGAAGCCACTCTCTGGCCATCGAAAATCGGATGCCAGACCTGTCCGCCATTCGTGGTCTTCCAGACGCCGCCGCCCGGCGTGCCGAAATAGAAGGTATTGGGGTCACCGGCGACGCCCGCCACCGCCGTCACTCGACCCGCACGAAAGGGACCGATGAGCCGCCATTGCATGGCCGAAAACTGTTTGCTGTCGGGTTGCTCCTGGCCGGCCAGATAAAGCGGCCAAACAGCAAGCATCGGTACAAGCGCTAGGATCAGACGGAGGTGCAGCGAGCGGCGTCTTACGGTCAGGAGCATCAAGATCTCCGGAAAAACATTACACAGGATACACAAGGCTTCGCGCCGAATGCGGATGTTGTGGGGAACGGCGCAACGCTAGCGGGCCTTCGACTTCGGTTCTAGTTCAGAGCTGACGGTTGAGGGCCGATAGCTTCTCCTTCCGTTCAGCTTGCGCTCCTTCGCCCGCTGGGGTAGAGTGCAACCCTGACGCCGCAGCTTGTGAAGCGGCCAGATGTACAACACTACCCAGCCTTGCTGCTATCGAATAAGAGGAGATTGCCCATGGAAAAAAAGTGTGGTCATGAAATGTGTCGGTGTACGGTTGCGGACGATCAACGCTACTGCAGTGATTATTGCAAGGACGCAACCGAGGTGAAGGAAGTGGAAATCCAGTGTGACTGCAAGCATCCGGCTTGCGCTCTCGACTAGGCCGATCCACACCCTGGAGCGTCAGCGTTAACCTGGACCCGGTGCGGGTGGAGCAGGCCTTCCTGCCTGTATTAACGGTGCCAAGGGCGACCGGCTTGAGCCGCTGAGGTAATAAAGCTTTGCGGGTTCACACTAACTCTGAAACCGCTCTGAACGGCGATGCCGGGGCAGAATCCCCGGCATCGCCATCGTTATCTCACTTGCCCCAATAACCTGACGCTTCAAGCTCGTCTTGCGGCAAGGCCCAGCATCAGCCGCGTGGTCCCGGTCATGATCATGCTGATCCCTACCAGCGTTCCGATTACCCACAACGAACTGGAAGGCCACTGCCGCCACACCAGCAGGCCAAGCAGCAGGGTGATGATGCCGTCGAACAGGATCCAGCCCGATCCTGCGACGTGGCGGCTCTGAAAGTAAGCCACCAGGTCAAACACTCCCTCGACCACGAAGAAAATCGCCAGCGCAAAGGTGAACGCGGCGACCCCCAGCAGGGGATGCAACAGGAAATAGATTCCGATAATCAGATAAAGAATCGCGACTAGAAGCTTCCACAGAATGCTGCCGACTCCCCGGGAGTGAAAGGCATGGACAAATTGAAATCCGCCGCTGAACACGATGAGCCATGCGATGACGACCACCACGCCCCACGAGGTGGCGAAGGGAAGCGCGATGGCCAGAAAACCGAAGACGATGAGCAGAATTGCCCAAATCATTGATTTCCCGGAGCCAAGGTTAGAGAGCCCTGGTGTTGCCATAGGTGAATTCCTCCTTGTAACTGGGATTTGCTATGGTGATCTGTACTCGGTATCCAAACGCCGAGCCCTGTGCGGACAAGAGAGGCTTCAACCGCGGCAGAGGCGACAGCAGTCGTCCGCGACAACACAGGTTTGGGGAAGACGGCAGAACCGGTTTGCGGACCCGGTTCCGCCGGTCTTACGAAAGAACTACATTACTCTCTTCGGTGAAGCCTTTTGCAGAGGCATTCTTCTCCGAGAGAAAAGCTAAGCGGTGACAACCAGCGTTGTAGTTGCAGTGGCTGCCAACTACTGCTTCCTGCCCGCCTTGCTGTCGAGCAGCGAAACCAGGGACTGGCCCGCGGGCGTCGGCTTAAGCGCGCCGTTTTCAACGATCTCGCGTGCGCTCATCGATTTG